>SL_3KL_010_SEDDRAFT_10004478_pt1 | contig 12615 bp, 10 predicted proteins | sample SodLakKL_010_SED_2_FD_10381 | JGI IMG/M metagenome (IMG submission 10381)
GCCGTCGTAAACCGACACGCGTATATCCCTCGCACGGCAGCCACTCAGCGGCCCGTTAGACATTTTTTCCATCAGCCCTTTCATGATTGCCGGCATAAAGCGGTTATCAATAACCCCGCCAACAATACAATTCTGGAATACGAGTTTGCCACCCCACTCAAGGTCTATTTCCTGAACATCGCGCACATTCAGATCATCACGCTCAGGCATGCCTTCCTGCCAGGGTTCTATGGATAAATAAACCTCAGCAAACTGCCCGGCTCCGCCACTCTGTTTTTTATGCCTGTATCGGGAATCAACACGTTTTGTGATAGTCTCACGGTAGGGAATTCTCGGTTTGATGAATTCAACATCCAGCTTATACTTCTCCTTTAACTGATAGAGAATTACGTTGAGGTGTTCCTCACCAAGACCGTGCAGAATGGTTTGCTGAAGCTCCTGGCTGTATTCAACTCTCGCCGAAGGATCTTCTTTTTGGATCTGGTTCAGTGCAGTACCCAGCTTGTCTTCATCTCCTTCACGCTTCAGTTTCAGGGCAACACGCATGGTGGTGTTGGGATAGTTGATATTCTCAAACTCCAGATCCTTTCCTTTTCCCGTGACAGTATCACCGGGAATCAGATCCTTCAATTTTACAGCTACGGCAAGGTCGCCTGTTTTCACCTCTTCAACTTCAATTCTTTTGCCGCCCTGGTTGATGTAAAGCGTTCCGAGGCGAAGGCTTTCGTCCGTACGGCGGTTCACCAGGTCCATTCCGGATTTGATGCTGCCTCCGGTAACTTTCAGATAGGTAAGATCACCCACATGTGCTTCCGATGATGTGCGGAATACAAAAAATGAAGGCGACGAATCCTGGTCAATTTTATATTTTTCGCCGTTGGTCAGCGTCATTTTTCGCGTTAAGGGTGAAGGAGCTACATTGCCAAGGAATCCAAGAATCCGGCCTGTACCCATGTTTCTTGATGCACAGGCACAAAACAGAGGGAAAATTTCCCGCTTGTCGATGCTCATCTGCAATCCGTTAATCATCTGGTATTCGTCCAGCTCGCCATTTTCGAAATAAAGATCCAGCAGGGTTTCATCGTTTTCGGCAATGGCTTCAACCAGTTCATTGTGCAGCAAATCGGCCTGTGCACGCTGCGATTCGGGAATAGGGAGCTTATCAGGGCGGCCGCCGTCTTCCGGAAATTCATACATCGTCATTTTCAGTACATCAATAATTGCATGAAAATCTTCTCCTTCATTGTACGGATATTGCACAACAACCACTCCGCGGCCAAAACGCTCTTTGGCCATATCCACGGCATTCTGGAAGTTGGAATTTTCACTATCCAGTTTGTTAACGATCAAAAGAGAAGGAATGCCTTCTTTTTCTGCTTTGCCCCAGAAAAATTCTGTGCCAATTTCAACTCCGGATTCGCTGTTGAGCACAAACATGGCCGTATCGGCTACTGAAAACGCTTCGGATACCTGCCCGTAAAAATCGCTTGATCCCGGTGTATCCAGAAGGTTTACTTTGGTGCCTCTCCAATCGAGATGGAGCAGTGAGCCATACACCGATTTCTGTTTATCTTTTTCTATTTCGTTATGGTCCGAGAGTGTATTTTTTGCTTCAATTGTTCCTCGCTTTCTCGATGTTCCTGATTCAAAAACCATCGTTTCAGCAAGGGTTGTTTTTCCAGAACCTGAATGCCCCAGCAGGGCAACGTTTCTAATATTTTCTGACTCATATGTTTTCATTGCATCTCCACAATTTTATTTTTCAAAAAGATCTGTGATCTTGTTCTAATTAACAATGTTCGAGAACCGGGCTGCCTGTAGATAATCTCACTATCGGAATATTTCAACGATGCAACCCTTGTTTTTAAGCAGGTTTCTCAAACTAACATGCAGCCAGGATCTTTTCTACTTTTTTGATGGCTTTTTCGGCAAATTCATAAAACTTTTACAGCTTTCAGATGCCAAAGCCGGGTTGTTTCAAAGTTCCCCGCAGCAATAAATTCTTTCCAATCATTAAAAATGAAAAACCATCAAATAAAATCATAACTTATTTTTAAAAAACCTGAAGTTTCTGTTGTTTTTAATCCCAAATTCTGTTGATCTCTGATTAAACATGAAAAAAATCCTGCTTTTACAAACCGGCGGCACCATTGCAATGCATTTTGACAAGGACGGCACCCAGCTCGATCCAAAAAAATGGAGCGGTGTTTTGTACAAAGAGATGCCAGAATTGCAGCAGATTGCACACATCGAGATTGAGAATGTTTTTTTTGAAGACAGCTCCGACATCAATCCTGAGCACTGGAAAGTATTGAGTGAAAAAATCTATCGTAAAATTAATTTTTTTGACGGTTTTGTAATTTTGCACGGCACAGACACCATGGCCTACACGGCCTCGGCCCTCTCCTTTGCGCTGAAAAACCTGAGTAAACCTGTGATAATGACGGGCAGCCAGGTGCCCATGAGTGAAATCAGGAGTGATGCACGGCGGAACCTGGTGAATGCCGTTGAACTGGCCACCTGTCCCATTCCCGAGGTAGCTGTCTGTTTTAACGACCACCTGTACCGGGGCAATCGAAGCACTAAAATGAGTATTGACGATTTTAATGCTTTTGCTTCCCCGAATTTTCCGAAACTGGCAGAAATTGGAATAAAAATTAAACTCTCAGACAAAATTCTCCCACATACAGGAGATTCTGTTGAATGTGTACCGCTGTTTGATGACGCACTTCATGTGATCAGAATCCATCCTGGGCTGAACCCTGAAATGCTGGATTGCCTGGATGTAAGCCGTACCAAAGCCGTTATTTTTGAAGCTTTTGGCATTGGAAATATGCCGATCAAGGGGCGATACAGCCTGCTTCCGTTTGTTGAAAAGTGCCGGAACTCCGGTTGTCATGTTATCATCACCTCCCAGGCAGCCTATGATTCTGTTGACCTGGATCAGTATGCAAGCGGTAAAGCCGTGAAAACACTGGGAGCTCTCAGTGCTGGTGAAATGACAATGGAAGCCACCATCACGAAAACGATGCATCTCTTAGCCCTGGAAACTGATGAAAAGAATTTTCGAAAACAGTTTCTTGCGGATTTATCCGGAGAACGTAAATCTGAGCAACTTCAACCCTGAAAATGAAATTATTCTTGCAGGTTATGCGCGCATCAACCAAATTGAGTGCGTAAAACTTCAACCAAAAGATCAACAAATTTGATCTCAACCCACATAAACCAACACACTCGTACCATGCTTTTTGTTTTTGATGTGGAAACCATCCCCGATTTCGATTTTATCAGAAGAGTAATGAACGATCATGAGAGCTCAGAGGATGACCTGCTGCTTAAAGCGAGCGAGGAGCTTGCGCGAAATCAGTCGGGCTTTTTGCCGCCCATGTACCACCGGATGATTTCCTGGGTTGGCCTCTGGATTGAAAATTCGGGGAAACCGGCACAAAAAACTGCCTGGCACGGCGAAGACGAGGCTGAGGGCCTGACTGCACTTTTCGATGCGCTTCTGACTTACAAAGATTTCGGCTTGATTCATCACAACGGGCGAGGATTTGATCTGCCGCTTCTCACCTACCGATCCATGAAACACAACTTGCAGATGCCTCTCCGGCTCAATCACTACGACATTCGTTACCGGTTCAGCAAGTCAAACATCGACCTGATGGATGAATTCAGCAATTACGGAGCCAGTTCATATCCCAAACTGAAACACCTTGGCCAATTGATCGACGTGCCCTTTAAACAGACCGCCGAAGGCAACGAAGTACTGGAGATGTACAGAAACGGTGAGTTGGGAAAAATTGAAAATTATTGTCATGAGGACGTGATGGCCACCTACATCGTCTGGCTGAGAATGAAATACACCGTTGGTGAAATCCCGGAGGAAGTGTTCACCAATCTGAATGAACGTGCAGTAAATAAACTGAAAGAAATTCAGGCACTTACCTGAAATATTCCGCTTATTTTCTTTGGGTCAGAAGTCCAACGATTACCACAAATATCACCGATCCGATGATTGACCAGATAATCGGAAATGTGCTGCCTCCTACGGTTACGTTGAATAGCTCCGGCAGCCCAAGCTGCTCACTGAGCCACGACCCCAGCAGCGCCCCGATAAAGCCAACAACAATTGAGACGACACATCCCCCGCGAGAATATCCGGCTATCGACTGGCCGATTGAACCGCATATTCCGGCAATTAAGAGCAGCAGTAAAAATTCAAAAAATCCCATGTTTAAAAATATTTAGGTTAGTAAAGTGTCAACGATAGAAAGTCGGATATTTGAGACTTCCGAAGTCTGCATCAACAATTCCAAAAGGTTTGATAAATTAAATTAGCCAATGATTTATCATAAATTCGAAAGACTTCGGAAGTCTTTATCAAATTAAGATTGACATAACAATAGCTTCGTATTTGGATGTGACAACTTACGAAAAAAGAACCCGGCAAGATGCAAAAAGTAACTATCAGGCTTTACCTGGTACATATTTTATTGCCTTGAACAGAACTATCAAATAATCACTCGCCCATTACCACACCTTCTCTCCTGGGGTCTGCACCGCCAAAATAGCCATCTTCGGTTACCTGTATGGCATGGATGCCGCTTGTTAGTGGCTGTATTATTACTTCATGCCCTAAGTTTTCGAGTTCTTCTGAGATGCTTGAAGGAAACCGATTCTCCTCAAGCAGTGACGGCCCGTTAAAATTGGCAAAGTTGGGTAAATCAATCGCTTCCTGGGCGTTCAGGCCCCACTGAAGCATTCCTATCAGCGTTTTGGCTGTGTAGTGAATGATAGCAGCTCCCCCCGGCGATCCTGCTGTTGCTATAAATTCCCCGGTTTCACGGTCAAAAACCAGTGTGGGTGTCATACTCGAACGGGGTCGTTTTCCCGGCTCAACACGGTTGGCAATCAAATTGCCGTCTTCATCGATGGGATTACGGGAAAAGTCTGTCAGTTCATTGTTCAATAAAAATCCTCCCTTCAAATCGGTGCCGCCATCGCTCATTATTCGGCTGCCAAATCCACTCTCAATCGTAGTGGTCATACTGACCGCATTTCCCTCTCTGTCAACAATACTGATGTGGCTGGTTCCCCTTTCCGGCTGGTTCACCTGCACACCAAACTCCGGGTGAAAATCTCCCGGATTTCCCGGCTCAGCTACACCCATGGATTTATCTCCAATCAGAGAAGCCCTTTGTGCAAGATAATCCCGGTTCAGAAGGCTCTGCCAATCGCCGCCCGGCGCTTCCACATAGTCTGGATCGGCTACAAAGAGATTCCGGTCAGCGAAGGCAAGCTTGGAGGCTTCCAGAAATCCGTGAAGCCATTCTGCCGTTGGGATTGAGTCCTGAAGCGAGATTTCAGGTTCATCCAAATGCTCCATAATTCCGAGAATCTGCATCATGGCCAGATGGCCCGAGGATGGCGGTGGAAAGCCGCAAATTTCGTATTCCAGCCAATCGTTGCACAAGGCTTCAGTCCGCAAATCAAGCCTGGCGTATGCGGCAAGATCGTTTGTATGCATCAGGCCGGGCCTTTCGTGGTTTTGTATCCGCCGGACAATATCCTCTGCCGTTTCACCTTCATAGAAAGCTGCTATTCCCTGTTCAGCAACATTTCGCAGAATTTCAGCATAGGCAGGATTCTTCAGGTTATAACCCACAGGGTGCGCACTTCCATTTTCATCGTAGTATAAATTTCGGGCAATTTCGTCGTTAATCAGGGCATCATCCTCATCAAGAAGCCGGTGAAGCCTCGGCGTGATGTTAAATCCCTGTTCAGCCAGTATGATGGCCGGTTCAAAAAGTTCTTCCCAGGATAGTGCGCCGTGCTGATCATGCGCGGTTTTTAATAGTGCAAGTGTACCGGGTACTCCAACCGACAATCCGCTGCGAACGGCCACCCTGTGAGAAAGTGGCTCGCCATCCTCATCAAGAAAAAGGTTTTTATCGGCTGCGGATGGCGCCGTTTCACGGCCGTTATATGCATGAACTCCCTCACCATCCCAAAAAAGCAAAAAAGCACCGCCCCCAATTCCGCTCGACTGTGGCTCAACAAGCCCTAAAACAAGCTGAACGGCAATGGCTGCATCCACGGCAGACCCGCCCGCTTTAATGATTTGATATCCTGCATCTACTGCAAGAGGATGAGCCGCCGCAACGGCAAATTCTGATGTTGCCCAGCCGGGTTTTGGTGTGTAGCCTGTGGCAAGTTCTGGCTGTTCAGGTATGGTGTATCGAACCCGATCCTCAGTGGGCTGATCGCAGCCGGAGAGTATAAAAAATAAAATGAGAGGAATTATGAAAAAAGCAGACAGATGGTTCTGTAAAACAAAATCTTTCATAGAAAATAATTGAGCTGATCTGGCCAATAGTTTTGATCATCAAAGATAAATTCCCGGGTGCATCGTAGATTTTATGGCCAGGCATTCCATGGTATGCGCAATAAGATTAACGCGATGCCCAGGGTATAATACAGAATAATTGTTTTAAAACGCCTTGCATCATCACCCGGTTTTTTTGCCTTGATGTAACCGATGGTTATAAGCACGATACCAATAATCATGGTGAGAGGATGTTCCAGTGTGTAGAGCCGCATGATTGAATCCTGCATGGCTTCTGCCGACAAACTGGTTAAGCCGAGCGGTGATATAACATATAAAACCAGGCCGATCAAAAGCTGTAAATGGGCCACAATAAATCCGGCCAAAGCAACTTTCCTGACTTTATCACTGAACCTTTTTTTCTGGATAAACTGGACGATGACATAGATGATACAAATAATAAGCGCCGCCAATAAAACATAAGCTAAAAATGAGTGCAGGTGTTTAAATCCGGTATACATGAAAAATGTTAGTTAATATATTTAATGAATTTGAGAGCATTAGTAATACAGAGAATGAGTACTCTAAACCGGATTGTTTTGTTCCAAAATTATTGACAAAAATCCGGTTTGATACCCGTATTACTCCAAACTTGAATATGTGCACCGATCAGGACATATCCCGTCCGTCAAACCGAAGCACAATTCAAGAAATATCCCGCTTCCAAATTCGATAAACAAGTACTTTTAGAGAAACTGTCCTGAGAAGCTGGTTTGACTGAAATCTTCTTGTTCATCAAAAGACTAAAAGGCTGCTAATGAACAAAAACGCATAGAGTGAGTGCATATGCATACACAGTTTTTCAGCCTTTCATAGTTTACTTCTACCAACAGAAACTTACCATAATTTTAAAAATCTGTTAATACTTAACTTGCCAGAATATATTTTTGTGTCATTCGTTTTCAATCTGATTTACAAAATTTAATTTAGTTGTTACTTGAAGATGTACAGGCTTAGTGTATATATTCTACACATCCAAGTAAGTATCACATGATCAAAAAGAGTAACCCGAACATATCAGCTTTATTTGCAGTAATCATCGCTTTCGGGATTACTATATCAAATACACATGTTCATATCCATGAGTTTCATGATGCCGGAGCGAACTATGTTTCGGTTGATGAAGAATTGCACTGTGTTATTTGCGGATCAGTAGTCAATTTCAACCCCGAAGCTTATACCCAATCTTTTTATAAGGATACTCCAGAACTGAGTCTCTTTTCGGAGAAAACCGAACACGCCAACCAGCCTTATAATAAATTTCAGGAAGGCCGCTCTCCTCCCGCTGTTGTTTGATCACTTATCTTTTCAGTTACACAGCTTTTACCACTTAAATTTTCATCTTCGCACAGATCACATGATAAACTGTGAAACCTGTGGTAACAAGCTGTAACTCAATTAAACAATTTTAAACCTGAAAAGATTATAACGAAATACCCTGAGGCAGAGCTATCAGGGTGCCGCCCAGATCAGACTTTTTAAAGTTTAAAGACCCGGGCATTTATAAACCATTCCAACTATTAATTCATTAAAAATAATAAAGTTATAGCTATGAAAATTTATACTAAGCAACTACTAATACTAATTTTATCCATATTAACTTCAGCCGCATTTTTTACGGCTTGTAGTGACAGTTCAACCGGGACGGATCCTGATGCCGATCCTGAGGTTGTAGGATTTGTCATTGAAATTGAAGGTGTTGAAATCGTGAGATATCAAAACGGGTCGTATACTTTTAACGATGCAGCCGCAGTAGAAGAGTATGTTTTTAACAATACATTTATGCTCAGCGATACTTACAATGGTGGCAATCTCACCAGAACATCTGCTGATGAAGAGGAAATCGGGGGAAGAAGATACTTCACTCCTTCCATTTTTGTTCGTTTCATCATGGATGATGGTGAAATTGTTGAACTGCCTCAAGAGCGGGTATCCGGAGCCAGCGGCGACGTTTCTGCTGATGAAATCAATCCAGATGGACATTATCGAATGAATGTTTCATGGGATCAACCAAATGATTCGCGCGGTTCCAATATTGAGCAGCACGGAAGCGATCAGTCCTGGGGTTTTCACCTGCGAGCCGATCGTGTAGGGACTGCCGGCATGACCCTGCGTCTTGATCGATGCGAAGATGTTATTTCTATTGAAAGTGTTTCCGGAGAAAATCACAGAGTTGATCAAATCCGAAATTGCGCAACCGATGATGAAACTATTTTTGAAGCAAGTTCAGCAATGCCAGTCACCATAGATGATTATGAACTTGCTGAAGATGGTTTATACCCACACAACCGGTTTGAACGGCAAAGATAATTGTAACTCAATTTTATTTTGTACCCCAAATCATTATCCGATTCCGGCAGTTTGACCACTGCCGGATTCTTATTCTTTAAAATACATTTTTCAATCAACCCATAAATTAACCATGTGTTATTTAAACCGTTCAATCAAACTGTTACTTGTACTTATTCTGACAGCTTTTGTGGTAATTTCATGCGAAGACAACCCTGCAAGCTCTGATGAATTTGGTGAACATGCCGAAGCATTCGGATTTCAGCTCGAGATTGACGGAGAGATTCTTGTCAGATACTTTTTACGAGAGTACACTCTTGACCCTAACGGCAACTTTCCACAATATGTTAAGCACGGCTCAGATGATGAAACACCGGGTTATATGCATAATGGAGACGGATTGTTTTTCTCAAGTACAGATGCTGTTGATAATATTACAGAAGAAATTACCATACGCTGGATTGACCGCAATGAAGTGGTCTTTGATCTTCCACAACTTAATGAAGAAGAGGGAGGCACAGCAGGCCTTTTCGGAGAGTGGAACCTCGAGTTCAGATATAAATATGCAAATACCAGTGATGTAAAACCTGTAGAAGAACGAAACTTCACTGATATTTATGATATGAATGAAGAGACATGGAAATTCTCATTCGAGCTGCTTTCAGAAGGACGCACTGATTTGAGAATCAACCTATTCCACATTGACCATGCTGACCTTACACCTCGGCCTCTTCCCATTTACATCGAAATGGATTGATTTTTCAAAATTTATCAGGAGATCTGACATCTTTCTTCTATTTTTCCGTTGATTTATCTATACCCTCAACGGAGCCAGCGAAGTGAAGCTATGTTATAATACAGTTGTGATTTTTTAAATACATCCCATGAATATTAAGCTGCAAAATATTTTTATACTCTTTTCAGCACTATTGCTACTGGTTTCTTTATCATATCCCCAGTTGCTTCTTGCAGACACTGAGCCGCCGGCAGATGAATCTGACCGGGGAGTTATTAAGGGATATTTATTAGACACTGAAACCAATGAACCAGTGAGCAACGGCTCCATTATGATTGAAGGAACCGACCGGGGAGCTGTTAGCCATGCCGATGGTGATTTTATTTTCCGTAATGTTTCTTCTGGCACACAGATCCTTCGCGCTCAACACATTGGTTACGAACCGGGTTTTGCAAGTGTAGAGGTAATTCCAAACGATACGGTTGAAGTTTCTATACGGCTCTACTCCAGAACGATACGAGGCGATGAAATTCAGGTTACTGCAGATTATATTAGAGACGATCAAACCACAAATATTGAACGGGTAATGACAGGCCGCACCCTACGTCAGCAATTGGGCCGAACAATTGCTGAAACTCTGCATGAAGAACCCGGACTTGCACAGAGAAGCATGGGCCCGGCCCCGGCTCGTCCGGTATTAAGAGGGCTTGGAGGCGACCGGCTGCTGATACTGGAAGATGGCGGAAGAACCGGTGATCTTTCCGCAACTGCCGCAGATCATGCTCTTGCCATTGAACCGATGACTGCAGAGCATATAGAACTGATTCGTGGCCCATCTGCACTCACCTACGGCTCCAACACAATGGGCGGTGTTATCAACGTGATAAGAGGGCAGATTCCCCGAGATATGCCAGATCACATTCACATGAGTGGAAGTACTCAGGCTGAGACAGTAAACACAGGCTACGCTGCAGGTATGCGGACATATGGCCCATTACTCAACAATTTTGCTTTTCGAATTGATGGTAGCTTTCGCGAAAGCCGGGATATTGGAACTCCGACCGGAACACTTGAAAACACCGGTATAACAACCTATAATGGCTCAATGGGACTAAGTTATATCCGATCCTGGGGAATGCTTGGTGTCTCAGGAAATTTGATGGACACCAAATATGGAGTGCCGGGAGGAATTGGCATTGCCGATGCTCATCCAAACGGTGTGGATATTGAGATGTTCAGAAGATATACCGAATTAAGAGGACGTTTTGATATGCCGGGCAGTTTTCTTGACAGGCTTGATCTGGATGCAACATACTCCTACTATAAACACGAAGAACTGGAAAAGCCCACGTTTGAGACAGATCGAAGAATTGTAGGCTCAGAATTTGGTGTAATAACCACCAATACTAAAATACATCTCCACCACAAAGAATGGTCGATCATTGAAAAAGGCCTTTTAGGCATTTGGGGTGAACATCGCGATTATGCATCTGGTGCTTTTTCTGAAACACCGGAAACAATCGAAAAGGCAATTGCAGCCTACACTTTTCAAGAGACTAACCTGGGTAATTGGAACCTCCAGGGAGCTCTTCGGTTCGATGTTCGCCAGGTAACCCCCAGTGAGGAACGGAACTCTTTTTTGATAGGACACATCAGAGAACGAACGTTTAGTGGTTTTTCTGGTTCGGCCAGAGCTGCATATTTCATTGGTTCCAATATAAAAATCGGGAGTACAATAACAAGAACATTCCGTGCTCCTGGCATCGAAGAATTATTTTCTGAGGGTCCCCATCTGGCAAATTTCTCCTATGAGAAAGGGAATCCAGATCTGCGTGCTGAACGAGGATGGGGTAGTGAATTATTTTTTACAACAGATATAAATCCAATTCATTTTCATATAGCTCTGTTTCGGAACCAGATGGATAACTACATTTTCCCAAGAGATTCTAATCAGCGTGCAACAAGGCGAGACGACTTGAATACGTTCATTTTTATGGAACAGCAAGTATTAATGACTGGAATAGAGATGAATCTAAAATATGATTTGTCTAACCAATGGACAACTGGAGGGTCTGCAAGTTATGTCAGGGCAGATTTCATTTCCGATAGTCGCTCTTTTCCAATTGCCCGATTTGACAGGTCTGAAGAAGGAGTGCCGATGATTCCTCCGCTCACAGCCCGAATGTATCTTGAATGGAGAAACTCAAATTTAACACTGGGAGCTGCATCAAGAATGGCAGCAAGTCAAAATCGGATCGACATATTTGAAGAACCAACCGATGGATATGTTCTTTTTGACCTTTATGGACAATATCATTTTAGTTCTGGAAAATATCTTCACACCTTTTCACTAAACTTCGAAAATATTGCAAACACGGAGTATAGAAACCATCTTTCTCGCATCAAATCCATAATGCCGGAACCAGGTATGAATCTGAAACTTCTTTATCGGTTTTATTTTTGATTCAAGTGCATTATTCTATATCCTGCTACTGATTCACTTTTTCTTCATCGACATCACCCCTTCCGCCATCAAATTTATAAATCCCCCTCTCTCTCATTTTTTGGATTTCCGGGTCTTTTGAGTAGTAAGTTATCAGCATAAACAGAACCAGGTTTGAACACTTCCGAAGTGCACTGGAAACCAGCAGCATCCCTGCAACGGCGGCCGTTGCCATATTAAGTGCTCTTGAAAGTTCGATACCCGCCCACATAAAAACCAGGTCACGGCTGGGAATGAACGGAATTCGGTTTACCACAATGATAATGGCCAGAAATGTGAACCAGATGGAAAGAGGTGTGTCAGGAATCACAACTGCCCACTGAACAATCAAAAGCCCGTGGTGTATCATAAATCGAAACAGATAAATAGAAAAAACAATGGCCGATTTTTTTAACGACAAGGCAAAAAGATACCTGCGGAACTGTACAAAAAGCACAATAAAAACGATAAAGATGACAACACCCGTTGCCAGATAAATCAGGTTCACATCATCAACCAAATCGTCGATATTGATAATGCCTGCAAAAACCAGTACACCTACCAGCGCAAATGCCATCATGTTTGAGGTTACCGATGACAGGATATTGTTATCCCGGATATTCTTCAGGATTTCGGTGTCTTTTTTATCCAGAAATCGCCGCCCCCACATAAAGAGATAGAACTCGCCGGAATAGCCCATCACTTCATCATTGTAAACCC
>SL_3KL_010_SEDDRAFT_10004479_pt1 | contig 12614 bp, 10 predicted proteins | sample SodLakKL_010_SED_2_FD_10381 | JGI IMG/M metagenome (IMG submission 10381)
AAATCGCCTTGTGATAACCATAGGCCTGCATACAATTACTTACAACCCGGAAGCAGCTGCCATCATATTTGCTGCCGGAGAAGCCAAGGCGCCGGTTGTAAGGGATGCACTTGAAAAAGAGAAGTCCAATATTTATCCTGCAACTGTCCTCCATAAACTGAAGAATGCACGCTTTTATCTTACAACAGGAGCTGCATCAATGCTTGAAGACAGTATTGAAATGTATTATAAGTCAGGTGACTGGACCCATGATAAAACAGAAAGGGCAGTGATCGATCTATGTAAAAAACTTGACCGGTATGGTCACCATATCAGGCTCGATGACCTTAAAAAGGATAAATACTGCAGTATGATACCCGGCCTTGATAATAATACCGTACAATCGGTAATAGATTCAATTCTTGCCAAGATGCAAAAAGGTATGGAGGATGAAAATAAGGAGACTTATTACCATACGGGTCCGCATCATGATGACATCATGCTCGGTATCCTTCCGCATATCCACAGGCTGCTGCGAAACGAATCAAATCATGCCTTCTTTTCTGTCCTCACTTCCGGTTTTACCGCTGTCACAAACCAGTTTCTGAGAGATGCCCTTGAAGATACCAAAAGGTTCCTGAACAACGGATTGATTCAGATGGTTGATTATCCTGATTTTTTTGAAATTGGTTACAGTCTTAAATGGGACAAGGATGTTTATCATTACCTTAATAAGGTAGCATCAGGCGAGCCTTCTGAGAGGAGACGGGGACTGGCTCACAGGATAATACGTGCAATAGTGGTAATTCACAGGATCAAAAACAAGGAAGAACTCCGTAACCGGATCGATGATATCCTGGCAATCCTGAGAAGAAGTTATGATGGCGAAAAAAACACCCCTGACATACAAACACTTAAGGGGATGCTTAGGGAGTTCGAAGAAGAACTTGTCTGGGCGCATTTTGGTATCCAGGTGAAAAATGTGCATCATCTGCGTCTTGGTTTTTATACCGGAGACGTGTTCACTGCACAACCGGAAAAAGACCGAGATGTTAAACCGATTCTGGAAAAGCTAAAACAAATAAACCCATCTGTAGTTAGTCTTGCGTTTGATCCGGAAGGGAGTGGTCCGGACACTCATTATAAAGTATTGCAGGCAATTGCCGATGCCGTTAGATTATGGAGTGAGGAAACAGATCTGTCCCATCTGAGAATCTGGGGATACAGAAATGTATGGTATAAATTCCATCCGGCAGAAGCAAATGTTGTTGTTCCCGTATCACTAAATGCCATGGCAGTTTTGGAGGACTCTTTTACAAATTGCTATCTGAGCCAGGTGGATGCATCCTTCCCGAGCTATCAGCACGATGGAAAATTCAGTGAACTAACAAAGAATACCTGGGTTGATCAATTAAAGACTATTCAGCTCCTGCTGGGTAAGAACTATTTCTATCAGAATGCCAGTCCGCGAATCAGGTCTACACATGGCATGCTCTATTTCAAGGAGATGAATGTTGATGAGTTCCTTGACAATGCACGTGAGCTCGAAAAATCAATGGAAGGAGTAAGTCTCTAATTATCTGAAACATAATACGAGCTACCTTAAGTGTTTTTTAAGACTCAGGCTCGTGTGTCAGATGTTTTCTCAGCAACCTTTTCAAGAAGCCAGATAGTAAGGAATCCGGCCATCATAAGTAAAAAAGCAACTATGACTTCCCCGTTAAGGGTTTCCGGGATAAACCTGTCATAGTTCTGAATTACCGGACTGCCGTCAGTTCTGGTAACAATTTCTCCCATATCATTCATCCTGAACACAGGAGTTTTCCATGGCCAGAGGATCAGCAGAGATCCTGCTATAAAACCAGTGAGGGAAGACAGTGTATGGTCTCTGTAATTCCTGAATATCCATGATAGAAAGTGTGAAAAGGCAAGCAGCCCGGCTACTATACCGATTAGTACGGGAATGAGAATGTCAAATCTCAGGTCATTAATTGCCTCAATAGCAACCAGTTCATAATTACCCATTAGTATCAGGATAAAAGATCCTGAAAGGCCCGGCAGTATCATGCTGCTTACTGCCACTGCTCCACAGAGTACAAGATAGAGGGTGTTTTCGTTACCTTCAGCGGGGCTCATTGAAGATATCCATATTGCAAGGAACGCACCTGTAGCAAAAATTAAAAAGACCGTTAATTTCCATTTCTCAACGTTCTTGCCAACAAAATATACAGATGCCAGGATCAGGCCGAAAAAGTAGGCCCAGATAAAGACCGGAAAATTACTGAAAAGATATGAAAGCAGGCGCGCAAGTGTAAAAACACTTAGTAAAGCCCCCGAAAAAATTGCAACCAGGAAGAAAAAATTTATCCTTGATGCAAAAGAGCGTAACTGGCCCCTTAAAAGAAATGAGAGTGCCACATGGTCAATTGATTTCAGCGAGTTTATCAGCTTTTCGAATACACCGGTTATAAGTGCGATTGTACCACCCGACACCCCGGGAATTACATTGGCAGCCCCCATTGCGAAACCTTTCAATGTTAGACTGAGATACTCACCGAGATTTTTGTGCATAGATAATCCTGTAAAACAAAACTCTATTCATTATGAAGGCATTAGAGCTGCTTATTCAATGTTTAAGTTTAATACAAATAGCTGTTTCTCACTTTTAAGTGATAACGTAATAAATTGCATATTGCTAAATTACAGGTAAGAAATTCATGAGTGTATCACCCCTTAGCCCAAGACGCAGTGCCTCCATTGCAAACACCTCAGATGGAGCTATATTACCCAGATTCACATTTGGACCCAGCATTTTAATAAAATAGACCTGCTGATCCTTCAGCGGCGCCTCCCAGATAACATCATGCTGATCTAAATTGCCGGTTATGTCCTGTATAAGCTCCACATTGGCCGAGCCGTCAGGATTGTATATACCGATTGTACCGCTTTCTCTGGCTTCTGCAATTACTTTCCATGCGCCGGCGTCCAGTTCGGTCCTCATCATACTCACCCACAGGTCCACCGGAATTATTACCCCCGATATCTTGGAACCAACTTCTGATAGCACCTGAACATCTTCAGACAGGATCTTTATACACTCAAGCTTTTTGTCATGGTCAATTGTTACAGTTCCATCTGATACCTCAACCAGATCGAGGTCGTACCGGTCAATAAACTTCCTGAAATCTTCAAACATATTCCGAACGAAGAAGATTTCAAAAAGAGTTCCACCAAAATAGGGACGTATATTCCCCTCCCGGTACACCTGGAGCTTTGCTTCCAGATCCCTGGCAATCAACGCAGTGCCAAATCCAAATTTAACAAAGTCGGTAAATTCGCCTGATGACATTACAAAATCTTCCGCCTCCCTTACGCTGAGTCCCTTATCCATCATCATGGTAAGTCCGCTCTCTCTTGGCTTCTTTATCCTGCTTGGTATATGAGGAATATCTAAGTTCATTTAAACTTTATATTTAAGTGACTAATAGCCTTTTTTATGATAATTTGAAATAATATTCCTCACAGATTTGTGCTTCTTTGCAGCCGGATAATAGTCCAGGAACTCCCGGTGAAGCTCGAAATCAAGTGAAAGCGCTATCCTGAGATATTGTCCTGCTTTTTCATGGTCAGACTTCATAAGGTGATATGCCGCAAGCCTGTAATTCAGAATTGCTGATCCCGGGTTAGGACCGGATGCTTCGATAAGTATATTTATTGCACTTTCAACATCATTTAACACAATATAGGTTTCTGAGAGGTTTACCCATGAGTCATAATCTTCCGGATCAAAGCCTACTGCATTACGGTAAGCACTGATTGCCTCATCTGTCCTTCCCATCTTAAGTTTGATATTTCCCATTGAGTACCAGTATTCCGGATTCTCAGGAAAAAACTCTATGGCCTTCTCTACATGGCTGATGCTTTCAATAAATGAGCCTTTGGCAAACATAACCATCCCTGAACCCAGCCAGGCATCAGCATAATCAGGATTAATCGCCAGGGCTTTACGGTAGTATTCAAGAGCCGATTCCCAATCTTCCATCTTTTCGTAACACTCCCCTATATAGCATATAACCTGCTCATTTTCTTCCTCAAGATATAGCAGTTCCCGGTATACTCCAATTGCTTCCTTATGATCTCCCCTGTTGGCCAGAGTATTTGCTTTATTGAAGTATGCAGAGGCATACTCCTCATCGAGCGAGATTGCAAAATCGTAGGCTTCAAGTGCTTTATCGTAATTTTCCAGCCTGTTGTAAACAACACCCAGGTTATACCACACATTTTCCGAGAATGGGTCAATATCAAGAAATTTATTATAATACCCGAGTGCATTTTCAAGCTGATCTGCTCTCTCATAGCAGTATGCAATTTCGTATATGCAGGACAAATTATCCGGTTCCAGTAAGTAAGCCTGCTTCAGATATCCAAGTGCTATCCTGAATTTATTCTTATGCTCAAATACCATGGCAGTATTGAACAGCAGATCAGCCTTTCCGTCTTCAGTATATTCAATAGCCCTGTTGAACTCCCTGACCGCATCCTTGTGCTGGCCAAGCAGATTTAACGCCACTCCTTTTGTATAGCATACCTCAGGATTGTTCAGTTCAATACGCTCAATTATCCTCAGCATCCTCAACGATTCAAGAGGTTGCGCTTTTTCATTCAGTATAACAGCTTTTTTAAGCTGTATCGCAGTAGAAGCAGGATGTTGTTTCAGGGCATGCTGAACAGCTTTGTAGGCTCTGTCAGACTTTCCCATGCCCAGGTAATGGTCAATAATATCTTCAAATTCGTCAACATCGAAATAATACCCGGTGCTATGAGTCAACATATCTTCATAGCGTTTTACCAGGTCCGGAAACTCATTTCCGCTGTAAAAGCGATCTTTTTCTTCGTTCATTTACTTATCCTCACAATTAATACCTCAAAGCCGTCTGGAATTCAGTTGACCCATCAGGCCAATCCGCAAAATTACAAATTATATCGCAGCTTTCTGTTTCTGATAAAATATCTGCTAATAATTCATTGATTATTTGCGAAATTAAATGTACCATCAAAATAAATAATTGAGCTAATTTGTTCCTTTTTTTTATTAACAACAAATAAACATCCTCCCAAACCATTGATTCATTTTGTATTTTATATATTTTTACGTTAATTTGTTATAAATTATGTATCAGTAAATGATATTTCCTTAAACAAAAGTAAAATGGAAAACTACAGGGAAAAAAGGCTTGAGAGGCAGTTAAAATCGCAACAAACAGTCGCTATTGTGATTGCTGTAATTCTTTTGTTGTCAATAGGAGGCAATCTTTTTCTGTATCTCCGCAATAATACCATTAACAGAGAAAAAAGTGAATTGATTGAACAAAATAACCTTATTTCAGCCGAAAGGAGGGCCGCAGAGGAATCTAATTCACAGCTGCAGGCCGAGATATCGGAACTCAATAACCAGGTAAATGTAATCAGGGAAAGTGCCGCAACGCTTGAAGCCGAAATTAATGCAAGGGACTCGCGTATTTCCTGGCTCAGAAACCAGGTTGCTGAAATTGAACAGTTACGTGCACAGGTTGCAGAACTTGAAGAACTGAAAGAGGAGTTTGCAAGGCTGGAAGAGGAAAGAGAAAAGCTGCTTTCAGAATTACAGAGCCTGGGCGAAAAACTGACGGAAATTCAGAATAAAAACCAGGTTCTTCTTGAAAGACAGGAAGAAGCAACTTTTCTGAAAGCATATAACATATGTGTTCATAACCTCCGTGACAGATGGCTTGGAAGGCCTGTTGAAATGGAACTGGCGCGCAGGGTAAACCGCACAATGTTAAGCTTTGAAATTAACGGAAACATTTTTGTTGAGACCGGTCAGAAAAATATTCATCTGGTGATAACTGATCCCAACGGCAACATCCTGAACCAATCGTCCGAAACCTTTACAATAGCAGAAACCGGAATGTCCAGCAATTACACTGAATTTACAACCATACACTACAACCAGCAGCCGGTGCCGATAAGTTTTACCATAACTCACGACGACAATCTTGAACCGGGCACCTACAGTGCAAAGGTATATATGGATGGTGTGTTTGCCGGGGCACAGGAATTCAATCTTGAGTAGGGATCATTGTCAACTGTAGATCTCCTTTCCGGAAGCTTTCAATGTATTGTTGAGCAGAGAGACGATAGTCATCGGTCCCACTCCGCCAGGAACAGGTGTTATATAACTGCATTTCGGTGCAACTTCATCAAACTTAACATCTCCAAGCAATTTCCAGCCCGATTTGGTCTTTTTGGACTTAACCCTTGTAATGCCGACATCTATAACTACGGCACCGTCCTTTACCATCTTGCCGGTAACAAATTCTGCCCTGCCCATTGCCACTATAAGGATATCTGCACTACGGCATAACGATTCAATGTCTTTTGTCCTGCTGTGACAAAGTGTTACCGTTGCATCACCGGGATATCCCTTTCGGGCCATAAGAACCGCCATGGGTTTGCCCACTATGTTGCTCCGGCCAAGAACTACACAATGCTTTCCGGATGTCTCTATATTGTATCGTTTTATAAGTTCAATTATTCCATTGGGTGTAGCAGATACATATGAAGGCTGATCAATAAACAGCCTGCCAACATTAACCGGGTGAAAACCGTCAACATCCTTTTCCACTTTTATTCTTTCGATTACCTTTTCCTCTGATATATGGTCAGGCAAAGGCAACTGTACAATGACCCCGTCAATATCATCATTACCGTTGATATCATCAATTGTGTCAAGCAGCTCCTTCTCTTTGACATCTGCCTCCAGGCGGACAAGTGTTGAGCCGAATCCTACCTGCTTGCATGCCTTCACCTTATGGGCAACATATGTTTCGCTGGCACCATCATTACCTACAATTACGGCAGCCAGGTGGGGAATCTTGCCGCCTGATTTACGGATCTCAGCAACTTTTGCCGCAATCTCCTCCCTTATCTCTGAGGAGACTTTTTTTCCATCAAGTAAAATCATGACAAACAGCTTATTATTAAATATAATTAAATTGATTATTCAACCTTTTACCTCCCCATCATCGGCATTCCCTTCATCATTTTACCTCCTTTTTTCCCGCTGCCTGTCATCATCTTCATCATCTTGCGGGTCTCATCAAACTGCTTGATCAGCCTGTTAACCTCCTGTATGGTTGTTCCGCTTCCGTCGGCAATACGCTTACGCCTGCTGCCGTTAATAATTACAGGGTTGTTTCTCTCATCCGGAGTCATCGATTTGATAATTGCCTCTATCCCCTTAAATGCATCATCATCAATATCAAGGTTTTTCATCGCCTTTCCAACACCCGGGATCATACTTGCCAGCTCCTTGAGGTTACCCATCTTCTTTATCTGCTGGATCTGCGAGATAAAATCGTCAAAGTTGAACTGGTTTTTAGCTATCTTTTTGTGAAGCTTCCTTGACTCTTCCTCATCAAACTGTTCCTGGGCACGCTCAACAAGGGTAACAATATCACCCATACCCAGTATCCTGTCGGCCATCCTTTCAGGGTGGAACACATCAATTGCATCAAGCTTTTCACCCGCACCGATAAATTTAATAGGTTTATCAACAACTGAACGAATCGAAAGAGCCGCACCGCCCCTGGTATCACCATCCAGCTTGGTAAGCACTACACCGTCAAAATTCAGCCTGTCATTAAATGCCCTGGCTGTATTCACTGCATCCTGGCCCGTCATCGAATCAACAACAAACAGGATTTCATGAGGATTAACAGCTTTCTTAATTGCCGCAATCTCTTCCATCATCTGCTCATCAACCGCAAGCCGGCCTGCAGTGTCAATGATCACAAGGTTATGTCCATGCTGTCTGGCATGCATAATGGCTGCCTTCGCTATTTTGACAGGTTGCAGGTTACCCTCCTCGGTGTAAACAGGAACTTCGATCTGCTCCCCAAGAATCTTCAGCTGCTCGATTGCGGCAGGACGATATACGTCACATGCCACCAGGAGAGGATTCTTATCCTTCTTTGCCTTGAGAAACCTGGCCAGCTTGCCTGAAAAAGTTGTCTTTCCGGAACCCTGCAGCCCTGCAACAAGTATCACGGCAGGATTGGGTTTGATATTTATCTCCTCCATGCTGCCGCCCATAAGGGATGCCAGTTCATCATGCACTATCTTGACGATCATCTCTCCGGGTTTCACCGAAGCCAGCACATTCTGCCCCATAGCCTTTTCCTTTACCGTATCGGTAAAATTCTTTGCTATTTTATAGTTAACATCAGCATCCAGCAGGGCTCTCCGTACCTCCTTCAGTGATTCTGCAACATTTATCTCAGTTATATACCCCTCTCCTTTAAGCAGCTTAAAAGAGCTCTCAAGTTTCTCGGTTAAATTTTCAAACATTTCAATTCAGATTATCTGTTAACACTACAAAATTAACTAATACAAACTCTTTTGCCAATTATATATTTTTCCGTATAACCCTTTCGGGGAATAAAACGCCTGTCAGCCCTTATTACAAGCAGGCATATCACCATTCTCACATTTTTTCCGGCACCTCTATACCAAGCAATCCCATACCTCTCATTATAACCCGGCGTGTTAGCGACGAAAGCAGCAACCTGAAGTCCCTTACCGCCTTATTCTCCTCCTTCAGTACAGGGTGGTCATGATAGAACTGGTTGTACTCCCTGGCAAGATCGTATATCATATTTGCTATCAGCGCGGGACTGCAGCTTTTTCCCGCTTCTGCAACAATTGCCGGGAATTCGTGAATCAGAGCAGCAACCCTGGTCTCCTTCTCACTCAGAATAACACCTGACAGATCAGCATCACCAAGTTTAATAACCTGATCACCGGCTTTTTTAAGCAAAGAACAGATCCTGGCATGTGTATACTGAATAAACGGTCCGGTATTGCCATTAAAATCAATTGATTCTTCCGGATTAAATACCATATTTTTCTTCGGATCGACCTTGAGAATGAAATATTTCAGTGCACCCATGCCTATTATCCTGACAATATCTTCCTTTTCTGAAGGAGACAGCCCGTCCAGCTTGCCAAGCTCCCGGGAAAGCTTGCCGGCCGTTTCAATCATCTCATCTATAAGGTTGTCGGCATCCACCACTTTACCCTCGCGCGATTTCATCCTGCCTGTAGGCAATTCAACCATCCCATATGAAATGTGCTCAAGCGATCCGGCCCATTCATAGCCAAGCTCATCGAGGATTAGTGAAAGTACCTTAAAATGATAATCCTGCTCATTGCCAACAACATAATACATCCTGTCGGCCTTATAATCCTTCTGCCGCAAAACCGCTGTACCAAGATCCTGGGTTATATATACAGACGTACCATCCGACCTCAGCAGTAACTTCTCATCAAGTCCCCGTTCCCTCAGATCAGCCCAGACAGAACCATCTTCCCTCCTTTTGAGCACCGATTTGTTCAATCCATCGAGTACTATTGATTTTCCTTTATGGTAAGTCTCCGACTCATAGTAAATATTATCAAATGAAACACCCAGCCTTTTGTATGTCACGTCAAATCCCTCGTATACCCATCCATTCATCATCTTCCATAATTCAACAGTTGCCGGATCATCAGCCTCCCACATCCTGAGCATCTCCCTTGCCTCCTTTATCAGCGGAGCTTCCACTCTGGCCTCATCCTCACTCATCCCGTCGCTGACCAGCTTATTTACCTCGGCCCTGTAGGCAGTTTCAAACCTTACATACATATCACCTACAAAATGGTCACCCTTTAACCCGGCATCTGAAGGGGTCTTGTTCTCGCCCCATTTCTGCCATGCCAGCATCGTTTTACAGATATGTATACCCCTGTCGTTCACCAGGTTCACCTTTTTCACATCCTTCCCGTTGGCTTGAAGGATCAATGAGATACTGTACCCGAGAAGGTTGTTTCGTATGTGCCCGAGATGCAACGGTTTATTTGTATTAGGCGATGAAAATTCGACCAGAACCGTCTCCCTGTCAGCACCGGGTCTTATAATACCATAATCATCATCGCCGGCATATTGTGCCACAAACCGGGTCCAGTATGACGACTCCACAATCAGGTTCAGAAATCCCTTTACCACGTTGAAATCGCCAATCACATGAAGATCCATCAGATATTTACCAAGCTCCTCTCCTGCCTCCTGCGGGGACTTTTTCATCAGCCTGATAAGCGGAAATACAACCAGGGTTAAATCACCCCTGAACTCTTTGCGGGTTTTCTGAATCTGAATAAGTGATCCGTCCGGTTTATCAATACCTTTTTCAGTCAGGAACCGTGTTACTGCATCTGTAATAATTGTTTCAATTCTCATATGAAAAAAATCAGTCGTTTCTTATATGCCCGCTGTTATGATTTAGATTTTGCCTTTAATCAGTAACTACCTGAGGTTTTATCAACGGGTTTATGGTTAAAGCACGCAAAGATAAAAAGAATCAGGCTAAATCCATCCGGGGTACACGGTCAGTAAATTAAAAAGAGCATATATTATTGGCAGATTAAACATGCTGATAACTGATAGTTAAAAAATCTTCTTGCCGGCATTTATGATAAAGACAAAAGGGAGGCTGTCTCAGATATTTGAGACAGCCTCCCTTAAAATAATCAGGATATAACTATTAAACTGACATTTATGCTATTTAGTAAAGATTTAAATTTTTAAATAACATGTAATCAATGTTTAACACAATATCAAATAAAGTATTTGTTAAATTCAACCTCCCTTTACCAACCGGTCAGAATCTTTCGTCCATTTGTTCATGCAAATGGTGCTTTGTATAACTGCCGGATTGTTATTGTCAGCACATTCATGTTTGTGCACTGTATCCCAGTAACAGGGATTCATCATCCAGTCCTCTATACCATCAGGATTCCCGGTAAGTTCATACTCTGAAGGATAGCTCCAGTAAAGGGTATTTACCATCCAGCCTTCAATTCCGCCTGCTGCTTCGGATGCTTCATACTCTGAAGGATAGCTCCAGTAAAGGGTATTTACCATCCAGCCTTCAATTCCGTCTGCTGCTTCGGATGCTACATATTCATAAGGAAAGCCCCAGTATGTTATATCCGACATCCACTCCTCTATCCCCAATTCCGGGCCTGTATAGTTAAAAGTGAGTGCAGCTGTTGTACTGCTGCTATTATTCAATTCCGGTTTTACGGGAGGATTCGCAAAAGCCAATGCCGCTGTTCCCGTAAAAGCGAGTGATATGATTAAAAATCTCCTTAGTTTTAAAATTATATTTTTCATAGTTAAATTTATTATTTATTTAATATATTATATTTACTTATTATTTAATTATTTATAAAATAGTTTTAACATTTTCGTTTTCGTCTTACTGCTCTAATAACAAGAGTCAATTCTTTTTGTTCACGATAAAGCAATCAGTTAACAAATCCAGTTAAACACTCTCAAATCCTCTGTAAATATAGGCATTCCCCAGTTTATTTAGAATTGTTTTAAATAGATTTAACAGATTTTATCATACCTTCACACATGCCTTAACCGGTNCATTACCCTTGCCTATAAAAAAATACGGAAATGAGATCCGGATTATCCGAAACGTGTCTGATAAGTGGGCCGTCAAAATTTGCAGTATCCCCTGCCTTTTATAGTCTTCCGGAAAACAAAAAGGTGATTATCCTCCAGGGAGCAGGTATAACCAAAGACAGGGTGTGAGGGATAGTTAACGAAGTAAACTGCCGGCTGAGAGAAGTTGTTTTTACAAAAAAAGCCGCTCCTGAAGGAACGGCTACTTTTCATGAGCCTCACTTGTAATCCTCTCAAACAGGTTTATCTCAGCTTCCGGTAGACCACCTTTCCGTATCATTCATCCAGTCATCAAGGCTCATCATGTTTTCAGGGACGTCTGTTTCATTTATTTCTGCACAATCATGGTTACGGCTGAACTTCCAGATATTCGGATCCGCCATCCAGTTTTCTATAATAACTTCTGATTCATCAGCTTCAGCAATCCACGAATAGTTCCAGTACGAAGCATCCGCCATCCAATTCTCAATTTCAAGTGCTGTTTCAGTTAGATTACCGGCCAAAATATTAACAAACATAGAATTTAGTTCAACATTATTCAATTCAGGTGCCAGGGGATTTGCAACATTTTCAGCGGCCATTGTTCCGGTTGCAATAAAGACAAAAGATATAAGCATGTATTTTTTCAGATTATTAATTATTGCTTTCATTTTATTTAAAGATTTAAGTTTTATGTTATAATTAACTATATTTATTGTGTTTATGATTTAAAAATTTTCTATTCCGTTCTATTGAATCTGTTACATAAACATGAAAGATTTATTTTTGTTCAATATATTTATCAAATAATTAAACAAATAATGTTTTACTGGTAAAATCACTTTAATTATAAGTGTTATGAATCTTATTTAGAAACTTTTTAAATAAATTTAATACATGTTTTAATGATCTTTCCAGGAATGCATCAAAGATGATCGATTCGCAAGTATATTTGCATCCGAATGAGACAAAAACGTATAATTGTATCTGCAACAAACGATCTTGCAACCGACCAGCGGTTGAAAAGACACTGCAGCACTCTTCATGAAGCCGGCTATATTGTAGTTCTTACCGGCAGGCTTCTCGCCGGCAGCCTGCCGATCGG
>SL_3KL_010_SEDDRAFT_10004480_pt1 | contig 12612 bp, 8 predicted proteins | sample SodLakKL_010_SED_2_FD_10381 | JGI IMG/M metagenome (IMG submission 10381)
ACAAAAGGGCTTTCATTTGGGTTGAATCACCCCACCTGTGGATCACCGAAGGTAATCCACTGAATTCATCGCTCCGACGTTTTTGGGCCAGTGTGAGCAAAGCGAACACACAGGCTGCTACATGCTAATGGTTTGCAAAATGAACATTATCGATCAATACAGTTGCAGAGACATATTCTCCATCGCCATCCTTAGGATTCCAAAGGGCAAATGGTATGTTCAGCTGAATCAGGTCCAGTCCGTGAAAATCACTCAAGGGGATGGCATATTCAACAAATCCATTGGCCACCTCAGTGCTTTCATAGTCAATCAGGAAAATGGCCGCATCGGTGGAAGGGCTTTCCAGCTTTATTTCCGCATCCACCAAATTGTCAGGCTTGTTGAGTGAAAATAACAGGTGCGAGTAGTTGCTTAAATTTCTTGGCTGTTCCATATAAAAATAGGCCCCACCCCAATTGCCTCCGGGAAAGTCAAAAACCAGGCTCAGTTCTCCATCGATGGAATTTTCAGAGGTATCAATGTAAGGTTCGCCTCCCCCGCCAAAAACAACAACTTCCAGATTACCAAAATCATCAAACCCTTCCCTGATCGCATTTTCAGCGATATCGGGTTCATATGTCTGGCCAAGGGTTTCTTCCTCAATATCGAGTTCGGGTTCAGGAGGGGGGTCAAATCCTTCCCTGGTGAAAACCCTTACATAATCGATATACATACTTTGAGGGAATGAAGTGGTCTCGTCAGGATACCCTGGCCAGTATCCGCCCACTGCTACATTGAAGATCAGGTAGAAGCCACGAAGAAATTCTTTCATGTCATCTTCAATGGTCACTTCATGATATCTCACCCCATCTACCTCAAAGCTTAATGTCTCAGGTGTCCACACCAAAGTAAAAACATGATAGGCTTCATTAAAGCCAGGACCAGGGGTATCGTACACATCCTGACTTTCACCTTTTCGGTTTTCTCCATCCACATAATGAAGTGAAGCATATACTTTATAAGGGTCATGGCCCAACATTTCCATGATATCGATCTCACCACATCCCGGCCAATCTACTATGCTCCGATTGTCACCCAACATCCATATTGCAGGCCATATACCTTGCCCTTCCGGCAATTTTGCCCTGACGTCCATTCTTCCGAATCGCATACTGAAAAGGCCATTTGTGGTAAGTTTTGCAGAAGTGTAATCATTTTCTCCATGCTTTATTGCAGTAATGATCAAGGCTGAAACATCACCATCCTGACCCACCCTGGCGTTTTCTTCACCGGAAGTATAGATCTGCAACTCATTATTGCCCCATCCTCTTGGCAAACCATAGTCCGTACCGTCACCTGTTTCGTAAGTCCATTTTTGTGGATCAATCTGCCCATCATCAAATTCATCATGCCAGACAAGCGTATATCCATCAGGAGTATCTATTGAACCGTTCGATTCAAGATCATTTTTACTGCATGAGTAAGCGGCAATGATAAATATTGCCGGTAGCCAAATCATAGTAAGTCTTTCCATCGTATATAATAATTGTTTTAATTATGATCAGTTTAGGTTATGCCTTTAGCTGCCGTGGGTTTGGTTTGTTGCGACTTGCCTGCCAAACAGCTGTCGGCCCTGACCCAAAAATAATAAACTTTTCGAAACGTCAAACCTGTGCGTCATATGATGAGGGCAGTGGGTCAGGATAAGATAAGATAAATCAAGCGAAAACAGGTACAACAGTGTTTGTTCAAATTAAATAAGTGTTTGTTTAAATTAAAAATGTTTATATATTTGCAACAAGGGGGGGGGTTGTCTTTACGACTTGCTTGAGGTTTTAATCATTCTGTTAATGTTTTTATGGTCTGCTGTATTGCGGGTCTCCTGCAGCACAATGATTGTTGTCTTTTGGAATTTGTTTGCTTTCGCTTTACTTGAACACTTTTCTTGATCCCCGACAAGGACGCCTCCCTGGAAACAGGTTTTTTATGGGTTTTTTAAGGTGATGATCCTCTCCATGCTTGTGGTGGAGATCCGGCACACATGAACCAGATAAATCTTGTTCGGACATGGCCCATGATGTTTTCATAAGTTACTCATCCAAAGACAAATCCATTGCCGACGCTGTGTGTTCGATATTGGAAAAAGAACAGATACGTTGCTGGATTGCCCCCCGTGACATTATGCCGGGGGTTCCATTTGCAGAGGCCATCATCGACAACATCAAGGCATCGAAGGTGTTTCTCTTGATCTTCTCGTCTAACTCGAATCAGTCCCACCAGGTTTCCAAGGAGGTGGAGCGGGCTGTGCACCATGGGATATCGATCATTCCGCTCCGCATAGAGGATGTCCCCATGTCGAAGCAGCTAGAGTTTTATGTCAGCAATGTCCATTGGCTTGATGCGATCACCCCGCCTTTGGAGAACCACATCAACAAACTGAGCAAGGTGGTTAAAATGCTTTTGTCGATGAGACAGGAGGATGAAGGGGACCTCAGGGAGATGTTCAGCACTGAATCCGGTACAGGGAAGAAGGCCGCCATCCCGGAAAAAGGATCCGTTTTAACGGGGCCAGCCAGCCAACCTGCCACCCTTCCCTTCTATCGCAGAAAAGTTTTTATTCCGCTCATTGCTTTTGCGGGGATCGTCCTTTTTGGGACTGTTGCCTGGCTGGTTTCAGTATCGCCGGGGCCTGATGTTGATCCCCCTGAAGGTGTTGTCTTTGCCGAGGGACCCCTGGAGCCCATAGTACATGAGGCATTGACGGATTCTGAAGCATTTGTGGAGTCTGTGGAACCGGATCCGCTACCGTTGCCCGAAACACAGCCCTCGCCCCGCGAAACGGCGCCTGTCCGGGAGGAGATACACGCTGTTGAACCCATTGCCGCCAAACCTCCGGAGAGCGAGCCGGACATAACGGCAGACCCGGGATATTCGCCCGAAGTAACTGCGGGGATCGATGCCTTTGACCAGGGACAGTATGCACTGAGCATACGGTACATGGAAGAGGTGTTGACCAAAGACCCGGGAAATATCTATGCCAGGTATTATCTGTCCGAGGCAAAAAAGCATTTGGAAGCAATGGTTCAGCCCATGTTTGAATCTGCCCGTCAAGCCTTTGAAAACGGGTATTATGAAGAAAGCATCCGGCAGCTGACAGAGGTGCTTCAGCTGGATCCGGGCCATGCCCGGTCAAAGCAATATATGAACATGGCCAACACCAACCTGGCATCAGGGCAGATCACCATGATCATCCACCAGTATGTGCGTTCGGTCGAACACCACGACCTGCTGGACTTCTATGAAAAAAACTGCACCACCCCGCTGTATGAAACACTCCGGACCGACATACGGCTTATGCTCGACACCTACCAAAACCTCTATGCTGCAGTATACAATGTAAGCATTCGTTTTGTCGAAACAGAAAAGGCAGAGGTTTCTTTTAACTGCCAGTTTACGGGCGAATCTGCTGAGAAGGAAGGAAGGCAGGTTTTGTTCGACGGATTGCAGCAATGGGTCCTGATCAAGCACGGGGACAGGTGGCGCATTGAAGAGATCGAACTGGAGTCGTAACCATATATCTAAGCATTTGGAGGGCAAACCATGAAAACAACATTTTACAAAATGCATCCTGTTTGTTTCTTTCTGTTCTTTCTGCTTCTGCTGCCAGCATTTGCCCTGGATGATCATCCCAGGATAAGGGTGGTGACTGATGATGCAAGCATCAGGATGAGACCGGCAATGGAGAGCGACATCATTGAAAGTCCTGCCAGGGGCAGTGAATATGAAATCAAAGGGAAGATCGGTGACTGGTATGAGATACAGTTTCGTTCGAGGGTTGGCGTCATGATCTTTGGATATCTTCACGAAGATGATGTTGAGATGGTGTCACCACCTCCCACACCGGAACCTGTGGAAACAACGCCACCCGTAACCCCCCCCCTCCCCTGACCGTGAAATTAAGTTTACCCTGAAAGCCGGAGGCCTTTTTTCTTTTGGAAAAATATATGATCATAAACACAGCATTCCCTTTCAGCAGGAACAGCTAACCATTACAAGCCTTTATGAAGCAAGTCCTGCGTTTGGCGTAAATCTGGGAGCCGGTATTTTTATCAACCCTGCTTTTGAGGTAACAGCCAACATCGATATTTTCTTCAGCCAGACCGATCCGGGCACATTGCGGATAGATGTCCCCAATCCAAATATTCCATACGATCACAAGTCGGATGAGTCGAAAACCAGTCTTTCCCCCCAAAAATCCGCCATAGGTTTTGGTTTCAACTTTCATCCTGATACGGATGGCATGGTCAGGACATACATAGGTGCCGGCGGCAAATACATTCAGAGCAAAATGGATTTGGTGACCAATTTTTCTTTTGCACTGACGCAGTATCCGGATGGGAGACATTCTGTTGAGTTTACCAATATAAGGTATGAAGAGCACAGCTTTTCAATATTCGGGTTTGACTTAAGGGGCGGCATAAATTTGGTGATAACCGACAACATGCTTGTTTATGGTGAGGGGAATTACACGATAGCCAAAACAGACATTCAATACCCTTTGTACGAGCAGGAGCAGTTGGAGGTCAACCTGGGCGGGTTTATTTTTTATACCGGGATTAAGTTTGCGTTTTAAATATTAAGTGTTGGTCACCGGGGTGCTGTTGGCCTGGGTGGAGCCATGCATCCTGTTTTTTTAAAAGGAATGAGATGAAAAAAACAGCAGTGTTGCCGGGATACAAGGTGGTCGTTACCGGCGATGTGACCATGGACTGGCATATTGTTCGCAGCGAGCCTCTTAAAGGCGGCGCGTCGGGCTGGGATCCCGCACGGTGGGCCACTGCCTGCTGCCGGCGTGGCGGGGCTGCGCTGCTGGCCGACCTGGTGGAAAAGGTGGGTGATCGGTTAAAGCCACAAACAGGGCACAGCCTTACGCTGTTCCAAACCGGGGCCCCTAAAAAGGAGGTGCTGTCGAACGACCCTGACTTTCATCATGCCTATGCCCTGTGGGCCAGTTATCCTGAGGGGAAAAGGCGGGCATGGCGGGTGGCGGGCCACCTGGGACTGGATCCCCGGGGCACTCCAAAAGAGGCAGGATGGCAGCGGGTGGCCGGTGACCCTGATAAGGCGGATGTGGTGGTACTTGATGATGCCAACCTTGGCTTTCGCGACATGTCCAAATTATGGCCGCAGGTGTTGAAAAAGAAAGGCCGGTCGCCCTGGATCATACTGAAAACGGCTCAGCCGGTAGCGCAGGGTCCTCTCTGGGAGCATCTGCTCTCCAGGCATTCAGGCAAACTGATCGTCGTAACCACCGTTGACGACCTGCGGCGTTCTGAAGTCCAGATAAGCCAGGGGCTGTCATGGGAACGCACGGCACAGGATGTTGCCTGGGAACTGACCCATAACCCTAAGATGAACGGCATGTCGAGATGTTTTGCGGCCATTGTCTCTTTCAACACCGAGGGTGCTGTTGCCATCTCCAACCAGGGCCGCGATATGCGTCCTGAAAAGACCACTGTCAGGCCCCGGGCGCAGCTGTTTTTCGATCCGCAGTGCCTGGAGGGGATGTGGCAGCAGCAACATCCCGGCTCCATGATCGGCTATACCACCTGCCTTGTCGCCGCGATCGTCCGCGCACTGTTGCACTCTCCTGTCAGTCCCGATATTGAACGCGGCATACTGAAAGGTCTTGCCGCGATACGCTGTCTTCATGATGAAGGTTATCAAATGGTCCCGGCCGACTGTGGCAGGGAAACCGCATTTCCCCTGGAGCGGATCGCGGGCGTGCTGGAAGAGGACGGTTCGTCGTTCGCCGTCGTGGAAGTGCAGGACCCGGTGCGTTTTTTGGACCAGCAGGCCTGCACAGACGAACATTCACCGATCGAAGGTCGTTGGACGATCTTACAGGACCGTTACCGCGACAACCTGGTCCGGGTGGCAAAACAGATCGTATACGAAGGTCCGGAGAAAGCCCTGGCGGATGTCCCCCAGGGCCGTTTCGGCCACCTGCTGACGGTCGACCGCAGAGAGATTGAAAGCCTTCGCAGCATCCATGGTTTGATGAGCGAATACATTCAGAAAGGGCGTCAAAAGCGTCCCCTTTCCATCGCGGTGTTCGGCGCACCGGGGTCAGGCAAGAGCTTTGGCATCACCCAGGTCGCAAAATCATTGTCGCCGCAGGAGATCAAAGTGCTGGAGTTCAACCTCTCCCAGTTCGGGTCGCCGGAAGAGCTGACGGCTGCCTTTCACATGGTGCGTGACGTTGCCCTGGGGGGTCATATCCCCCTGGTTTTTTGGGATGAGTTTGACACCAACCTTGACGGCCAGCATCTCGGCTGGCTGCCCTATTTCCTCTCGCCCATGCAGGATGGGAAGTTCCGGCAGGGGCAGCTGACCCATCCCATCGGGGGCGCCCTCTTTGTCTTTGCCGGGGGCACCTGTGAGCGCATGGCATGTTTCGGCGAAGGGCTTTCCCCTGAGATACACCGTGCCAGCAAGGTGCCCGATTTTGTGAGCCGCCTGAAAGGGTATGTCAACATCCTGGGACCGAACCGGCTTCCCGGGCCCGCTGACGACCCCACAACGGGCGACCCGTATCATGTTATACGGCGCGCCATCTTACTGCGTTCGCTGCTCCAGCTCAATGCCCCACTGATCATGGAAGCCTGCGGCGGGACAAAGCACATGAACATCGACAAGGGTGTGTTGCGGGCTTTCCTTGAGGTGAGCACCTTCAAACACGGCATCCGGTCGATGGAGTCCATCATTGCCATGAGCCAGCTTGCAGGCAAAAAAGCCTATGCCCGCTCATGCCTGCCGGCAGAATCACAGTTGGACCTGCATGTGGACGGACAGGAGTTCCTGTCGCTGGTACAAACCATGGAGCTGGAGGGTGAGCTGCTGGAAAAGCTGGCCGGGTTGCACCATAACATGTTTTGCGAGGAGCTGCGCGAAAAAAATTACAAGGCGGGGCCTGTCACCGACGAGAAACGGAAAGTTCACAGCTCCCTGAAGCCTTATCAGCGGCTTAGCGACCTTGAAAAAGAACAAAACCGGCTGGCTGTGCGCGATATTCCCGCCAAGCTGGCCTGCATCGGCTATGTGATGATCCCGGCGCGCAGCAACGAGCTGCCCTTTGAGTTTCCGGATGACCAGCGGGACCTTGAAAAGCTTGCCGAGCTGGAGCATGAACGGTGGATGCGCGTGAAACAGGCGTCGGGCTGGCGTTATGAGGCCATGACAGACAAAGCCAGGAACGTGCATGAGGCCATGCTGCCCTGGGCCGAGTTGCCGGAGTCCCAGAAGGAAAAAGACCGCACCCTTGTAAGGGCTATCCCGAAGATCCTGGCAGGGGCGGGCTATACGGTGGTAAAGCTACAAAGCCAGGTAAAACCATGATGTCATGATCCATGTGGGCGTTACGGGGCATCGTTTTTTGACAGACATCGACAGGCTGACGGCCGGTGTGGATGCAGCCCTCGACAGGATCGCCTCCACCTTCGGCAAGCAGCCCATGGCTGTACTCACCCAGCTGGCCGAGGGGGCCGACCGGTTGGTAACGCAACGCATCAGCGAAAAACACAAGGCGCGCATCATCGCGGTGCTTCCTTTGCCGGCGATGGACTATGCGAAGGATTTTGAGTCGGAAGGATCGAAAAAGGCGTTTTTTGCATTGCTTGAAGAAGCGGATGCCGTTGTGCCCATTTGGGAGACCGGTCTGTGGCCTTTGGAGGGCAGCGGACAAAAAACCCGCGCCCCGCACCGGGCTGCCGGCCCTTCATTATCCTTCACCCGTGAGGAGGCCTACCTTGCGGCAGGGCGCTATATACTGGATCATTCCGACGTGCTGGTGGCACTGTGGGATGGTTCAGCTGCACGGGGCAAGGGCGGCACCGGCGACATTGCCGGACAGGCACGGCAACGCCACATGCCCCTTGCCTGGGTGCTTGCCGGCAACCGAACTCCCGGAACCAATAAGCCCGTTACCCTTGACCAGGATCAGGGCCGGGTGATCTATGAACGATTTCCGAATGAGCGATGCGGTGTCTGAGATACATCAAGAAGCTGTGGCGCGACTACCACTGGAGCGTGTTTGGCCTTACAGCACTGCTTACGGTGTTTCTTGGCTGTACAGGGTTTGAAAAACACTACCTGTTAACCGGCCGGGAGTACAGTTTGTGGGACCTTTTTTACCGCTCTGTGCAGCTTTTTGTGATGGAGGGCGGTGCGGTGGAGGGCCCTGTACCTTGGGAGCTGCAGGCGGCCAGGTTCCTTGCGCCGTTAACGGCTGCCTATATTGCGGTACGGACCCTGACCCTGGTATTTCGCGACCAGTTCAACCTGGTCAGGATACGGTTCTTGAGGGGACATGTCGTGATATGCGGATTGGGACGCAAGGGCATGCTGCTGGCCAGAAAATACCGCGATCAGCAGAAGCAGGTGGTGATCATAGAACTTGACGAGAACAACGACATGCTGGCCCAGTGCAGAAGCATTGGTTGCATTGTGCTCATTGGCAATGCCGCCGACCCGGACGTGCTGCAAAAGGCCATGTGCCACAAGGCCTCTTACCTTTTCACCCTGAGCGGCAACGACGGTGTGAACGCCAAGATCGCCGTACATGTACGCGAGATGGTAAAAAAACGCAGGGACAGGGTGCTTACCTGCGTTGTCCACGTGGTTGACCCCCAGCTGTGCAACCTGCTGAAGGAACAGGAATTTGTGTGGGGCAGCCAGGAAGCTCTGCGCCTCGAATTTTTCAATATCTACGACAGNGGGGCACGGATATGGCTGAAAAAACACCCCCCCTTTCATATGAATGAGCCGCCGTATGCCAGGCGGCCCCACCTGATCCTTATTGGTGCCGGCAAAATGGGAGAGAGCCTCCTGGTACAGCTTGCCCAGAAATGGAAAGCGCTCAATCCCGGTCCGGAAAAGTTCCCCGTCACGGTGATCGACATACAGGCCGGCGAGAAACAGGAACTGTTTCGCCTGCTCTACCCCCGTCTGGAAAATATCTGTGCGCTCGAATACCTGCATATGGATGTCGGAAGTCCGAAGTTCCAGCGGGGTGGTTTCCTTTTTGACAGACAAGATGAATGCCTGGCGAGCAGCGTCTATGTTTGTCTCGACAACGATACCAGGGCCCTGTTCACTGCCATGTCGGTTTTCAAGCACGTGCGCAACGAAAAGGTGAAGATTGTTGTACGGTCCACACGCGATGCCGGCATCAGCAGTTTGCTCAGTGGCAGCGGCCGCCAGGACGCGGCAAGGATTGAATCCTTTGCCCTGCTCGACGAGGCATGCCAGACGGACATCATATTCGGGGGCTCTCATGAAACGATTGCCCGGGCCATCCACGAAGAATATGTGTCGAACAGGGAACGACTGGGGGAAACGCCGGAAACCAATCCTTCCATTACCGACTGGAAGAGCCTGCCCGAGCATCTGAAAGAATCCAACCGCCGTCAGGCAGACCACATCGGCGAGAAGCTCAGGAGCATTCAATGCGGCGTAGCCCCCCTGACCGACTGGGATGAGCAGCTGATACGGTTCAACGAAGATGAAGCCCTGCAGCTGGCACGCATGGAACATGAACGCTGGGTCGAAGAGCGCAGCGAGAAGGGCTGGAAACCAGGGAAAAAGAACGTCAGGAAAAAAACAACGCCTTTGCTGGTGCCGTGGGATGAAATGTCTGAAAAAGACAAAAGACACAACCTTGACATGGCCAGACAAATGCCGGCCTTCATGGCGAGGGCCGGCTTGAAGATCTTCCGTATGAAAAAAAAAAGCGGCTAAGGTTCCCGTCTGCAAGAAAGATCATTTATAAACATTAAACCGAAGGATCATGAAAAAATTCATTTTTACAATTGTTTTTTGTTTTGTTGTCATATCTGCAAATGCTCAGGTATCTAAGCCTTCAGCAGGTGACATGTATTTTGAACTAAATGCCAGCGGGTTAAGCACCATTCGTGCCAACCTTAATGACACCTATGGAGGAGTCATGGTAAGGGTTTTCAAGTCAGAAACACGAGCGAATCGTTACACGGCAAACCTTGCCTTTTATATTCATGACGAATTTACCCTGAACCATATGCATTTTAATTACGGGATTGAAAACCACCGGCAAGGGACAGAACGCATGTCTCCCTATTGGGGATATGATTTTGGTTTTTTTGGCTTCGAGTCTGATGAGGTGGTATTGTTACTCAATGCCGGTTTATTCACTGGTTTTGATTATATCATTGGTGATGGTTTGTACCTGGGTACCGAAATGGGCTTGAGAATGTTCGTTGACCTTGACCCTTTTGAAGTGGTCTTGTCCGGAACCGTGATCAATGCTTCCCTAAGATTTGGTTACCGTTTTTAATGGTTTTCAACAGCTGAACCTTATCCTTTTGTCCCGGGTTTGTATCCGGTCATCCCCCGGTTGCGCAAATCGCCCTTTACCGCAGCATTTCTTGCTCCGCCGTTTTGGGCCAGTGTGAGCGATGCGAACACAGAGGCTTTTGGTGGTGGTTGAATCACCCCAATGGTGGATCACCGAAGGTAATCCGCTGCATCCGTATTTTGTTTTTTTACCTCTTTCCTTTTTTTTCTCGCGCTATATAGAAACAGAGGATAAGAGCCATCAAAGCAACCGCAAAAAGGTTGTGGGGCATCACTACCCCCTTTTGTATATCTTTGAAAGAAAAAACGGTGTCGCTGCTACGCATCTTTTTACAGTTCCTCAAGCTCGGGAGTATCGCATTTGGCGGTCCGGCGGCCCATGCCGGACTGATGGAGCAGGAGTTGGTGACCCGCAAAAGGTGGCTGACGGCCCAGACCTATCTTGATTACCTGGGATCGGTGAATCTGATCCCGGGGCCCAACTCCACCCAGCTCACCATGCTGGTAGGATACCGGTTGCGTGGCTTCGGCGGAATGGTTGCCGGCGGACTGGGTTTTGTGCTGCCTGCCGCGCTGATCAGCGCATTGCTGGCGTGGGTATATGTGCACCTCGGACATGTCCCGTTTGTTGAGAGCTTGTTTTACGGGATCCAGCCGGCGGTGATCGCCGTCATCGTGGGGGCCATTTACAAGCTGGGGAAGAGAGCCCTGAAGGATGTTTGGCTGGGAGTGCTGGGCGCCCTGGTGCTCACGGCCACGTTGCTGGGGCTGAACGAGATCACCGCCATCCTTGGCGCGGGTGTGGTTGGTATGACAGCTTACGCTGCGAAATCCGGGTTCGGTGGCGGAAAACATGTGCGCAGCATCGCCCCGTTTTTGCTGCTTCAGGCCCTGGGGAGTGCTGCAACGGGCTACTCCACACTGAAACTGTTCTGGATATTCTTCAAGATCGGGGCGGTGCTTTTTGGCACGGGATACGTACTGGTGGCGTATATGGACGGCGAGCTGGTGGAAAAGGCCGGGTGGCTTACGCGCGAACAGCTTTTGGATGCCATTGCCATCGGACAGTTCACCCCGGGGCCCATCCTTTCGGCTGCCACCTTTGCGGGCTATCTGCTCGAAGGATGGAAGGGCGCGGCAGTTGCTACTGCCGGCATCTTCCTGCCCAGCTTCTTCTTTATCATGGTCCTCTACCCCATCATCCCGCGACTGAGAAGGTCGCCATTCACAGCTGCCTTCCTCGACTCTGTCAACATGGGTGCCGTAGCCGTGATGTTGTCCGTAAGTGTCGTCATGACCACCGAGGTGGCCGCCGATCTGCCTGCAGCCATCATCATGGTGCTTGCATTGATTGCCGTGCTGGCTTTTAAACGGCTCAGTCCGGTATGGGTCATTTTAGCCGGGGCCATCGCCGGATCACTCCAGAGTTTCATTTAACATCACACCCTCCTGACTCCCCAGCTCCTGCTTCTTGCTTCTTGCTTTCTCCTTCTTTCTGCTTCTTATTTCTTACTACCTGACACTCTTACAAATTGCTTCCTGTTTCCATCAAAGATCTGTTACATTCTTCCCAACAGCCAAAAAACTATGTCTTTGGTATGGATTTTGCGAAAAATTACGTACCTTTGCAATGCATTCCACATGGGGCTGATATGGATTAGACAGCAGGTTTGGTGGAAATGTAAGCATGCCGAGCGTGGTGGATATGGCTCGTTAATCCCAAGTCACACCGCCTATAAACGGCAACAATAACTATGCAATGGCTGCCTGACAGAAGCTGTTAAGCACCATTTGTTTCCCGGGAAGCTACGCCTGGCTGCGTCCCTAAGGAAACATCAATAAAAGCCGGGATAAGCCATTCAAAGCCCTGGTGGATGGTCGAAAACATGAAGGGCTCAGGCAAGCGTCCGGATCGCCTTTCTCCAAGGCCTTGCCGAAACCACAACGAAAGGCTAAGCATGTAGAAAGCATTTTTGCTGCTTGTTTGGACGAGGGTTCAAATCCCTCCAGCTCCACACGATTTATTCAGGAAACCCTGCAGATCGACATCTTGCAGGGTTTTTTTATCCCCCTGAAAAACCTTGTTGCCGCGATTGCCCCCGGCGGATGATAGGGCATACGGCCCGCGTCCATGTTGTCCCGGCCCTGTGAACACCACCTGCAACCGTCCCCCGGCCCATGGTTTTTCAATGAACAAATTATATCGTATATTCGTACTATTATTTGACTTGAAGATCGACAAAA
>SL_3KL_010_SEDDRAFT_10004481_pt1 | contig 12608 bp, 2 predicted proteins | sample SodLakKL_010_SED_2_FD_10381 | JGI IMG/M metagenome (IMG submission 10381)
GTTTAATTTTCTACAAATATATAACAATATCATCTTAAACGGCAAATATTTTTTACCTGTACTTATCTATCTGGTCAGTTTTAACGGTTAAACGGAAATACCTGGCCGGCATTTTACTGATCTCAGCAAATGAATGTGGGTCGGATGCGCTCAGCAGTGTGTTGTTGTGCACCTTCAGCCTTGGACTTCTCGCACGCTTTCTCAACCTCTTGCTGGCAAACTTTGGCAGTCACCTTGAAAACTATGGTTGTGATTGCTAAATTTCAGAGAAAAACATATTCTAAATTAGTCCCCAAAATACTTTACGATCAATGCGTGCAAGTGATCTTTATTGATTGGTTTTGCGATATAATCATTGCAACCGGCATCGAGCATGCTTTGCTTATCGCCAATGAGTGCCTTGGCCGTTTGGGCTATAATTACCACATCTTTGTTAAACTGGCGTATCTGTCTGGTGGCCTCTTCACCATCCATGCCGGGCATCTTAACATCCATCATGATCAGGTCAATATCTGGGTGCTTTCTGCAAATGTCAATTGCTTCCTTGCCGTTAAAGGCCAGTAAGATTTCCTTCCCAACTTCATTTAAAAATCTTGCCATGAGTTTGGAGGACAACTCATCATCTTCGACGATGAGGATTTTCAGACTGATTTCTTTGTCTTGAACAATAATACCAGATTCGTCTGTTTTCTCTTTATCAGCATTCTGGTGATCTTTTTTGTATGGGATGGTGAAATAAAACGTTGATCCTTTACCTTCTTCGCTATCAACCCATATCTCACCACCCAGCATTTCCACATAAGCTTTTGAAATTGTTAAACCCAATCCGGCACCCTGCCTGGCCTCTATGTCTTCAATATCAGCATGCATGAAACGCTCGAAGATTACATTCTGTCGGTCTTTTGGGATGCCTATGCCTGTATCCCTTACGTAAAATTGCAGAAACGCTTGTCCTTGCGTCTCTAAAATTTTACACCCTAACTCGATGGTGCCTTCATTGGAGTATTTGATAGCATTCTTGACCAAGTTGGCAAGAACGGCTAAAAGCTTTTCACGATCCGTAACTGTTGAGGCTTTTTCTGCCGGAAGTGATTCCGGTAATATGAGCTTCATCCATTTGGCTTCAACCTGTGGCTTGAAGAATGTGTAGATATAATCCAGTTGTTCATTGATGTTCAATTCTTTCAAAGTAATATCTATATGGCCTGATTCAATGCGTGAAATATCCACAATATCATTGATGATGTTTAGCATTCTATCACCACTTTTCTGAATGATCTCGATGTATTGTTGCTGCTCCTCGTCTGTTAAAAAAAAGCAAACCCAAGAATGCCATTCATCGGTGTACGTATCTCGTGACTCATGTTTGCAAGGAATGCTGACTTCAGCCGGTCGCTTTCCTGGGCTTTTTCCTTAGCCATCACCAATTCTTCAACAAACTGCTTTCTTTGAATAGCCATGCTGATCTGTGAAGAAACAAACTCCAGGATCTCTTTGCTGCCTTTGTCAAACGCGTTGGGATTATAGTAATCCTGTATAGCCATTACACCGATAATATCCGATCCTGAAAGCAGCGGTACACCAAGCCACACCTCACACATATTACCAATCTGCTCAACTTCCCCTGATTTTATTAGCTTCAAAATATCTGGCTTTTTCAACAGCAATGCCCTTCTCTTCCTAATTACAAGTCCGCTCGTGGATTTCTTGGCTTGCCATTTTTCAATTTGATCTTTCTCATCCTCTTCGTAGGGGATAGTAAACATGTCTTTCTCCTTATCATATAATGCAACATAGAAATTTTTGGCATAAATGAGTTTATTAAGAGATTCCTTTATGCTTGCCAGCAAGGATTTCAAATCCTCAGACGCAAATGTTGCATTGGCAATTTCATAGAGCACCTCCTTCTCGAGCTCTTTTTGTTTTTGACCGGTAATATCAATCGATGTAGCAAGCATACGCTCCACACCATCGATTACCAGCGGCCTTAAAGTAACCAGCTCCCAAAAAATCTCTCCGGTCAATTTTCGGTTTTTCCATTCAAAAACATGAGACCCCTCACGATCCGCCTTTTCAACCTGTTTTAAAGCATCATCCAGTGAATAGGGAGGATCCATCCAAAATTCACCTTTTTGCATCTCTTTCAGGCTGTCAAATCCATAGGAAGTATATGCCGTTTTGTTTGCATCGATTATTTCACCAGTATCTTTGTCCTGAATGAGAATGGAAACAGGAGATTCGACAAAAAGTGTTTCAAACCTTAAACGGCTCTCTTCAGCAAGATTCCTGGCTTTGATTATCTCATTTTCTGTCCGTTTACGCTCTGTGGTATCCGTCACTGTGGATATCATAAGACCATGATCCTCCAGGAGAATATTCTGTGCCGATACATATTTTACAACCTTTCCTTTTTTTGTTATGGGGATGTCGTGCCACTGCATTCGCTTTGGATCACCACTATTTACGTCAGATAATACCCTGTTTTTGATCTTTTCCCGGAAGGCTTCGTCCTCATATACGGCCTCCCAAAAAGACTCAACGGTAGGAAGATCCGTTGTTTCCAAACCATATATTTTTGCAAAATTTGCGTTGATTAACTCGACTTTGGGTTCAGATTCAAAAGTATTTATTGCAATGCCAATTGGCAGATTATGTAATATGGTATGAATGAGCTGCTGTTGTTTTTTGATTTCATCTTCATGTTGTTTTTTTAATGTAATGTCATCAAACACGGCATATGATTGAAAGGGTTTCTCCTCACCCGGCCTGAATAGCGGGGTTGCAGTGATAGATAACCATACATATTTATCTTTTTCCGGAATGTAAATACCTCTGGTAACAGGACCCACTTTTTCCCCTGTTTTTAACGCAATCATAACAGGATGATCTTTCCCGGGGACTTTGTCTCCATCTTCGGTGATCATTTTCCAGCGGGGATCCATCGAAGTTTTTCCCAGCATTTGATCCAATGACAAACCAAGCATTCTTTCAGCTGCCGGGTTGGCTGATATAATGTTCCCATTAGCTGCCTGATAGATCACTCCCTGCGACATTGTTTCAAACAGGCGCCGGTGCTTTTCTTCACTTTCTTGTAAACGCATTTCCGCGTGCTTGCGCTCGTTGATAATTTCCGTATAAATGATTATACCGCCAATGGAACCATCTGATTCATACCATGGACGACATTCCCAGCGTGTCCAGTCAACGCTTCCGTCAGCACGATAAAACGGATCATCTTCTGCACTATGTATTTCACCAGTGAGCGCTTTCTGATGGATCTCTCTCCACTTTTGAGGCAGATCGGGAAACACTTCATAATGATGTTTGCCAATCACCTCTGACTCTTTTACCCTGAAATCATCAAGATATTTCTGACTTACATAAATGTACTTCAGGTCTTTGTCATGAACAGCAACAGCACTTCTATTGTGCTGAACAATATAATTCATTAACTCATGTGAATGCTTCAGTTTCTCATGTATCGTATACTCTTCGGTTATATCCCGGAATACCAATACAACACCGATGATGTTACCCTGTGTGTCTTTGATGGGAGAAGCGCAGTCGGCAATCTGATATTCATTACCATCGTTGGCCATTAGTTTTGTGTGATTGGCTAGTCCAACAACCTTTGATGTTTCCAATACCTTTTTTACAGGATTATCCACCTTTTCTCCTGTGTGGGCATGTTCGATATGAAATACATCACTCAGTCTTTTTCCAATAGCCTGTTCCCTTTTGCAAGCACAGAGTCTTTCGCTCTCCGGATTCATCCGGGTTATCCTTTCCTGTAAATCAGTGCTTATTACCGCATCACCAATGGAATCCAGTGTTATTCGCAAGTATTCTTCACTTTGAAGAAGTTTTTCTTCGGCTATTCTCCGTTCAACAAGATATCCAATAGTTTTTGCCGCTTTTTGCAAGCGGTTTTTTGCATAATCAATGATGAACTGGGGACGGTCCTGGTATGCCTTCGACTCTTTTTTCAATTCCTCTAATGGGACATTGTATTTTTCTGAAAGTTTTTTCAGTTTCGCATCATCCTTGGGCGGCGAGCCAAAACCAAAGTTAATGGCGCCTATTATTTCATTATTAGCCCGCACGGGAACAACATACAGATTTATTCCTCCATTGCATGCAACTTCTGCGGGTTTGCCTTCAGCCATCGCTTTCAAGGAAGCAGCCTTCCAGCATGAGTCATGGCATAGCCATTTCTCATTTTCAAGGGCCTCGCGGTTATCATCGGTATCACAAAGCTTGCGTGATGCAGCGTCCATCATGCGGCACCAGCCCGAAGAGAATATCCCCAGAGCATAATCCCCGTTTTTCTCATAAATGGCAGCAGAGGTTTCCAACAAGTCAAGATATTCGGAGACAATATCCTGCAACTGATGTTTTGGAATGGACTTCTTTATCAATCCATCTTCATTCAAGTCACTCAAATCACCATAGTCAGGCACGAAGTCTGTGGAAGCAGTCTGCTTGGGTGTCAACATCCGCTCCATAGCGATCAATTTTCTGCCAAGGTTTTCGTTCTCCGTGGTTTTTTGGTTACATAACAGCTTTAAAGCATCGATTTCATGCTTTAATTGCTGAATTTCCTTCAACTGATCATGGTTAACCTTTTTCTTCATAGAAAACGTATTTTTTACTTTGGAACATCAATTTTTTACTCTCCTCACAGAAAAAGCATCCTGATGTCATCTGGTTTTCTTGATATGAGAATCAACTGTTTATGTATTATGTATCTGATTAAATGGTACTTGTGAATTTTCAAAACACCTCAAATATAAAAATATTATTAATTCTTTGTTTAATAATATTAGGAATAAAAGTACTAAATATTGATAATTATCTAGAAATAGGTATATCCAAGTAAGACTATTTAACAAAAAAGTGAGCCGGCATGCCAACTCACTTTTTGCTGTTAAAAAGATTGATCGGGAAACCGATATTATCGTTTGATCAACCGCTCAAAGCCTACTTTATCTCCTTTCATTACTCTTATGATATACATGCCAGGCTGTTGACCTTCTAAACTAAGCGTATGCAGCCTTTGCGGTGGCAGCTCTTTGATGAACAAACGACCGCCAAGAATGAAGTGGACTTCCACGGTGATGCCTTGTTCCAGCTCAGCAGTGGTAAGCTCGAGTGTAAACATGCCGTCCGTTGGGTTTGGATAGAGTTTGAAGAAGCCATTATCACGGATTTCGCGTGGGAAGTCGGTGGAAACTACATCTGCTTCTTTACGGATAACCGGTTCTTCAACAATTTCAACCACTCTTGGGCTGCCACAGTAATCGTCATCATACTCTGCGATGCGTGCCATAAGGTAACCACCGTGCTGGACTGTTGTGCCCGGAAGCAGATGAATGCTTTGGCCGGCAATAAGGGTGGCGCTACCGCCTGTTTCAACAATGAAGTCGGAAACGGTGATGGTTTGGAGGGCGTCGAAGCATTCGGTGTCGCCATCGGCAATTAACGCATCAGATAATGACACGTTCTCGGGTATGCCAATACCTGCAAAGTTCGCAGTCAGACTGATGTTATGAGCCGGCATAGTTACTGTNGTACTGGCCATGTTGATATCATCAACGTGTTCGATGTCACCGGTCCAGTTCACAAACACCCAGCTCTCTTCNGGAACAGCGGTAATCNCCACCTCTTCACCAGGATTATATNTTCCACTNCCGTACACNGTACCAGCATCATCTGGGTTAACTGCAAGGGTTAGTGCNTACAATTCCGTGTNAAGAGTGCTAATTTCAACGTAATCAAGATACCAGGCATGAGCATACGTGCCTTCGTAAAGAAATGCAACATAAATCGTNTGTCCAGCATAATCATCGAGCGATAAAACCGTTTCCACCCATTCTTCCGCTACAGATTCGGGAGTCCAGACTTCCGCAAAATCTTCATCGGAAGGGTCGCCGCTACCTGTACTAATAAGTACGCTGTTTTTGCCATAGTCATCTGGATATTCAACATACGAGGAAAATGTGAGGTCGAATTGTCCTCCTGCGGGTATAGCCACGGGAGGAGTAATAAGCCATCCTTCCTGGGCTTCACCAACCATCCCCCATTCATGGGCTGCATTTGTATAATGAGGGTCAGTGTATAAAAACCAGGTACTGGACCCCTGAGCGTTGACAATGCTCCATCCTAATGGAGGAAATCCTTCGCCCGTAAAGTCTTCAAACCACGGAAATACGGTAATGGTAGGATCTATCGCTTGACCCATTACTGGTACGACAAAAGATTCTTTTTCACCGTTACCGGCAGCAATCAATAATTCAGCGCTTTTAAAACCTTCTGAATCGGGCGAAAAAATAACCGTAACCGTGATTTCCTGACCCATCTCAAGTTCTTCGGGATATTCGTTTACGTCGGTTAGGACAAACTCTTCTGAATTATCTCCACCAAGTGCCACGCCATCAATTATTAGTGTACCACTGCCAGAATTAATCAGCCTGAATGTTTGCGGTGCACTTTCGTCGCCGACTGCAATTACACCAAAGTTGTGTTCATCCGGATCGACCGCCAGGGTAGGCGGAGCCTGGATCATGGTAATTGAAATAATTTCGCTGTCCCCTTCAATATCAAAATTATCAGAAGCGTCAAGATACCCGATAAGAGATGCCGTGTACCAATAGGTGCCGTCGGGTAACAAGACATCGGCCTGACCGTCCGCACCGGTATGCAGCAACTGGCTGATTGCGACGGGAGTGTCATCGTATCCCTGGTAATAACCCTCAATGACAAGTTCCACACCCATTAGCGGAGACGAATCTTCATCAGAGACTTCAAAGTCAACCTGATACAAGGGCTTCATTGCAATGGCATCCACATCCACGTCATCGCCATCCACCGTCACAATTCCTGCGTATTGCAAAAACCCATCCTTAGTGATGGTGACGTCGTATTCGCCGTCAGGCAGCAGAAAGGCAGCCAACCCATTGGCGTCGGTCAGCTCCGTGCCGATGCCTGCAACTGCTATCTCAGCATCTTCAATCGCACCTCCTGTTGCCTCATCCGTTATGGTAAAAGACATCATATACAGCAGATCAGCAGAGAGGTTCAGGGTAAAGTCCGTATAGTACGGAGTGGGCCAGGTGGAAACAATCGCAAAATAGGTGCCAGCTTGCAGCAACAAGTCCGAGAGGGTACCGTGCGTCTGAGCCAAACGTTCGGCCGGGTCTTCCGGGTCCGGGCAATCCTTAAGAATAATCAGGCCTGCCCAATGGCCGTCAATGCTTCCGTTAAGCAATGCAGATCTGTCAAGTGTAAACCGGGTCACAAAGTCATACCCGTCAAGAAAATTGCTTGGTGGGTCAATCCAGTTGCTTTGGTAATCATTCCCGTAAGCAAAGGTGTTGTCCTGATAGTCAACCAAGGGCAGGTCAACAACGTATGGGTTCTCGCAGGTGGAACCTGGCGGACGGATAAAGCCAATGCCTTCAAGTGAAACAGTAAACGTTTCTTTGGTTTCATCGTCAAAGCCGATGGTTATTTCACCAAATTTTTCTCCTTCTGATTCCGGTACAAATATCACACTGAAAGTGACTGTTTCGCCTTGTTCCAGTGTTGCCGGGTAATCGTTCGCATCAAACTCCAGGATAAAATCCGTGTTGTTGTCCAGCGTTGGGGCTTCAGCGGTGAGGCTGCCTGCACCGTCGTTATATATGGTGAAAACCTGTGCTTCGGACGCTTCGCCGATACCAACTTCACCAAAGTCGAAGGATTGTGGCGATACGGCAAAAACAGGTATGGTGGGAATTTCCTGGATTGTCACATCATCCATATTAATTATTCGATAAGTACCCCCAAGCCCATGTTTGAATGCAATCCTTGAATCCGTACCCCCATAATCATTAAAGGAAACTGTGTATTCAGCGTAGTCATTTGTAATACTGAGCGTTTCGATCAAATTGAAATCACCTGCTGCATCAGGCATGGTTCCAACCTGTAAAGAAAAACCTGTACCGCCACTGGCATAGAACCGCACCCGCAAATCGTTTAAATCGCCTTCTATTTGCGGTGTGATCAGTAGAAGTTCTGCCCCTGAATCCCAGGAGTTAAATATTTGCACATGGTTGGGATCCGAATATGGATTGGTTGAAGCGGTTTGAACTGCAGCTGCAATGGCATTGCTGTTAACCACTTTTTCCCAACCCACCGGTAAATTGGGCCACGTAACCGCATCAAAGTCTTCGAAATGCGGAAACTCACTGATGGTTGGATCAAACCCCGCACCTGAAAGTGGAACTTCGTGCACTGCTTTGTCTGTCTGATCGTCGGTGATCTGCAGGATCGCTGATTTGACACCCTCGCTTTGCGGTGTAAAGACAACTGAAACGTTGATGGTTTGCTGGGGGCCCAATTCAAACGGATAGGTATTGCCATCCGTAAGTGCGAAATAAGCATCACCAATTACCTCAACATCTTCAATTGTTAGAATGCCTCCGCCTGTGTTGGTAATGGTGAACACCTGTGGATTGCTCTCACTGCCAAGGCCGACAGTGCCAAAATCGTGCGACTCAGGTGTTACGGAAAATATGGGTGGCATACCGGTCATTGCCACTTCGATGGTTTTGTCAACATCTGCTTCGAAATGAACATCCTCGATGGGGTAATAGCCAATGAAGGTGATCGAATAGGAATAGCTGCCCTCCTCCAGAACAAACACCGCCACCCCATCTAAATCAGTGCTTTTGGTCTCTACCAGACCTCCGTTTTTCTTTATGGTAACCGATGCATTTTCAATGGGTTCACCCGTATTGTCATCGGTTACCTCGAAGGTAATGGTTGATGCAGGCACGGAAGAAAGGTTCAGGGTAAAGTCGGTGTAATCCGGCGATGGAAAGGTTGAAACAATGGCATAATAGCTGCCGGCTTCAAGCAATACCTGTTCAAAACCACCCCCAGTGCTACCAGTTCCTGTTACGATCACCTCTGCAGGGTTCTCCAAATCAGGACAGTCTTTTAGAACAAACAACCCTGTCCATTCTCCCGATACACTCCCAGTCAGAAAGCTTTCTGACTCCAGGGCAAATTGCGCAACAAAGTCATAACCTGATAAATAAACGCTACCTGGATCAACCCAACTACTTGAATAATCATTGCCATAATCTTCTGTGTTGTCTTCATAGTTAACCAAAGGCAGCGACACAACCAATGGATTGCCACAGGTAGAACCTGGTGGGCGAACAATGCCTGTTCCCTCCAGTTCAACCGTAAAACTTCCTTTGGTTTCATCGCTGTAGCCAATTTCTACTTCGCCTGTTTTATATCCATTCGAATCAGGAGCAAAGATCACGGAAAAGGTCACGATTTCGCTGGTTGCGAGCGCTGCCGGATAGTCTTCCTCATCATAAATCAGAATGAAGTCGCTATCATTGTCGGGCACAGGGGCTTCTACTCCAAGTACTCCCATGCCAAAGTTTGAAATGGTAAAAACCTGCGCCGGAGACTGCTCACCTACACCTACCTCGCCGAAGTCTTTGGACTCGGGGCTGATGGTGAAGACAGGTTCCTCAGGGAGGTCTTCAAGATAGAGCATAATATTGGCGTATCCAGCTGGTCTTGTAGTTGCGTTTGGTGGCGATGCGGGATTGTAAGGGCCAGTGCCATCTCGTCGTGCCAGAAGACCTCTGTGAATGCCGGGCGTTTGTGTACCATAGAAACCAGCTGCACTTGCACCATAATCAGGAGTGGTTTCATTTACTGCGATAACCAAATTGTCGGTGTTGTTATAAATAAATGGGTTGTCTAATACAATTTCTATCCAGCCTTCTTCGGCGGTTATATTCACCTTGCCTTCAAAGACTTTAACAAGGCTGGAATATGGAACCCAGTCACTGGTATTATTAAAAACTGTTTTGTCCGTGTGGCCCATGTAAATGGTCCAATCCTCATAGTTTGTTCCTGCTTGAAACCCATTGAAGTAATAATAGAGCTTTTCAATGCTCTTGTTAGCCACATTGATTTCTTCCTGGTAATACAACACCTGGGAATAGTTATACTCCCAATTTGTGTTTATGGGAAGATGCAGGTTTGTGACCGAACCGTCGCCAATAAGAACCAAACCTTCGGCAAGCTGTGTAGTAAAACTCCATACCGGTCCACTTATCGATGCAAGCTCATTGTGTGCAACAACCTGCCATTCATAATTGGCCAGCAGTTCCAGGTCGCTGTAGGTGAAAAGCCCTGCAGCGCTTGCATTGGCGCCGTCAACAACCTTTACCATATTGCCAGCCGGTCCGAACCACAAGTCGTATGTGTCGGTATCTGCGCCAAAGTCCCAGGCGAGACTACCATCAACAGCTATATTATTGGCGTTATCAGCAGGGGTGGGATTGGAGGGTATGCCGGGAGCATCTGATATAACGTAATGCACCGTTACTGTCCAGGTATTATTGTCAACCTTATTATGATTGGCAGCGCAACCACTACCACCCCAGGTCCTGCCTGCGTGGAGTTCAAACTCGATGTCGCCGCCTCCTGCAACACCATTTGCAATGTCAAGGCCGGTTCTTGAATAATTTAGCGTTCCCGCAGTATTACCAGTACCAGATGTAAGTGCTGCTTCATCTGTTCCTCCCGGAGAAACACACCTAAGCTGGGACCGCTGTTCGCTAATCCACCCGCCCCCAGCCGCAGTCATATCATAAACCACATCCACACTTGTAATAATTGCACCTTCAGGAATGGTAACGGTCAACATTCCAGGACATCCAGAGGCTCCGGGCAATGAAGTAAAACCTCTGTCTGTTTCAATGTCGCCCGCGTTATAAGTAGCCGATGCGCTTTGTCCGTATGACGACAATCCCAAAACGAACATTAGAGTTAAAAGCAGTAAAGTCTTTTTCATAGTTTTAATAGTTTTGGTTCTTTGATTATTGATATTTAATCACTACTTTGAATATTCCTGGAGGTTCTTAAGCACATGTTTTATTTACTATTTGGCATTTTAGGGTAGTATGCCGTAAAGTTCTTTATCACGTGTCATGCTTTAAAACCGCGCAAAGCGACATGTTCACGTTTCATTACAAAAAATGCGATCATTCATAGACAAAATTATGAACAAGTGGTTTTAAAAGCAAAAAATTGCCATAGACAAAACATAGACAACGATTTTTTATCTATTGAGAAATTTGGGCTTTTTGCCAATTTTTTTGATGCTGGAGAAGTCCACCTGCAACATCATGGGATAGGTCATCAACCAGATGAGGATGGCCACGGGGATTGTCTTGTCCTGAAATAGGTTTACAGTTTTTGTAAACAAAAACTGAACTAAAGGTTTAGTCAATAATTATTTCTTCCATGACGCAACGCACCTCCATGCCGAAGGCACGACGGCCACTCAAGATGCTGGCATGGTTGTCAGTAACATTCAGCCATCTGGCTTGGTGTTCACTAACCGAAGAGCTCCAAAAGCAACCGTCGAAACCCACAACCAAGAGCGTGCCATCATTGTAGCGGCAACCACCAACAGGCCACTTCAGTGTAGATCCGTAAGCTCCTGCGGTGTTGTTTGAACTCCAGCTCGCACGTTCAATGTCGAGCTCATCCTCTGTGGGCACACGCCATCCGGGTGGGCAGGGGTTGTTGATGCCGCCATAGTCTTGCCAGAGTTCGTCTTCTTGCGGATTAAGCCAATCCCAGGGAGTATCATCCACTGTTATGAAGTCGCCATGCCCGGGGTCATTGAGGGTGCTGATCGTGCTTGTTGTGTTGCTGTACCTGTCCTGATGGTGATCGTCTAAGCGCCCCCACTGGAACAAGTCGCCGTAACCCAACGAATCATCTTTTTCAATCGGAACCCTCAACGCCCCAAGATTCCGGTCTAACCAGCATAACCCATTACGTAATCTTGTCCCATATGTTACCTCCTCTCCACGATACATGAAAGTAAAACCAAAACCACATTGTTGCCATGCTAGCTCACCAAAGACTGCGGTGAGGGAGATATCTTGTGCGGGCATGGTGACAATGGTAATCGCTGAAGAAGGGTCATCAACATATGCAATCTCACCGGTCCAGTTTACAAACTCCCAGCCTTCACTCGGAGAAGCGGATATTTCAACCTCTTCGCCATATTCATAGATGCCTGAGCCTTCAACAGTGCCCCCTTCGGTGGGGTCTGCAAAAAGAGACAATTCAAAGTACTTCGGATCCAAATGAACGACAATTTCCAAGTCTTCATTTCCCATTTCCAGGTCATAAAAGTGCCAAAAGTAACCATCTTTATCAACTATTAATTCATACATACCAGGTGGCACGTCGGGGAAAATCACCTGACCGTTTTCATCAGTTTGCCCCCAAAAGGAAAAAACACCATCCATAGAAAATAAATCAACCCACGCATCCTCCATGGGCATCCCTGTAAATAAACAGAAAACAGTGATGGTAAGCTGTGCATACTCTTGTTCCACCTCCTGAAAATTTGCCGTAATTGATACATCCTGGGCGGGCATGGTGACAATGGCATCTGCTGAATCAGGGTCATCAACATATGCAATGTCACCCGTCCACTCAACAAACTCCCAACCTTCGTTTGCGATGGCGCCGATGCTTACCCCCGCTCCTTCTTCATATTTCCCTTCACC
>SL_3KL_010_SEDDRAFT_10004482_pt1 | contig 12608 bp, 12 predicted proteins | sample SodLakKL_010_SED_2_FD_10381 | JGI IMG/M metagenome (IMG submission 10381)
GGCTGCGCGAGCCGGCATGGCGCAGGCGGGTACGGTCCTCGACCTCGATGAAATCGGCAAAGGCGTCGCTTTGCTCGCACAGTTCGCGAAACACCGCCGCCGGAATGAAATACAGCAGCGTGTCTTCCTGCGCCCGCACCGGAAAACGGGCGCCGCGCCCGCTGATCAGGCCGATCTGGCCGAAGATGTCGCCCTCGCCCAGGCGGTTGTAGAACTCGCCGCTGCTGCGGAACACCTCGACCGAGCCCTGGCGCACGTAGTGCAGGTCGGTCAACTCCTGACCGCGTGAGATGATGTCGCTGCCGGCGCGGAAATAGGCGATTTCGACCTGGCCCGAGACCCGGTTGAGCTGGTCCTCATCCAGAAAGCTGAACGGCGGATGCCGTCGCAGATGTTCGCGAATTTCCAGTTGTTCGACTTCCATGCAAGACAGACTACCTGATCACGCGCCGATGTCGGCCCCGGGGCCGGCAGGCCTTTGCGCCTCAAGCGCTCGATCCCTGCCGGGATAAGTGACAGTACCGGCAGCCTTTGCAAATTCGATTACGATGCTCGCCTGTCTGTCCTTCAGTCCACTTGACCGTGCCAGAAATCGAACAAACTTCCGAAGATCAGAAACTCTTTGTGGTGATGCTCGGAGGCCGGGCCCCCGGCTGTCGCATCGAACTCCACGACGTGGCCTTTGCCGTCGGCGAGTCACTGGAGGATACGCACCACCAGCTGCTTGATCAGTGGTTCGGCCAGCCGCGCGGCCTGCATGTCGATGCCTGGGCGGTGGTCGACCAGGTGGAGGGCTATCGCGTGAGCCTGCGGCCGGAACCGGCGGACGAAGACCAATCGCTACGGCTGTACTTCGTCAACATCGGCGGCTATCGGCCGGGCGAGTTGGCCGAGCAGCACGGCTACATGGTGCTCGCCGCAAGCGGCAAGGCTCAGGCCAAGGCGCGCGCCAAGCGCCTGTTGCTGGCCGGGCACGAGAGCGTGCACAAGGACGACTTGTACGAGGTCGACGACCTGCTGGAAATCAGCCGCGTGAGCGGTCTGCACGTCCACCTGGTCGCGGACGAGTCGGCCCGGGAACCGACGGTCATCAACGGCTACTTTCCGCTGCCTCTGAAGACCATTCGCGCCTGGCAGAAGCAGCAGCGTCAAAGCGCCGGTCGTGGCACGAATACCTGAAGCTCAGCCCTGAACCTCTGTATGGCGAGGTTCAGGGCCGGCCCCACTCAGGCCGCCTCGGTCAGTCTGCCGCTGCGATAGTCGGCCATGGCCTGTTCGATCTCTTCGCGCGTATTCATGACGAAGGGACCGTACTGCACCACCGGCTCGTTCAGCGGCCGGCCGGCCAGCAGCAGCAGGCGGCCGCCTTCGGCACCGGCGACCACGGTGACCGCATCGCCATCGCTCAGGACCGCCGCGTCGCGCTTCGGCACGCTCTGTCCGGCCACGGTGATCTCGCCTTCGTAGACGTAGATCAGGCTGTTGTAGCCGGCCCGGATCGGAATCTCGACCGATGACCCCGCTTCCAGCCGCAGGTCGGCGAACAGCGGATCGGTGGCCATCTCGCCGCCTTGGGCGTTGACCACGCCGCCCTGCTCAAGCCCACCTAGATGCAAACGCCCGGCGATGAGCCGGGCCATGCCGCCGGCAAAGGCCAGTTCCGGCAACGCATCGGCCGGAATGTCGCGGTACTCGGCCGGGCGCATCTTCTCGGCCGCCGGCAGGTTGATCCAGAGCTGGAAGCCGCGCATGCGGCCCTCGCTCTGCTGCGGCATTTCCGAGTGGATCACGCCGCGGCCGGCGGTCATCCACTGCACCGAGCCGGGCCCCAGGTCGCCCACGTTGCCGAGGTGATCCTGGTGCTGCATGCGCCCGTCGAGCATGTAGGTCACGGTCTCGAAGCCGCGATGCGGATGGGCCGGGAAGCCGGCGATGTAGTCGTCCGGATTGTCGGAGAAGAACTCGTCCAGCATCAGGAAGGGATCCAGGCGGGCGAAGCCCGAAGATCCGATGCTGCGGCGCAGCTTGACGCCGGCACCGTCCGATGTCGCCTGCGACCGGATCAGTCTTTGTATGGTGCGCGCGCTCATGTTCAGGCCGCCAGCGGCAGGGCCGCGATGCGGCTGCGCGCCTGCTCCAGGGCTGCTGCGGCCGCTTCCTCACCATAGGCCAGGCCTTCGGCGTAGGTGAAGTGGATGTCCTTGAAGCCCAGCATGCCGAAGAACATCTCGATGAGGCGAGTCTGGGTGTCGTTGGCCGTGCCGCTGTACTGGCCGCCGCGCGCGCAGAACACATACAGGGGCTTGGGCTCAAGCAGGCCCTGAGGCCCGTTTTCGGTGTAGCGGAAGGTGATGCCGGCGCGGGCAACGCGATCCATCCAGGCCTTGAAAGTCGACGGCACGGTGAAGTTGTACATCGGCAGAGCCAGCACCACCGCGTCGGCCTGGCGAAGTTCGGCAATCAACTCATCGGAAACCGCCAGCGCTTTTTTCTGCGCTTCATTGAGTTGGTCGGCCTCCGCCTGCCAGCCGCTGACTTCCTCGGCGCTCAGGTGCGGCAGCGGTGCGGTGGCCAGATCGCGCGTTACCACGCTGCCTTCCGGATGGGTCTCGCGCCAGCGCTGCACGAAGGCATCGGCAAGCTGGCTGGACTGACCGGCGCCGTCGAACAGGCTGGACTTGATCACAAGCAGGGTCTTCATGAGGAGCTCCGCGAATTGATTTGAGAGAGCCATAAGATACGTTTGCCCTCGTCGATATAAAAGCGCAAAATATCGGTCAAACCTTTCGGTTTTTTCGAATATGCAGCCCAGAATCAGCCTGGAACAGTGGCGCGCCCTGGTCGCGGTGGTCGATCACGGCGGCTATGCCCAGGCCGCCGAGCGTTTGAGCAAGTCGCAGTCGACGATCAGCTACGCCGTGCACCGGATCGAGGATTTGCTGGACGTTTCGGTGCTGGAGGTGCGGGGGCGCAAGGCGCAACTGACGCCTGCCGGCCGGATGCTGGTGCGGCGTGCCCGCGCCCTGATCGAAGAAGCCGAGCGCCTGGAACGCGCCGCCGCCCTGGCCGCCGCCGGCTGGGAGACCGAGCTGCGCATCGCCGCCGAGATCATTTATCCGACCTGGCTGCTGCTCGACTGCCTGGGTCGGCTGGCCGAGCAGCAGCCGGAGCTGCGCATCCAGCTGCATGAATCCGTGCTCGGCGGCACGGCCGAACTGCTCACTTCCGGCCGGGTCGACCTGGCCATCGCCTCGAGCATCCCGGCCGGCTTCATCGGCGATCCCCTGATGCAGGTGCGCTTCGTCGCCGCCGCCGCGCCGCATCACCCGCTGCACCAGCTCAACCGCCCCTTAAGCGCCGAAGACCTGCGCCGCCATCGCCACCTGATCGTGCGCGACAGCGGCACCCAGCCGGCCAGTTCGGCCGCGCCCCAGGTCACCGAGCAGCGCTGGACCGTGACCGCCAAGGCCACCTCGATTGCCGCCGCCTGCCGGGGTCTGGGCTTTGCCTGGTATGCCGAAGACATCATCCGCGGCGAACTCGACAGCGGCGCGCTCAAGCCCCTGCCCCTGGCCAGCGGCGGTGAGCGCTGGGCCACCCTGTACCTGGTGTTTGCCGACCCCGACGGCGCCGGACCGGCGGCGCGCGCCCTGGCCGAACTGCTGCGCCGGGCGGCCGCGCCGGGCTGACGACGGCCCGTGCCCGAGCCGACGGCGCGCTACACTAGCGCGATGCCGACCCCGCGCAGCCGACCCAGCCTGGAGCCCTGGTGGACCCCCCGCCGGGTGGCCGTCGGCCATGGCCTGGAACTGGACCTGGGCACGCTCAAGCTCAGGCTGGGCCACGGGCCCGATGAGTGGCGTATCGATTACGACTACCTGGCCGAGGAGGCCGCACCGGCCAAGGCGCGCATCAAGGGCCGGCGCAGCCTGCCGCCAGAGTTCAAAGAGCGCTATGTCATCGGCGGCGACTCCAGCCGGCTGAACCTGACGCCGCTGCTGGCCGACCGCAACGTGGTCATCCGCCCGCGCCAGCCGGTGTTTCTGCTGAGCGGCCAGGAAGTGACGCTGTACCTGTCCACACCGGTGTGGATCCAGATGGAAGTCGGCGAGCCAGGTACCCTGCTGCGCGAGTTGCCGGTGCAGCGGCTTTCCGACACCTGGTTCGGGCCGTCCACCCGCGAAGGCGAGATCTGTTACGCCGGCCGCACCCAGGCCCGCCATCACATCGATGAACTGCCGCGCCGGCCGCACCGCGCCATCACCCCGCTGCACATCCACAACAAGGCCTCGACGCCGCTGCCGCTGGAAAAATTCAGCCTGCCGGTGCCAATGCTGTCGCTGTACGGCAGCGCCGACGGCTCGCTGTGGACCCAGCGCCTGACCCTGACCCGCGAGGACCAGTCCGACCTGGCCGCGGTGCGGATCGATCGGCGCCCTCCGGATTACGCCGATGAAATCAAGCTGCTGGCGAAGCCGCGCCAGGATCCCGGCCGCTCCGGGCTGGTGCGCGCCTTCAGCCTGCTGTTCGGGAACCACGCATGAGCGAGTGGCTGAGCGGCATCAACTGGTCGGCCGCCCTGCCGCTGGTGCGCGCGGCCATATTGGTCCTCGCCGGCCTGATGCTGGCCTCGCTGGCCAGCCGCCTGGCCGCGCGCGCCCTGCGCCCGCGCCTGAGCACGCACGTCCTGCAGCTGATGCGGCGCCTGGTCTTCTACGTCATTCTCGCCCTGTTCCTGGCCTCGGCCCTGCGCGAGCTGGGCTTCAGCCTGGCCGTGCTGATGGGCGCGGCCGGCGTGCTGACCGTGGCCATCGGCTTCGCCTCGCAGACCACGGCGTCCAACCTGATCAGCGGCCTGTTCCTGATCGGCGAGCGCAGCTTCGAGGTGGGTGAAATCATCAAGATCGGGTCGACCACCGGCGAAGTGCTGTCGATCGACGCCCTGTCGGTCAAGCTCAGGACCATGGACAACCTCTACGTCCGCATCCCCAACGAGACCTTGATCAAGAGCGAGGTCACCACGCTCAACCGCTTCCCGATCCGGCGCTTCGACCTCATGCTCGGGGTGGCCTACAAGGAAGACCTGAACCGCGTGCGCGAGGCCCTGATGGCCGTGGCCGAGGCCAACATCCACTGCCTGGACGAGCCGGCGCCGCTGTTCATCTTCACCGGCTTCGGCGATTCCTCGCTGGACATCCAGTTCTCGGTCTGGGCGCGCCGGGAGAACTTCCTCACCCTGCGCAACACCATCGCCACCGAGATCAAGCAGGCCTTCGACGCGGCCGGCATCGAGATCCCCTTCCCGCACCGCACGATCTACACCGGCGAAGTCACCAAGCCCATGCCGGTGCAGCTGGTATCGGCACCGGACGCCGCTTCAAGCGACCGCGGCAACTGAGTGCGGCGCGAGCCCGGCCCGCTCTCGCGCCGTGAGGCAAAAGCCTCTCCACCGAAACATGCGAATGCGAATACCCCGCCCGGGACCGGGCCCGAATACCGTATCAGCGACTGCCAAGACAGAAGCCCGGCCAGCTTGCCATAATGCAGGGCAGTCCACCGATTCGCTCAAGATGCCATGGCCAAGACCGCCTCCACCATGCTGCCGCTGGGTACGCCCGCCCCGGATTTCGCCTTGCCGGACACGGTGTCCGGCCGCACCGTTCGCTACGCCGACATTGCCGGCAGCAAGACCACGCTGGTCATGTTCATCTGCAACCATTGCCCCTTCGTCAAGCACGTGCTTGACGAACTGGTTCAACTCGGCCGGGACTACGGTCCGCCGGAGGTCGGCATGGTGGCGATCAGCAGCAACGATGTACACGGCTACCCGCAGGACCGGCCCGAGCGCATGAAGGAGCTGGCCGAAAGCCTGAACTTCGCCTTCCCCTACCTGTACGACGAGCCGCAGAACACGGCCCGCGCCTACGGAGCGGCCTGCACCCCGGACTTCTACGTCTTCGACGGCGGGCAGCGCCTGGCCTATCGCGGCCAGCTCGACGACTCCCGCCCCGGCAACGGCGTGCCGATCAGCGGCCGCGACATCCGCGCCGCGCTCGACGCCCTGCTGGCCGGCCGGCCCGTCAGCCCGGACCAGAAGCCTTCGATCGGCTGCAACATCAAGTGGAAGAGCGGCTGATCCGAGGCGTCGCCGCCCGTCCCGGGTAGCGGGCGCGGCATGAGCTTTCCGATCGACCCGCTGCTGCCGCAGCTGGTCCAGACCTTCGACGAACACACGACGGTCCTGCTGAGCGCCCCGCCCGGCGCCGGCAAGACCACGCGCGTACCGCCCGCGCTGCTGGCCTGCGAATGGCTGGGTGAGGGCAAGATTCTGATGCTGGAACCGCGCCGGCTGGCGGCGCGCTCGGCGGCACGCTACATGGCGCGCGAACGGACCGAACCCGTGGGCCACAGCGTCGGCTACCGCACGCGACTGGACACCAGGATTTCCGCGGCCACGCGCATCGAGGTCGTCACCGAGGGCATTCTCGCCCGCATGATCCAGTCCGACCCGGGACTCGAGGGCATCGGCTGCCTCATCTTCGACGAATTCCACGAGCGCTCGCTGCAGGCCGACCTCGGCCTGGCCCTGGCGCGCGAGGTGCAGCAGGCGTTCCGTCCGGATCTGCGCATTTTGGTGATGTCGGCCACTCTGGCCGTGGAAGCCCTGCGCGACAGGCTGGACCAGCCGCCGCTGCTCGAAGCCCACGGCCGCAGCTTTCCGGTCGAGGTGAGCTACCTCCCGCCGCAGCGCGAGCGCAACCTGCTGGATCACGTGGCCGCGACCTTGATGCAGGCGCTTAACGAGGAGCGCGGTTCGATCCTGGTGTTCCTGCCCGGCGCCGGCGAAATCCGCCGGGTGGCGAATGCGCTGCAGGCCCGTGTGCCGGAACGCGTCCGGCTTTGTCCGCTGTACGGCCAGATGCGCCCGGAAGACCAGGACGCCGCCATCGCACCCGCGCCTGCAGGCGAACGCAAGATCGTGCTGGCCACGGCCATCGCCGAGTCCAGCCTGACCATCGAGGGCATTCGCGTGGTCATCGATGCCGGCCTGCAGCGCCGGGCCAGCTTCGACCCCAACTCCGGCATGAGCCGGTTGGTGACCGAGCGCGTATCAAGAGCCTCGGCCGAGCAGCGCGCCGGGCGCGCCGGTCGGCTGGAAGAAGGCGTTTGCTACCGACTGTGGAGCGAAGGCGAACAGGCCCGGCTGCGAGCGCACACGCCGCCGGAAATCGAGCAGGCCGACCTGGCCCCGCTGGTGCTGGAACTGGCCGGCTGGGGTGCCCTCGCCCCCGATGAACTCACCTGGCTGGACCCGCCACCGGCGGCGCACTGGGCCCAAGCCGCCGAGCTGCTGCGCCAACTCGAGGCCCTCGATACGCAGGGCCGCATCACCGCCCACGGCCGCGCCATGCTCGAGCCCGGCCTGCATCCGCGCCTGGCGCATCTGTTGCTGCGCGGACGCGAGCGCGGTCACGGCCGCCTGTCTGCCGAACTCGCCGCCGTGCTGAGCGACCGCGATCTGCTGCCGCCCGGTTCGGGCAGTGATCTCAATGAGCGGCTGGATGCGCTGCGCCGTGGTCATCCCCGAGTGTCCCGGGCGCGCCTGCAGCCCCTGCGCCAGCTGGCCGACAATCTAAGCCGCCAAGGGCGATCCCGCGGCGAAGACAGCGGCGGGCGCATCGGCGCGCTCCTGGCCCTGGCCTTTCCGGACCGCATCGCCCAGGCGCGCGGCGGACGCGGGCGCTACCGCCTGAGCAACGGCCGCGGCGCCTTCCTGCCCGAGGACGATCCGTTGGCCGGTGAAGCCTGGCTGGTCGCCGCCGAGCTCGACGGCCGGGCGCGCGAATCACGCATCTTCCTCGCCGCTGCCATCACCCAGACCGAGCTCGAATCGGTGCTGCCGGCGCGCATCGAGGACGTCGAGACCGCCGAATGGGACGAAGCCCGCGGGCGCGTCGTGGCCTTGCGCCAGCGCAGGCTCGGCGCCCTGGTCCTGACCGAGACCGAGCTGGCCGACCCGCCGGCCGCGGTGCTCGAAGCCGGGCTGCTTGCAGCCGTGCGCGCCCGGGGACTGGACGCCCTGGCGTGGACCCCGGCCGCCCGGCAGTGGCGCTCACGCGTGCAGTGTCTGCACCGACTGTTCCCCGACGACTGGCCGAACCTCGACGATGCGGCGCTGCTGGATTCGCTGGAGGACTGGCTGGGGCCGTTTCTGCACGGCGCGCGCAGCTGGAAAGACGTCGAGCGCGTCGATCTGCTGGGCGCGCTCAAGAGCCGGCTCGATCCCGCGCGCTGGGCCGACTTGGACCGCCTGGCGCCGGCCAGGCTGAGCATCCCGACCGGCCGGCAAGTCGAGCTGGACTACCAGGCCGAAGGCGGACCGGTGCTGGCGACCAAGCTGCAGAGTGTGTTCGGCTGGAAGACCACTCCGCGCATCGCCGACGGTAGGCTGCCCGTGGTGCTGCACCTGCTCTCCCCGGCGGGCCGCCCGCTGGCCGTGACCGCCGATCTGGAAAGCTTCTGGCGCAACGCCTACCCGGAAGTACGCAAGGATATGCGCGGCCGCTATCCCAAGCACCCGTGGCCGGAGGACCCGCTGAATGCGACCCCCAGCGACCGGGTGAAGCGGCGCTGAACCGCTACTGGGCGATGGCCTCGAACTCCAGGATCAGCTGCACGTCATCGCCGACCAGGTCGCCTTCCAGGGCGTAGGTCATGCCCCACTGGCTGCGCTGGATGACGGTGCGCATGGACATGCCGACGGTGTACTGCTCGTGGCCGAACGGATACTCGGCCCGGCGGTTGATGGTCACGTCGAGTGCGACCGGGTGGGTCTGGCCGCGCAGGCTCAAGTCACCGCGCAGCACGCCGCTGTCGTCATCGGTCGGCTCCCACTCGGTGGCGGTAAAGCGGATTTCCGGATGACGGCGAGCGTTGAGAAAGTCGCCGCTGCGCACGTGGCGGTCGCGGCGGTCGTGATTGGTGAACACGCTGTCGGCCTGGATCACCACCTCGCCACTGTGCAGGTCGTTGGCGTCCTCGTCCCAGACAAACTCGCCGCTGGCCTCCAGGAACATGCCGAGCTGGTACTTGAAGCCGATATGGCCGACCAGGAAACCGACCGAGAAGTGTTCTTCATCGATCTTGAACTCGCGCGGCTCGGCCAGCACCTGGCTGGCAGCCATCAAAAGACTCAAGGCGAGAAGGCCAACAAGATGCTTGAATTTCATCGTCAATCCTCAAGAGTTTGAATGGGTTCGTTCGGCATGCCGCTTCAGCCAGGCCACGTCGACCCAGAACGACCAGGCCAGCAGCGCCAGCGCCGAGGCCAGGATCGGCGTCGCCAGCGCCGGCCCGACGACCGGCGTCAGGCAGATCAGCAGTGCGGCGACCTGCCAGACGCAGACCAGCTTGCGCCGGAAGCTCGGCGGCAGCGGCGCGGACAGCCAGGGCCAAGCTGAAGCCGCGCCGACGAAGACGTAGCGCATGACACCGATGGCCAGCACCCAGGCGCCGGCTTTCCCTGCCGCCATCAGGCCCAGGCACAGGACGAGGATGAGCGCTGCATCGACTTCCATGTCGAAGCGCGCGCCGAAATCACTGCTCTCGTTCAGTCGCCGCGCCAGCCAGCCATCGACGCCATCCAGGATCAGCGCCGCCAAGGCTAGACCCGCCAGCCACCAGCCAAGTTCCCGGTACAGCGCCGGCTCAAACAGCGCGCCGGCGAGCAGGGCGACCAGCCCGCTGCGCGCCAGGGTCACCTGGCTGGCCCGACCGAACGGCGCGGCATGGCGACGGCGCTGGTAGGCCAGCACGGCGCTGGTCAGTGCGTAAAGCGCCAGGCCCGCGACCACCGCCGCCCAGCCGGCGCCAAGCCACAGCAGCAGCCCGGCGCCGCCCAGGGGCAGCATGGCCGACCATAGCCAGGCCGTCAGCGCATGGCCTTGCTGCGCCTGCGCTGATAAGGGATCCGGTCGGGTCTGTTCCATCATGCCGATCACCATGCCAGCAGCGCGCTTAAGGGGGCGTCAACAGCCATCGGCCTGCGGCACGATCACCCTCGCGTCTCCCCAATCAGGCGATCATGCAGCCATGAATGCAAGCCAGGCTCAAACCATCCAGGCCCGCGCCTTCTGGGTCGAAGCCCCTGATCGCGGCGCGCTGCGCGAAGAACCGCTGGCGCCGCCGCAGCCGGGGGAGGTGCTGGTGCGCACGCACTACAGCGGCATCAGCCGCGGCACCGAGTCGCTGGTCTTCGGCGGCCGGGTGCCGCCCAGCCAGCATGAGGCCATGCGCGCGCCCTTCCAGTGCGGCGACTTTCCGGCGCCGGTGAAATACGGCTACGCCAGCGTCGGCGAAGTCGAGCAAGGCCCCGCGGAACTGCGCGGCCGCCCGGTGTTCTGCCTGTACCCGCACCAGGATTGCTACGTGGCGCCGGCCGACGCCGTCATCCCCTTGCCCGAAGGCCTGCCGACCGAACGCGCGGTGCTGGCGGCCAATACCGAGACCGCGCTGAACGTGGCCTGGGATGCCCGGATCGGGCCCGGCGACCGGGTCTGCGTGATCGGCGCCGGGGTGGTCGGCTGCCTGACCGCCTGGCTGGCCGGGCGCATCCCCGGCACCGAGGTGACCCTGGTCGACCTCAAACCGGCCCGCGCCGGGATCGCGGATCGACTAGGGGTGCGCTTCGCCACGCCGGACCAGGTGCCGGGCGAGCAGGACGTGGTGATTCATACCAGCGCCAGTGCCGCGGGCTTGCGCACCGCCCTGGCCTGCGCCGGCCTGGAGGCGCGCGTGGTCGAAGCCAGCTGGTTCGGCGACGCCGCGCCGGCGGTGCCGCTGGGCGAGGATTTCCACGCCCGCCGGCTGAAGCTGATTTCCAGCCAGGTCGGCCAGCTGCCGGCCGACCGGCGCGTGCGCTGGACCTATCGCCGCCGGCTGGGCAAGGCTCTGGACCTGATGCGCGATCCGGCCCTGGACTGCCTGATCAGCGGCGAAAGCCGCTTCGAGGAACTGCCCGCCCTGATGCCGCGCCTGGCTCGGAGCAGCGGCGAAGTGCTGTGCCACCGCATCATCTACGGACAAGATTGAAAAACTATTGAACCGCAGATGAACGCGGATGAACGCGGATGAAAAGAAAAAACCAAAGGCCTTTTTGTATTTTCAATCTGCGTTCATCTGCGTTCATCCGCGGTTAAAACTCAAAAGGAGTTGACCCATGTATGAACTGACCGTGCGTGACCATTTCATGATCGCCCACAGCTTCCGCGGCGAGATCTTCGGCCCGGCGCAGAAGCTGCATGGCGCGACCTACGTGGTCGACGCCAGTTTTCGAAGAGCGGAGCTGGACGAGGACGATCTGATCGTCGACATCGGCCTGGCCAGCCAGGTCCTGAGCGAGATCCTGGCCGAGTACAACTACCGCAACCTGGACGAGATCGAGGCCTTCCGCGGCCGCAACACCACGACCGAATTCATGGCCCGCGTGATCTTCGACCGCCTGGCCGAGGCCGTGAAGGACGGGCGGCTCGGGCCGGCCGCATCGGGCCTGTCCGGCCTCAAGGTCAGCCTCAAGGAATCGCACCTGGCCTGGGCCAGCTTCGAGGCCGAGCTTTGAGTGACGGCCTGACCCTGATCGTCCCCGGCAATCCCGACCAGCGCACCGGCGGCTATCTCTACGACCGCCGCATCGTGGAGGAACTGCGGCGCCTGGGCCGGTCGGTCGACGTGGTCGGACTGGACGGGCGCTTTCCGATCGCCGATGAGACGGCCGCCGAGTCCATGGAATCGGCCCTGGCGGCCCTGCCCGACGGCGCGCAGGTAGTCATCGACGGCCTCGCCCTGGGCGCCGTGCCCGACGCGGTCGCACCGCACGCCGAGCGGCTGGACCTGAACGCGCTGGTCCATCATCCGCTGGCCGACGAGACCGGCCTGTCGGCTGCCGACCAGGCGCTGCTGCTCGACCGCGAGCGCCGGGCGCTGGCGCTGTGCCGTCGCATCGTCGTGACCAGCCGCTTCACCGCGCGACGCCTGATCGAACTGGGCTTGAGCAAGCTGCGCGCCCGGGTGGTCGAACCGGGCGTCGAAGTCAGCGCGCTGGCGCCGGCGGTCAAGGCACGTCTGGACAACGCACCCGAACCAAACGAGGAGCGGATGCTGTGCGTGGCCAGCCTGACTCCGCGCAAGGGTCAGGATGTGCTGCTCGACGCCTTGGGCGGGCTGTCGCGCAGCCGCTGGCGCTGCCGCCTGAGCGGCTCGGATCAGCGCGACCCCGATTTCGCCGCGGCCTTGCGAGCGCGAATCCAGCGCCTGGCCCTGGATGAGCGAATCGAACTGGTCGGCGAGCGCGACGAGGCCCAGCTGGCGGCCGACTACGACTGGGCCACGGTCTGCGTGCTGCCGTCGCACTACGAGGGCTACGGCATGGTGGTGACCGAGGCCCTGGCGCGCGGCCTGCCGGTGATCAGCACGACCGGCGGCGCGCTGGCCGACACCCTGCCCGACGATGCCGGTATCCAGGTCGCTCCCGGAAACGTCGAACAACTGCGCGCCGCCCTGCTGCGCTGGCTGGGCGACCCGCCGCTGCGGCGGGGACTGACCCGTGGCGC
>SL_3KL_010_SEDDRAFT_10004483_pt1 | contig 12606 bp, 12 predicted proteins | sample SodLakKL_010_SED_2_FD_10381 | JGI IMG/M metagenome (IMG submission 10381)
ACCGACGGAGAAGCCCCCCGGACCGCAGCGGTCCGGGGGGCTTTTTCTTTCCTGGTCTTCTCCAATTCAGCGTAGCAGGGGCGCCCAGCGACTCCTCAGAGGGGTCGGGAGATGACGCAGGCGTTGATGCCACCGATCCCCATGGAGAGCTTCCCCTGGGGTGCCCCGGCCGGCATCGGACATGAGTCGTCGAAGACGAACCTGCCGTGGACGCCGTGGATCTGCTCGTTCAGTTCACCCCGGACCAGCGGAGTCGGGTGAACCACTCCCCGGGCGGCGCCCAGGTACTGGGCGGTGAGCTCCCAGCCTCCCCCTGCGCTCATGCCGTGGCCGAAGGTTCCCTTCCGGGCCGTCACCAGGACGTCTTCGGAGAGTACGCCCCGGAGGGTCTCCACCTCCAGATAGTCCCCAGGGGTGGCGGTGGCGTGAAGGTCCCACACCCCCACCTCCTGAGGGGCGACGCCGCTCCGGGCCAGACCCTGGTGGATCGATGCGGTGGGGCCCTCTCGGGAGGGTGTGATGATGTGGTCGGCGTCGGACGAGACCCCTACCGCCAGCGGCTCCATCCCAAGGGGCTCAAAGCCCTTCTCCTCCATGAAGTCCCGATCCCCTACGATCCAGATCACAGATCCGCCGGACACGTGGGTTCCCCGGAGCCCTGTCAGGGGCTTGGAGACGGCGCCGTCGGCCGCCAGCACCCGGGCCCGGTAGAAGGCCCCCACCACCAGGGGGTGGGGCGGCGGGTCGGTGGCGCCCACCACCACCGCCCGAGCCTCTCCTCGCTGGATGGCGTCCATGGCCAGCTTCAGGCAGACGCCGAAGGTAGAGCAGGCCGCCACCGGAGCGAAGGACAGCCCGGTGATTCCGCCCAACATGGTGATCTGGGAGGCAGGGGTGTTGGCCAGATTCCAGAGGACGTTGGTGGTCACCTCGGTCCAGGGGGGCGGCGGCGCCCCCCATCGCTCCTGAAGCTGGGACCTGGCCCGCTGCTTCTTCCGGATCGCCTTGAGCTTCCCCGCCTCCACATCGCCGGAGACGGACAGCCCCTCCACGGCGGCCAACTCGTCCAGGTAGAGCGCCAGAGTATCGGAGCGTGCCGCCCAGAAGGCGTTCCATGCTTCGGTGGCCTCGGCTCGCTGGAAGAGATCGACGAATCCGTCCGGTGCCGGGGGAGGGGCCGCACCTGCCAGGACCTCATCCACCGCCGCCGGATCGTCCAGATACCGGCGAAGGGGAGCGCACCGATCCGGATGGGCCCAGAATCGGTCCCACTCCCGCTGGGCCCGGTGCAATTGGAGGGACGCTTCGTGTAGGGTCGGCATAGCCCCCAGACCGGTCCCCACGTACACGTGGGCCCCGTCACCCAGCTCCTTCAGGACCTCCTCCATCCCCGGATTCTGCTCCAGGGACTGGATGAACGCCCCCACCGCATAGAGGGTGGTGGGGTCCATCTTGGATACGAGTTGGGGGAAGCGGTTCGGGGGAAAGCGGGCTTCCACCCACGACCGATACCGTTCCGGGTCGAATTCCGGCTCCCCCACCAGGAAGGTGTCGGGGCCGAAGCCGTGGAAGGGAGAGAGCCAACTCTCCGCTGACTCCAGGTTCCGGGCGAAGGCATCCATGTCCGGGGAGCGGGGTGCCACGATCCCCCACCCGTATACGCCAACCTTCTTCACGAGCATCCTCCCTCCGCACCCCGTCCGGGGCCGGAGATTCCAGTCGCTGTTCAAGTCGTCGGTGTGTGACGAGGTGCGCATCGAATAGATGGAAATCCGGACGCGACGCAAGGGATCGGGGTGAGACCGATCCTCTTTGCCCTTGTCCGGGAAAGGGGTTCTCCTGACTTTCGAGGGAGTGGGCCGCGGACCAGGAGGCACAGGATAGCGCCATCCTCCACCGGGCAGGACCCGGCGAACCCCACCTCAGATCCACCTGAATCGGAGCCAGACCATGGAGCAGACCAGCGACGCCCTCAGCACCGCCGCGGAGACGGCCTCGAACCTGGTGGCCCAATGGGGACTCAGCGTCATTGGCGCCATCGTGGTTCTGGTGGTGGGGCTGTGGGTTGCCAAGCGGATCCAGGGCGGTGTGAAGGCGGGGTTGGGCCGTCAGGGACTCGACCCGACCCTGGTCCCCTTCATTTCGTCGCTGGTTTACTGGGGCCTGGTGGCCTTCGTCCTCATCGCGGTGCTGGGGATCTTCGGGATTCCCACCGCCTCCTTCATCGCCGTCCTAGGTGCCGCCGGCCTGGCGGTGGGCCTGGCGCTCCAGGGCACCCTCTCCAACTTCGCCGCCGGGGTGATGATCCTGATCTTTCGGCCCTTCTCGGTCGGAAACTGGGTCGAGGTGGCGGGAACCGCGGGCTCGGTGCGGGAGATCGGGGTCTTCTCCACGACCCTTCACACGGGTGACAATGTGAAGGTGGTGGTGCCGAACGCCCAGGTATACGGGCAGACGGTAAAGAACTTCTCGGCCAACGACACCCGCCGCATCGACCTGGTGATCGGCGTGAGCTATGACGACGACCTCCAAGTGGCCCAGGACACCATCCTGACGGTGCTGGGCGATGATGCCCGGGTACTGGAGGAGCCGGCCCCCACCGTGGCTGTGCACGAACTCGGTGACAGTTCGGTGGACTTCGTGGTGCGTCCCTGGTGCAAGGCTTCGGATTACTGGCCCCTCCGCTGGCACCTCCTGAGGCAGCTGAAGGAGCGCCTGGAGGCTGCCGGGTGTTCCATCCCCTATCCCCAGCGGGATGTCCACCTCTTCGGTGAGGGTCCCCAGAAGGACTGAGCCTCGGGCGGGTCTCCGCCGGTGCGGCGGTGGGATCACCTGACCCGCNCCTGCTTCAGCCTCCTCCGGACTGGATCCGGACCCGGCGAATGCCACCCTGACTGAGGGCAGCCTGNAGGCCCCAGANGTCGGCNCCCTCAAGCGCCGCCGGCACCCGGACGATCACCGGAAGCAGGGCCGTTTCCCCCTGCATCCCTCGAAGGGCTTCCTGTGCCCGCTGGAGGACCTCCACCGCCTGCGGGGTGGAGGAGGGTGGGAATCGGAGGCCCGTTCCTCCGTCCAGGGTCTCGAAGCGCTCCGGACTGTCCTCACCTTCCAAACCCTGGAGAAGAGCATTCGGCGGCAGCGTCCCCGGCGCGAACCGGAGTTCGACCGCGAGCTCACCGGCCGGGGCCAGGTAGACTTCCGCAGAGACCGGATCCTGGGCTCGGGCCGTCCCCCGGACCATCCCTCGCGCTGAGGCCTCCCCCGTCCCCACCACCACCCCCGGTACCTGGGCTTCCCACCCTTGCCCCAGGGTGGCGACCGGGACGGCTGCGGTCGCCCCGAAGCCCGCCAGGGCGAACGCCGAGGGGAGAAGCACGTGGACGATCAACCGACGGTTTCTGCCCAGGGTCATTGAACCTCCAGGAGATGTACGCTGAAGTCACCGCGTGCGTCGGTCCACGACTTGACCGGCCGGTAACCGGCGTCCCTGGCCAGGGACCGGACGTCTTCCATCCGGTACTTATAGGAGTACTCCGTGACCACCACCTCGTCCCGGGCCAGGGTGATCCCGTCCGCCTCCGGCCCACCTGCGTCCCCTGCCCCACCCAGATGAACCACCTGATCCACCAGGCTGACCAGGTGCATCTCGATCCGCGATTCCTCCTCGTTCCAGATGGCCCGATGGCGGAACCCGTCCAGCTTGAAGTCCGAACCCAGGCGACGATTAAGGTGGCGGAGAATGTTCAGGTTGAAGGCTGCTGTGACCCCTTGGGCGTCGTTGTAGGCTCGTTCCAACCGGTCCCGATCCTTCACCAGGTCGACCCCGATGAGGAAGTATTCACCGGACCCCAGGCTCCCAGCCACCCGGGCCAGGAACCGCCTTGCCTCATCCGGATCCAGGTTGCCCACCGTTGATCCGGGGAAGAAGGCCAGGGTGGAACCGGCGTCGGCTTCGGGCCAGGGCAGCTCGGCAAGCCGGGTGTAGTCGGTGACCACCGGAAGGACCTCAAGGCCGGGGTGCCGCTCCCTCACCCGGGCCGAGAACTCCAGGAGCTGCTCCCGGGCGATGTCCACGGGAACGTAGGCCGAGGGCGTCTGCAGCGCATCCAGGACCAGCCAGGTCTTCTCACCGCTCCCGCTCCCGAATTCCACCATGCGGACCCGGGGGCCGACGATCCCGGCGATTTCCCCCGCATAATCGCTGAGGATCTCAATCTCGGCCCGGGTGGGATAGTACTCCTCGAGCCGGGTGATCTCTTCGAAGAGCCGCGCTCCTTCCGCGTCATAGAAGAAGCGGCATGGGATCGAACGGGGTGATGCCGAGAGGGTCTCGCGGATCTCGGCTCGTACCTCTTCGTCCTGGCGGACCATGATCCGGACCCGGGCCGCAGTCGACGCCCCCTCTCCAGACGCAGGGACGCCGCTCACGAGAGATCCCTCGCCAGGCGCACCCCGGTGAACTGCCAGCAGGCGTCCGGCGGGAAGAAGTTGCGGTAACCGGCGCGAATGTGGGAACGGGAGGTGGCGCAGCTGCCGCCCCTCAGCACGAACTGATTGCACATGAACTTGCCGTTGTACTCGCCCACCGCTCCGGCAGCCGGCCGGTAGCCCGGGTAGGCTTCGTACTGGCTCCGGGTCCACTCCCAGACGTCACCGTACATCTGGCGCAGCGTCGGAGGCCCGGACGCCCCGCCGGCGGGCTGGGGGTGGAACCGACCTGCGTCTGCCAGGTTTCCGGTCACCGGCACCGTCCGTGCCGCCACCTCCCATTCGAATTCGCTGGGAAGGCGGGCCCCGGCCCAGCGGGCGTAGGCGTCAGCCTCGAAGTAGCTGAGGTGGCAGACCGGCTCAGCGGCGTCCACCTCCCGGGTTCCGGCGAGGGTGAAGACAACCCATCGGTCGTCCTTCCGCTCCCAGTAGAAGGGCTCTGTCCAGCCTCGCTCCCGGGAGGTAGCCCACCCGGCGGAAAGCCAGAGTTCCGGGCGATCATACCCGCCGTCTTCCATGAACTCCAGATACTCGCCGCACGTCACCAGCCGGTGGGCCAGGGCAAAGGGCTCGAGAAAGCGGCGGTGCCGGGGCTCCTCATTGTCATACACGAACCCACCGTCCCCGGGGGCTCCCACCCACTCCACGCCGCCAGGGAACTCGACCCATGCCACAGGCTCCGGATGGGCCGAACCGGAGAGGGACCCTGCCGATCCACCCCGGTATGCCGGTCGGAGCGGATTCACCGAGAAGACGTGCTTGATGTCGGTGAGGATGAGTTCCTGGTGCTGCTGCTCGTGATTGAGTCCCAACTCCACCAGATACCGGAGATCCTCCGAGAGGCCTTCACCTTCCGCTTCCAGGAGACGCAGCATGCCATCATCCACATGGCGACGGTAGGCCAGGACCTCAGCCACTCCCGGGCGGGAAATGTACCCCCGCTGCGCCCGGCAATGCCGCTCCCCCGCCTGCACGTAGTAGGAATTGAACAGGAAGGCGTATCGGGGATCCCGGGGCTCGTAACCGTTCAGGTGGGGCTCCAGGACGAAGGTCTCCCAGAACCAACTGGTGTGGGCCAGGTGCCACTTCGTAGGGCTGACATCCTCCATGGACTGCACCACCTGGTCCTCCGGAGCCAATCCGGTGGTGAGGGACTCGGTGAAGGCCCGGACCCGCCGGTAACGTTCCACCGGAGGGAGTGAAAGGTCGTCCGACTCACGGGGCGTGCTGCCCGGTAGAGGGGCGGCTAGGGGGGGAGGATTCATGGGTTTCCGTGGGAACCGCTGTTCTCGGTGGGACCGGGCCAGACCCGCGCTCCCGGACCATCATGGAAAAGGGAACACCCCTCGAACCCTCAGGATCCCCCCACTTGCCGGGGGATCAAGAATCCATTACTATGCTTCTCAGGTTGTGGAACGTGTGAACGAGTTGATACGGAGAAGCTTACTGGACCTGGGTCGAGCTGTTAGCCCGGGTCCTTCGTTTATCCACCAACGACTTTCATTCACATCCTCCGCCGACCATGGGGGCGGTTCTTCACCATGGGTCATAACAGGTGAATGAACGGTACGGCATGACCGGACCCGGGTTTCACCATCATCAACGGAGTACGGTACATGCGTATGGTTGGAGAGGTTAAGTGGTTCAATGATGCGAAGGGTTTTGGCTTCATCACCCCCGAGGATGGTTCGAAGGATTGCTTCGTCCATCACTCCGGAATCCTCGGCGACGGCTTCAAGAGCCTGAACGAGGGCGATCGGGTCGAGTTCGATCGGGTCGAGGGTCAGAAGGGTCCTGCTGCCGAGAACGTGCAGGTGGTCCGCTGACCTGACGGGATAGGGGGACGAACCACGTCCACCACCTGTGAAAACGCCCTGCCGGAAGAGATTCCGGCAGGGCGTTCGTCATTTCATCCACCGAAGGCGAATCCCTGAAGCTGCCCGGCAGACTTCGAGGAGGATTGGGCAGGCCACCGGAGCCCTGGAGACCCAGAACCCCGGTGACGCCTCAGAATGCCCAACCGATGGAGAGCCTCAGGGTGGGGAGCGCGCGCTGGGCCGCTACATCCCGGAGGAAGAAGAGCCGCTTTCCGCCTCCCCCGACCGTCACGGCGAAGCGCTCGCCAGATCCCACCAGCCACTGCTGCTCCAAGACAAAGCCGAGACCCACGGCGGCGCCCGAGCGACGGCTGACTTCATCCACTTCGTCTTCGTCACGCCCGGCCCGATTCATTCCCAGGATGAATCCGGCGGAGAGCCCTTCCAGTCCGGCTCCACCGAAATAGTACCGGAACTTGCCGTCCAGCGAGAGATAGTTCCGGTCACGCCAGTCGAAGTAGCTGAGAGACATCCCCCAGGTGGTGTCCTGCCCCAGACGTTGCTCGTAATCCATGGAGAAGAGCCCAAGCGCCACCAGGGCAACGGGGTTGATGGAGATCACCCGTTGATGCTCCACGGAGCCAGACCGGTCCCCGGGTAGTTGAGGTCGCACCGGCCGGCCTTCAGATCCCTCGACCTCAATCCCCTGCCCGGTGGACCCGGGTGCCACATGGGCAAGCCCAACTGGCTCTGCGGCGGTACCCGGGCCCAGAAGGGTCAGGGCGAGGAGGAACGACTCGAGCATCCTGGATCTCCCGGGGGATCAGGCCACGATCTTGGCGAAATCAAGTCCTGTCACGATGCCCACCGCATTCCCGCTACGGGTCACCACGATCCTTCGGGCCTGCATCACCGATGCCTGAGCAGCCGCCCGATAGATGGGTGTCGCCTCATCCAGGACCAGGATCCCCGGATTCATGCACGCCTCGGTGGGCGTATCCCGAGGGAGTTCCCGACTCTCCAGCGCCTCGAGTTGGGTGAAGATCCCCACGGGCCAATCCCCATCCACCACCACGAGGCCCGTGACCTTAGCCTTACCGAGCCGTTCCGACGCCAGGGAGATGGGCTCTGACGCCCGGATGGTGAAGAGCGGAGAGGACATGTACTTGCCAAGAGGGGTGGAGAGCTGCTGCTCCCGGATTGCCCTCATCAGGTCCCGGGTGGTGACGATCCCCACAGTACCATCGGCGTCGGTGAGGAAGACCCGGTGGATCCGGTTCTTCACCATCAGGTTGGCGACCTGTGCCAGTGGCGTATCCGCCGGGGTGGAGATGGGGTCCGGGGTCATGAACTTGGAGATGGGCTTGGCCGGGAAGGCCAGGAGATGGGCCCCGGGTCGAGAATTCGCCTCCCGCTTCCCCACCTGAAGCACATCCGTTCGGGAGATCACCCCCACCACCCGGTCATCTTCATCCACCACCGGAAGCGCCGACACCCGAAACTGCTGGAGCTGGCGATGGGCGTGGTCGATGAAGCTGCTGGCCCTCACCGTTTTCAGGGGTGAAGACATGTATTCCCTGGCGGCGACCTGGAAGCTGGCCATTCCAATCTCCTGTGAAGTGCATTGAGTGCCTAGGCAGGTGGCGAAAAAAGATCCACCATCCTCGAATCCGTTGCAAGATGCAAGCCCCCATCGGCGCCCACAGACACTCACTCACAGAGCCAGGTCGGGACATTGCGTCCCATCCGGGGGCTATCTGTGACGCTCTTCCCCGGGAGCCATACGCGACGGATGGGATGCGATGATGACGACGGCCTTGATCCTGGAAGCGCAGGCGGCTCACCCTCCCCGACGACGCTGCAGCGCCCCAGTGAACCACCAGACCAGGGCAGCTGCACCGACCAGAAGAACCAGGTCCAGAGTCGGCAGACTCCGTAGCCATCCCTGGGAGGCGGACGATCCCTCGATAGCCCAACGGACGGCGGCGGCAGCTGGGATCCACAGGGCGACTCCACCCGCCAGCGTGGCGACGAATCGGGCCAGTTCCGGCGTTCGCCCCTGTCGAACCAGGACCAGCGCGCTGATGATGGCCATGGGTAGGAATCCGGCACTGGCCATGTCCCGCATACGAGCCGCGCCGTCAGGCCGGACTGCCTGAACGCCCACGACGAAGTAGACGACGGCCAGGAACCAGAGCCCGAGCCCGAGAGCCGACCCCAGAAGAATCTGTCGTCCACTCATGGGCGCTTCCCTCTTTCCGGCGAATGCGGTCTCCCAGCAGAATCGAGTTCCAAGTCTCGCACCGGGCCCTTCCCGGGTCCAGTCGTCCACTCACCCCTGGCGTCGGGCCCGGGAGCATCATAGATCAAATCGGAGCCTATGCCCCTCCACCGGTACACGTCCATGGTACACCACCCGTCCCACCAAGCCGGCCGCTTCGCCCGTCTCGCGGGAACCGGATCCTACCTCCCGGATCTGAGCGTCTCCAATCACGACCTTTATGAGCGGCCGGGAATCCACGCCAACTTCGATGTAGAGAGGGCGCGCGGTTCGCTCAGGCAGGTGGAAGACCCTGCGGGGCTTTCTCCGGGAGAGGTCTTCCATGCCTGGGCGGTTCAACTCACCGGAATCCGGGCCCGCCGTGTAGTTCCACCCGGGGGGTCCCCCACCACCGAGGAAATGTGCGCCGAAGCGGGGCGGAGGGCCCTGGAGCGAGCCGGCCTGAGTCCAGAGGCGGTGGACCTCATCCTGGTGGCCACCCTCACGCCCAGGGACAGCGTCCCCAACGCCGCCTGCACTGTCAGCCACCTCCTGGGCGTACCAAGGACCGGGGGCTTCACCCTCAATGGCGCGTGCACGGGCTTCATACATGCCCTGGCCGCGGCTCAGGGATTCCTGGCCACCGGCGCCGCCCGGTGCGCCCTGGTCGTGGCAGGCGACACCCTCTCCCGGATCACCAACTACTCCGACCCCACCACCGCAGTCCTCTTCTCCGACGGCGCGGCTGCGGCGGTCCTGATGGCTGATGATGAACCCGGGATCCTGGCCGCCCCCTTTCTTTCCGGCGAATACGAACGCGAACACCTCTTCCAGATCGGGCAGGGGTGGGAGGAGCCCCATGAACCCGCCCCCAAGCTCCGTATGGGCGGCGGACCTCGGGTACTCCGGCGAGCCATTGTGGCCATGGAAGAGGCGGCTTCCCAGGCCCTCGAGTCTGCGGGCGTGGGGTGGGACTCGGTGGATCTGGTGGTCCCCCACCAGGCCAATCTTCGCATCACTCGGGGCCTGGAGTCCCATTTGAACCTGCCCCGCGGCCGTGTGGTGCACACGATTCAGGACTACGGGAACTGCTCCGCTGCCACGGTGGGCATCGCCCTCGATCAGACCCTCCGGGAGGAAGCCTCGGGGCTCCCGGACCCCTCCCGTATCGTTCTCACCGCTGTGGGGGGCGGGTACACCACCGCTGGTCTGGTCATGGACGTGCGGCCCCATGAGTGAACCAGCCGTTCACACCCCCGGGGCCCGCCTGGCGCGGGTGGCCTTTCAGGGCGCCCCTGGAGCATTCAGCGAGGAGGCGATCCTCCGGCACTTTCACTCAACGCCGGTCGTGCCCCTTCCCTGCCGTAGCTTCCGGGAGTTGGTGCTGACGGTGGCGGGAGGGGGAGCCGACCGTGGAATGATCCCGGTGGAGAACTCACTGGCCGGGACGGTGGCCGCCGCGTACGACGCACTCCTGGACGCCCCCGTGGAGATCCACGCCGAGGTCATCCTCCCCATTCGGCATCACCTCATGTCGGTTCCCTGGGCCAGGCTGGAGGGGATCCGCGAGGTGTTCTCCCACCCGGTGGCCCTGGCGCAGTGCACCCGGTTCTTCGACAGTCACCCGGAGCTGGAGGCAAGGGCGGCGTACGACACCGCCGGGGCGGCTCGGGAAGTGGCCGAGCGGAAGAACACGGCGGTGGCGGCCATCGCCCCCGAGGGGGCCGCCGCCCGCTACGGCCTCAGTATTCTGGCACGGGACATCCAGGACCGTTCCGACAACCAGACCCGCTTCTACCTCATCACCCGGGCGAACTCCGGCGTTCAGCCCCGGGATTCCCGGGACGCACCTACCCCCAGGAAGACGGTCCTCTTCGTGAAGATGCCCGACCGGATCGGATCACTTCACCAGGCCCTGGGCCCCTTCGCCCGGGAGGGGCTGAGCCTGTCCAAGGTGGAATCCCGCCCCGCTCCCGAACCCTGGACCTACCGATTCATCCTGGAGGTCAGAGCGGGCGCGGAAGATCCGGCCATGATGAGGGCCCTGGACGCTCTCCGGGCCGACGCAACCTCCCTCCGCCTCCTGGGGAGCTTTCCCGCCGCCGTGCCCCCCCCAGCCTGATCACCTCTGGGTGGGGCGCGGTCCCGCCGGCCAGGGCGCCCTCCGGCGCCACGGGCCTCTTCTGGTCGATGTTCTAGCCGTCTTCACCCACCAGGCCCACATCCGCCAGCACCAGGAGGAGGGTACGCTGGATGGCCAGGTGGCCGTCTTCATTCAACCACCACTCGTCAAGCGAGTGGGCACCGCCTCCCACGCCGCCTCCACCGATGGTGACAGAGGGGATCCCCATGGAGATGGATACGTTGGCGTCGGTGGAGGACCGGCCCAGACGCGGCTGCCCTCCGAAGTGATTCACCGCGGCCATGGCACGCTGGACGAAGGGGTCCTGGGGTGAGATCTCCCCCGAGGGACGATCTCCCACCTGCTCCAGTTCCAGGATCAGGGGAGACCCGTCGATCCGCCGCTCATTCTGCTCCGCCAGCGCCTCCTCCATGGTGGCCACGAAGCGCCGGTCCAGCTCCAGGAGGGACTCCTGGCTGAGGGAGCGCATGTCCACCTCCATCCAGGCCTCGTAGGGGACCGAGTTCACTGAAGTACCACCTCCGATGCGCCCCACGTTGTAGCTGGTCCGTGGCCCCTCGGCCACGAAGTCGGCAGCCACCTCGTCGAACCGTCGGATGGCCCGCCCCAGGGCGTGAGCCGGGTTTCCGATTCCGAACGCCCCCCAGGAGTGCCCCCCTTCTCCGCGCATGGTAACGCGGTACCTGCGGGAGCCAAGAGCCCCATTCGTCACCCCCTCGAGCCCGCTCCCATCCACCGAGATGAAGGCGTCGATCTGCGGCCCTCCCTCCCGGAAGAGGTGCTTGACCCCCCGGAGGTCCCCCAGGCCCTCCTCCCCGACGGTTCCCACGAACCAGACATCGTCCCGGGTCCGGATCTCCGCCTCGTTCATGGCCCGAAGCAGGGTCAACACCACAGCCAGCCCCCGGGAATCATCGCCGACCCCGGGCGCATAGAGTGTGTCTCCACGGAACTGTACCGTTACGTCCGTTCCCTCAGGGAAGACCGTATCCAGATGGGCCGACACCACCAGCACCCGATCTCCGCCCGTGCCCCGACGGACTCCGATGATGTTGCCCTCCTCATCCCGGTACGCCTCATCCACCCCCACCTCCCGGAGCATCTCCAGGTAAGCCGCTCCCCGTTCATCCTCCATGAAGGGAGGGGCGGGGATCTCGGTGATGGTAATGAGGTTCTCCATGGTCCAGGCCTCGAGTTCCTCGATCCGCTGGAAGGCGGCCTCCACCTGGGGATGGGCCGCCAGAGCGGTCATCTCGTCCACATACTGTTCCTGGATCTCCACGGACACCTCCGGTGAGTCGGCAGGCGGTGGGCCGGCCCTCTCTGCAGAGGCATCCGGCCCCTCGCCGCAACCGGTTGCCAGGAGAAGGATGCCGGCGAGAAGCAGGCCTCCACGAAAGGGGCGTGGTGAGGCGGCTGGACGAAGCATATGCGTAAACGGTGTAGCCCGGACCGGGGCGTGGGTGTGAAGGGGCTAACAGGACGATGGAACGAGGAAATAGGGGCTGGGGTGCCCCTGTGTCAAACCCGACCGCCGTGCTGACCTGGTTGCCGTCCGACCCGGTTGCCGGGCCGACGGCTCACCTCAACCCACTCCATTCCCACCACGGGCCCCCATCATGATCAACCTCGCAGCCCTCACCGCCGGGAGAGGCCCCGGTGTTCAGGCTCTCCGTCCCAGGATCACCGGTCTTCTCCTGGCGGTCGCCCTATTCCTGACAGGATGCTCCGGTAGCCCGCCCCAGGCCGTGGGACCGCTGGGAAACGACCTCCGGCCCTGCCCCGGAACGCCCAACTGCGTCCACACCGGCCGGGGCAACCCGCCGGAGGCGCCAGACTTCCCCCTGGCCGCAGAGTGGCAAGGAGGCGGATCCGTGGACGAGATCCTGGACCAGGTG
>SL_3KL_010_SEDDRAFT_10004485_pt1 | contig 12604 bp, 14 predicted proteins | sample SodLakKL_010_SED_2_FD_10381 | JGI IMG/M metagenome (IMG submission 10381)
GGCGGGCCGCCGGCCGATGTGCTGGTGCTGTCGGCCGGCGGCCACCGACGTGCGTCCAGCAACGCGTTTCTCCAGGTCGTATCACCCCAACTCGCTCTCGCCTCGGTGCGTCGCCATGACCGTTTCGGACGACCGCACCCGGAGGCGGTTTCGAGCGCAACGGACTCCGGAGCGCGCCTGGTGAGCACCGGACACTGCGGAGCGCTGCGAATACGACTGCGCGAAGGGCAGCCGGCAGGGGTTCGTTCCATGGCCACGTTGAACCCGCGCTTCTGGAAACCTCGCACCGGCTGCCCCTGAACATTCAACCCCGGCCCGGCGAGGACGGGTCAAACCCGTTATCATGCGCGCTGGAGCCCAACTCGGTACGGAACAGTCCCGGATCATGCTTGAAATCGTACTTGCCGGCGGATGGTTGATGGTGCCCATCCTGCTGTGTTCGATCATCGCGGTTGCCATCATCATCGAGCGCTTCGTCGCGCTGCGCGGCGGGCGGGTGCTGCCGACGGGAGTCCTTGGCCAGGTTCGTCACTGGGCCAACCAGCGCGAACTCGACAGCCAGCACATCGAACAACTGCGAAGAAGCTCCCCGCTGGGACAGGTGCTGGCCGCGGCCCTGGTCAATCGTCACCGCGGGCGCGAGGTGATCAAGGATGCGGTCGAAGACACCGGCCGGCATGTGGTCCACGACCTCGAGCGTTTTCTCAATACGCTGGGTACCATTGCCGGCATCACGCCGCTGCTGGGCCTGCTCGGCACGGTGATCGGCATGATCAAGGTATTCAGCGCCATCATGATGCACGGCGTCGGTGATCCGACCCAGCTGGCCGGCGGTATCTCCGAGGCGCTGATCACGACGGCGGCCGGGCTGACGGTGGCGATTCCCGCATTCTTCTTCTATCGCTATTTTCGCGGCCTGGTCAGGAGCTACGTGGTGCAGATGGAGCAACAGGCCATCGACCTACTGCATGCCATCGAGCATCGCAACCGTCCGCGTGGCCAGTGAATGACGGCACTGGATGACATGACATGAAACTGCTGGACGAAGAACGCGAAGAGCCGGAAATCAATCTCACGTCCCTGATTGATGTGGTGTTCCTGCTACTGATCTTCTTCATGGTCTCGACCACGTTCGAGCAGCACGCCCTGCTGCAACTCGACCTGCCCGAAGCGGCAACGGCCGAGAGTGAGGCGGTGCCGGATGTGGTCGAGCTGATCATCACCGAGGACGGCCAGGTCTACATCGGTGATGAGCAACTGGTCGATGATCGACGCGCCACCATGCAGGCCGCGATCGCCGGCAGGTTCGAAGAGAATCCTGATGCCGTGCTGGTGATTCGGGCCGATGCCGAAGCGCCGCACCGACTGGTGGTCCGGGCCCTGGACGCGGCTGCTGCCGAGGGCATTCGCCGCGTCAGCATCGCGACCGTGGAAGAGGGTGGCGGGGATCGATGAACAACGGCGAACGCATGACCGGCCGCCAGGTCTATGTTCGGCTGCTTTCCCACGTGCTGCGCCAGCGCCTCATCTTCGGCCTGGCGTTGCTGGCCGTCGCGCTGGATGCGGCCGGGCAGGGACTGTTCTTCTACCTGCTGCGTCCGTTGATCGATGAAACCATCGCCGCACCGGATCCGAGCTTCGACTTCGCCCTGCCGGCGCTGGTGTTCGGTGCGGTCTTCCTGCGCATCATCGGCAATTTCGGTGGCGAATTCGGCATGCAGTGGGTCGGACGGCGACTGATTGCCGACCTGCGCGGTGAACTGTTTTACCGCTACCTCGAACTGCCGAGCGAATACTTCGACCGCGAGTCCTCGGGTCAGATGATCTCGCGCGTGACCTACAACACCGAGCAGGTTGCCGAAGCGGCCACCAAGGCCCTGATCGGCGTGGCCCGCGATGTGCTCACCATCGTGGCGCTGGTCGGGGTGATGCTGATCCAGTCCTGGCGCCTGACGCTGACCATGCTGTTGCTGGTGCCGGTCATCGCCCTTATCGTGACCGTGATCAGCCGCCGTTTCCGCAAGATATCGACCAGCATCCAGGATTCCATGGGCGATGTCACCCACGTCACCGAAGAGGCGGTCAACGGCCACCAGGTGATCAAGGTTTTCGGCGGCCAACCCCAGGAACGCGAGAATTTCCAAGCCATCAATGACCGCAATCGGCGCCTGCACCTGCGCCTGGTCGCCACTCAGTTGGTGTCCTCGTCGCTGGTGCAGCTGGCGGCCGGGCTGGCCGTTATCCTGCTGCTGATTATCGCTGCCAGCCAGCTGATGGATACCGAGGTCACTGCCGGCATCTTCATGTCGGTGCTGGCGGCCATGGCCGCCTGCATCCCGCCGCTCAAGCGTCTGACCAAGATGCATGTGATGATCGAGAAAGGGGTGGCAGCCGCCAACAGTATTTTCAGGCTGATCGACACTCCCGCCGAGGCCGATAACGGCACGGCCGAGCCCGAGCGTGTCAGCGGCAGGATCGAGTTCCGCTCGGTGAATTTCACCTATCCGGGCGCCGAACGTCCAGCGCTGGAAGAGATCGATCTGTCGATCAGCCCCGGCCAGGTCACCGCCCTGGTTGGACGCTCCGGTTCGGGCAAGAGTACGCTCGTCAAGCTGTTGCCCCGCTTCTATCTGCCGACCAGCGGTCAGATTCTGGTCGATGGTATCGACACCGTCGATTTCAAGCTGGCCGCACTGCGCCGCCAGATTGCCATGGTCAGTCAGTACGTCGTGCTGTTCAACGACAGCGTGGCGCGCAACATCGCCTACGGCGCCTCGGCGTCGGCCTCGCACGAAGAAATTGTTGCCGCGGCCAAGGCGGCACATGCCATGGAATTCATTGAACGCCTGCCGCAGGGTCTGGATACGCCGATCGGTGAAGACGGCGGACTGCTCTCGGGCGGGCAGCGCCAGCGCATCGCGATTGCCCGTGCGCTGCTCAAGGACGCGCCCATCCTGATTCTCGACGAGGCCACCTCGGCGCTGGACGCCGAATCCGAGCAGACCGTGCAGGCAGCCCTGGACAACCTGATGCGCGATCGCACCACGCTGGTCATCGCCCATCGCCTGGCGACGGTTCAGAAAGCCGACCGGGTCGTCGTGCTAGACCAGGGCAGACTGATCGAGTCCGGTACCCACCAGGAGCTTGTCGAGCGCGACAACGGGCTTTACCAGTACCTGCACCGCCTGCAGCTGGCCAGCAGCCAGTCGAACTGATGGGGCGGGTCCGGGACCGGGTCGAACGCTATTTCAACGGGCTGTGGTACGACGACAGGCAGCCCGGGCCGGGCTGGCGTGCCTTGTCCACGCTATACGCGCTGGCCACCCGCGATCGGGCCATTGATGAAGGTGAGATGCCGCCGGGGCCGGTCATCGTTGTTGGCAACATCACGGTCGGCGGCGGTGGCAAGACGCCGGTGGTGGCCGCGCTGGCCGCGGCGCTGGTCGATGACGGCCGGCGCGTCGCGATCATCAGCCGCGGCTACGGTGGACAGTCGCCTTCACGACCGTTGCGGGTGCAGGCCAGCGACAACCCGCAAGTCTGCGGCGACGAGCCCCTGCTGCTGGCTCGGTCCGCCGGCTGTCCGGTCTGGGTCTGCCGAAAGCGCAAGCGGGCCATGCAGGCGGCCTTCGACGCCGGTGCCGAGGTGGTGCTGTCCGATGACGGCTTGCAGCACAAGGCCTTGCCGAGAAGCTACGAGATATGCGTGATCGACGAGGCGCGCGGATTCGGCAACGGTCGCTTGTTGCCGGCCGGGCCACTGAGGCAGCCGCTCGAGCGCCTGGAAAGGGTTGATCTGGTGCTGCGCAAGCGAACCGACCGGACTTCGAAACGAACTGACTTGCCGGGCATGGCTTTCGACATCGAGCCGGGCATTGCCTACCGCCTGGGTGATCGGCAGCCGGCTGATCTGGGGAGTTGGCCATCGTTCGACGCGGTGTGCGGTATTGCCAGCCCGGACAGTTTCTTCGCCACGCTGACCGCACTCGGGCTGCAGTTCCGGCGGCACGCGTTTCCCGATCACCATGCCTTCCGCGAAACCGATCTGGCTGGACTCGACGGGCCGTTGGTCGTCACCGAGAAGGATGCCGTCAAGCTTGAACGGCTCGATGCGCTGCCTGAAACACTGGTGCTGCCGATCCGTGCACGCTTGCCGACAGAGGCGCTGGAGGCGATCAGGATACATGTGAGAAGATTCCAGAACTCATGAATCAGTATCACGTCATCATTCCGTCCCGAATGGCCTCGTCCCGTCTGCAGCGCAAGCCGCTGGTGGATCTTGGCGGCAAGCCGCTGATCGTCCGGGTGCTCGAGCGGGCCCGCGCCTGCGGGGCACTAAGCGTTCACGTGGCCACCGATGAGGAGGAGATTGCGGCGGTGATCGAGTCCGCCGGTGGCGAGGCCCTGATGACCGGCACGCATCATCGTTCGGGCACCGACCGCCTGTCGGAGGCGGCCCAGTTGCTCGGCCTGCCCGACGACGCCATCGTGGTCAACCTTCAGGGCGACGAACCCGATATGCCGCCGGCCTGCATCCAGCAGGTATCACAACTGCTCAGGGATCAGCCGGGCGCGAGCATGGCCACGTTGTGGTGGCCGATCGAACGGGAGTCCGACTGGAACGATCCAAACGTGGTCAAGCTGGTGACCGATTCTGGCGGGAAAGCACTCTATTTCTCGCGCGCGCCAATTCCACACGTGCGTGACGGTGGGTGGCCACAGGCTCAGGCACGTCGCCACATCGGGCTCTATGCCTACCGTGCCGGGGCACTTTCAGCCTGGCCCGAATTGGCGCCCAGCGCACTCGAGGCCGCGGAGTCACTGGAGCAGTTGCGGGCACTGGAGGCTGGCTGGAGTATCGTCTGCGAGCAGGCCGTCGCTGTCGTACCCCCGGGTATCGACACGCCGGCTGACGTCCAACGCTACCTCGAAGGCATCGACACGCCATGAGCGCCTGATTGCGCTAGACTGGAGAGCAACTCCACTTAAACGATACTTTCAAGTTGTCCTCTTAACCTTATGGAAAGTATACTTTTTGTTTGCCTGGGAAATATCTGTCGCAGCCCGACGGCCAAGGCGGTGTTCGACTACAAGCTGCAACGGGCCGGTATCAGTCCGAGAACCGATTCGGCGGGCACGACCGATTACCACCAGGGCAGCCCTCCCGATCCGCGCGCCATTCGAGCAGCCAGCGAGTGGGGGCTGGATATCAGTGCCGAGCGAGCCAGGATCGTGACCATCGAGGATTTCACCCGGTTCGAACGCATTTACGCCATGGATCGCTCCAACCTCGCTGATCTGCGTGATCGGATGCCGAGCGGGGGCACCGCCAGGGTCGATCTGCTGATGAGCCTGGCGCCGGATTATGGCCTGGACGAGGTACCGGATCCCTACTACGGCGGTGAAGAAGGTTTTCGCCGGGTGCTCGACATGCTGGAGACGGCCGCCGATCGCCTGATCGAGGAACTGGGAGCGCATTCCCGTCCATGAGCCGTTTCGACGGCCGCGCCTTTGCCCGCAACCTGTCGACCGGGCCCGGCGTGTACCTGATGCGCGATGTCGACGGCAAGGTGCTTTACGTCGGCAAGGCGCGCAATCTGCAACGGCGTGTGTCCAGCTACTTCACTCGCCAGCAGCGCAGTCCGCGCATCGAGTTGATGCTGCGCAAGATAGCCTCCATGGAGGTCAGCCTGACGCGCACCGAGGCCGAGGCCCTGCTGCTGGAGAACGAGTGGATCAAGGCTCATCGACCACGCTTCAACGTCAGCCTGCGCGACGACAAGAGCTATCCCTGGATCCGCCTCGAGGCTGGCCACTCGTTCCCCCGCATCGGTTTCTATCGGGGTTCGCGGAAACCGCCGCATCGCTATTTCGGTCCGTATTCCAGCGCCGGTTCCGTGCGTGAAGCGCTCAACCAGATCTACCGCCTGTTCGGCATCCGCCAGTGCCGCGACACCGTGTTTGCCAACCGGACACGTCCATGCCTGCAGTACCAGATCAACCGTTGCACCGCGCCTTGCGTGGGCTTTATCGGCAAGGAAGCCTATCGCCGTGACGTCGAGGCGGCCGTCCGTTTCCTGCAAGGGCGTGACGAGGAGGTCATCGAGTACCTTGCCGAGCGCATGGAAGAGGCCAGTCGACAGCTTGAATTCGAGCGTGCCGCGCAGTTTCGCGATCGCATCCGAAGCATGCAGAAGGTGCGTGCCAGCCAGTTCGTGACCGGCGGTTCCAGCGACCTCGACGTGATCGGCATGATCGCACTGCCCGGGCGCGCCGCGCTGCATGTGGTGGAGTTCCGCCATGGTCGCAATGTCGGTGGTCGAACCTATTTCCCAGGCAACCTGCACGAGGACACGGACGAGGCGGAGATCATGTCCGCATTTCTCGGGCAGTATTACGCCGAGCGGCGTCCACCGCCGGAGATTCTCCTGTCGCGGGCGCCAGGGGAACCGCGGCTGTGGGAAGAGGCTTTGGGCAGCCGCCGCGAGGCGGCGGTGAAGTTGCGCTGGCGTCTACGTGGCGAGCGTGCCGAGTGGGTGCGTCTTGCGGTTGCCAACGCCGACGATGCCTTGCGCCGGCGCCTTGCCGAACGTGATCAGGTTGGCACCGGGCTGGCGGCCCTGGCCGATTTGCTGGAACTGCCTACGCCACCGGAACGAATCGAGTGTTTTGATATTTCCCATGTTTCCGGCACCGAGACGGTCGGTTCATGCGTGGTATTCGGACCGGCTGGTCCGGACAAGAAGGCTTACCGGCGCTATAACATCCACGACATCACGCCGGGCGACGACTATGCGGCAATGAGCCAGGTGCTCAGGCGTCGTTACAGCCGGGCCCTGGAACAGGAGGAAACACTGCCCGACCTGGTCATCATCGACGGTGGCAAGGGTCAGCTTGGTAGTGCGCGTGAGGTGATGGAAGCACTGGGACTGGATGGCATGCCTCTGCTTGGGGTCGCCAAGGGCCCGGCACGAAGGGCCGGCTACGAGACCTTGATTTTCGGGGATCGAGAGGCCGTGCCCGGCCCACACGATCCCGTATCTCACCTGGTCCAGCAGATACGCGATGAGGCCCATCGCTTCGCCATCACCGGCCACCGCAAGCGCCGTCAGAAGCGTGCCCAGGCCTCGCCCCTGGAGCAGGTGCCCGGTATCGGACCGAAGCGTCGACAGCAGTTGCTCAAGCACTTCGGCGGCCTGCAGGGACTGATCAATGCAGGAGTCGACGAAATCGAGCGTGTCCCGGGCATTTCCCGAAAGCTTGCCGAACAGATCGCTCACCAACTGCAACTGTCTTCCGGGAAGGCATGAATATCCAGCGCAACGAACATGCGAATCAACGAACAAACGCACACTCGACTGCGGGATAATAGCCGGGCGCACTGTTGGAGAACCGTTCTTGCACCTGACCATCCCGACCATGCTGACGCTGCTTCGCATCGTGCTGATTCCGGTGCTGGTCGTGGCGTTCTACCTGCCGGTGGAATGGGCCAACGTGCTGGCCGTGATCATCTTCGTGATGGCGGCCATCACCGATGGCCTGGATGGTTGGGTTGCACGCCGCTACGGCATGACCAGCAGCTTCGGCGCCTTTCTCGATCCGGTCGCCGACAAGCTGATGGTCGCGGTCGCCCTGATCCTGATCGTGCAGCGTTACCCGGAAGTGGTGATTGCCTTGTCGGCCGCGGTGATCCTTGGGCGCGAGATCACCATTTCCGCGCTGCGAGAGTGGATGGCGGCGCTGGGGGAAGCCGCTCGCGTCAAGGTCACCTGGGCCGGCAAGATCAAGACCATCCTGCAGATGGTGGCGATCGGTTTCCTGCTCTACGGCGAAACGCTGTGGCTGATTCCGGTGATGGAAATCGGTCGCTGGCTGCTGGTTGCCGCTGCCATCCTGACCCTATACTCGATGCTGGCCTACCTGCGTGCAGCCTGGCCGGCCATCCGTCAGCAGCCGGAATAGACCGGACACAGGAATTCCAATGTCGCGAAACAGGACCAAACAGGTTGCCATGGCTGATCGGGCCGACCGCCACGAACTCTACGAAGCCAGCGTACAGGATCCGGAAACCGAGCTCGAATTCGTCAGCGAAACGTTTCAGAAGCTGACCGGGCGGCCATTACGTTCGATTCGCGAGGATTTTTGTGGCACGGCCAATACCGCCTGCCACTGGGTTCGGTCGGACCCGGCTCACCGAGCCGTCGGTATCGACCTGGACGGCGAAGTGCTGGAGTGGGGGCGAGCGCATCACCTGGCGTCACTCGATGCCGACCAGTCGGCTCGAATCCGCTTGCTGCAGGACAACGTCATGACGGTGGCCGCCGAACCGGTCGATGCGGTCCTGGCCATGAATTTCAGTTACTACCTGTTTACCACCCGTGAACTGCTACGGACCTACTTTGAAAGCGTCCGTGAGGGGCTGGTCGACGACGGCATCCTGTTCCTGGATGCTTTTGGTGGCTACGACGCTCACAGGGAACTCGAAGAGCGTACCGAGTACGATGATTTCACCTACGTCTGGGACCAGGCCAGCTTCGATCCGATTCACCATCACATGACCTGCCTGATTCATTTCGAATTTCCTGACGGCTCGGAGATGAATCGGGCGTTCGAGTACTACTGGCGCCTGTGGACCCTGCCGGAAATCAGGGAACTGCTTGTCGAGGCCGGTTATTCCGCGGTCAGTGTCTACTGGGAAGGCACGGATGAGGAAAGCGGCGAGGGCAACGGCGTCTATGAACCGGCCGAGACGGGGGACGCCGATGCCGGTTGGATCTGCTACCTGGTAGCGCGAAAGTAGTTCAGAAGAAGCCGGTCACTTCGCGGAGCCAGTCTTCCAGGCCATCGTAGTCCTGCGGATCCGCTTCGATGAAGCGCTCGATATCCAGTTCGTGCACGGCAGCGAAATGGTCCTCATCGTCGTGAAGGTTCAGCAACGCCTGCCTGATTTCCAGCTGAATCTCTTCCGGAACCGCCGGACTGGCCGACAGCGTCAGGCCGGGGAACTCCCGCGAGGTCTCGATGGTTTCCAGGTTGACGTAACGTTCTGCGAGATTGCGAGGTGCCATGGCCGCCTCGGCCTCCATCGAGAACACGATCTCGATCGCATCAAGCCAGGAACTGGCATTGGACTGGATGATCGGCTGCTGCATGGGGTTCTCGTACCAGCGCGACAGGACCAGATAGCCGAGACTGGGTGACGGCATGGAAGAAACCGGCTGACCGACGAAGTCGCGCAAGGTGCCGTCGACATAGTTCGCCGAGGCCATCAGGGAATAGGTCATCGGCTCGGCAGCCTTCACCAGCGGCGTATAGTCATCGCGCTGCATCCGGAAGGCAGTCAGATGTGCTTCCTCGAGCACCAGGTCGGGCATCTCCCCGCGACGCACGTCGAGCCAGTATCGATGGAAGTCACGCGAAATCTGCAGATCAAATCGATAGGGTGTGACGTCGTTGAGATAGTTGACGAGGGGACGATAAACCAGGTCTGCCTGGTCGGGCGTGAAGATCGGATGCCCCTGCAGGATGAAGGTTTCCGGCGCACCGGCAGGGGGGGCGGTATCCGCTTCCGGATCAGGGGCAGCCTGCGCTTGTGCAGCCTCTTGCTCAACTGTTTCCTCCGCAACAGGCTCCGCATCGGCGGCTTCGGTCTCGGCCTCGTCGACAGCGGGGGCAGGCTCCGGATCCGCAGCTTCGGTCTCGGCCTCGTCGACAGCGGGGGCAGGCTCCGGATCCGCAGCTTCAGTTTCGGCCTCGTCGACAGCGGGGGCAGGCTCCGGATCGGTGGATTCCGCCTCGGTGTCGTCGCCGTCAATGATTTCCTCGACCATCGGCTCGACCGGCGCCTCGCTTTCCTCAATGGCCTCTGCGGCCTCGACCGCGTCTTCGACTTCATCCTGGCCGTTTTCGTCATCCTGCGACCAGACGGCGATCGGCACCAGTAACAAAAGCAAAAGACAGAAGCAAACAAGAGCGCGGTTTGAAGCTTTCATTGAGGTGACCCCTCTAAGTCCATGATTTGAATTGTATCGTTATATTTTGACTTGATATTATCACAGCCGGTTTCAAAGCGATACTCGCCCGGAGACACCGTCGTTGTGGTTTGCGGCGAAGACTCTCGTCCCGTTTTCGATGCCGGTCGAAACGACCGCGAGGCCCCTTGTCGACTCTTCGTCGGACACGCCCCAAAGCATCTCGCCGGCACGCGCCCCGTCCTCCAGACGGAGCACAGAGCCAGGGGGCGGCAATGATCCGGCGGCAAAATCGACCTGTGCCACCCGGTAACCGACCTTGCCCCGGTAGTGCACTCTGGCGATCACTTCCTGACCCGGAAAGCAGCCTTTCGAATAACTCAGACCGCCCAGGGCTTCCAACCCCAGTGACTGCGGCAGGTGGCGACCGGCGCTATCCGCTGAAAGCCACGGAAATCGTGCATCGAGGTCTTCACGCTGCCAACGCTCGCATTCCTGTTGGTCATGTGCACACGCTTTCTGATCGAGTCTGATCGCACGATGACTGTCGTAGCTCAAGGGTGCGGCTGTTTGGGCGGTATCGCGGCAGCCGCAGACATTCTGACCAACGGTGAACTCGATGTCTCTGCCGATGGCAAACATTTTCAAACGATTCGAGATCGCTTGAACCTGCGGGGCGGGCAGGATCAGTTCGACACATCCTTCACGCCGGCCTGCCAGCATGACAGCCAGCGTTCTTCCCCTGGGATCGCACCAGGCACCGGGATACCACTGCTCCGGGTCCATGGACGCGATGTCATTGGTGAACTGGGCCTGGGCGAAGGCGACGGCATCAGGACCGGAGATGGTCAGTGCGCCGAGATGATCGAGTCTGAAACAGTTGGACATGAAGCTGGCATCAATGAAGACTGGAAACAGGGTACAATTCTATAATGTCTCGTGAAAACGAAACCCGGCGGGACATTTCCGCCAATTCCGAAAAGAAGTCGAACCGTCCGGACACTGCCAGGCGTCGTCCAGTGGAGATCGGGGGCCGCCGCAAGGGGCTTGAGCCGACCCGCTACGGCGACTGGGAAAAAGACGGTCGCTGCATCGACTTCTGAAAACATCTCGCTGACAAATAAAGAGAACTGGAAAATGGTGACGGATAACCGACCGCTATCCCCGCATCTGCAGGTGTATCGCCCGCAGTTGACCTCGGTGATGTCGATCTCCCACCGCATCAGCGGCATTCTGCTCAGCCTGGGCATGGTCGTCGTGGTGCTGTGGGTACTGGCTCTGGCCTCCGGTCCCGAGGCTTTCGAGCGCTTCAACTCGCTCCTGGCCACGCCCGTCGGCCTGATCGCCATGCTGGTCTGGACATTCTCGCTGTTCTATCACCTGCTCAACGGCATCCGTCACCTGTTGTGGGACGCCGGTTGGCTGCTCGACCTGCGGGGCGCTTACGCGTCCGGCTGGATCGTGCTGGCAGCCAGCGTGGTAATGACCGCCATCGTCTGGGGAGGTCTGCTGTGAGGCTGAGAAATCCGCTGGCAAACGCGCACAATCACGGCTCGGCCGGTCACGGCCTGTCCCACTGGTGGGCCCAGCGTTTCAGTGCCATTGGCCTGGTTTTCCTGACCGTCTGGCTGCTGTGGGCACTGGGTTCACTGGTCGGTGCGCCGCATGCCGAGGCTGCTGCGCTGCTGGGACATCCCTTCCACGCGGCCATGGCCATACTGTTCGTGAGTGCGGGCATCTACCACGGGCAGCTTGGGTTGCAAGTGGTCATCGAGGACTACTTCGACAATCATCTGATTGAGACAACGGTGCTGATCGCCGTGCGTTTTCTGTCCATCATCGGCGGCCTGCTGGCCGTGATCGCAATTCTCAAACTGGCTCTGGGAGTCTGACGTGAGCAAGGCTTACGACATAACCCGGCACGAGTATGACGTGCTGGTCATCGGCGCGGGCGGCGCCGGTCTGCGCGCCACCATGGGACTGGCCGCGACGGGACTGAAAACCGCCTGCATTACCAAGGTGTTTCCGACCCGTTCGCACACCGTGGCCGCGCAGGGCGGCATGAGTGCCGCACTTGGCAACATGGGCGAGGACGACTGGCGCTGGCACATGTACGACACGATCAAGGGGTCCGACTGGCTCGGCGATCAGGATGCCATCGAATACATGTGCAAGAACGCCATTCCCGCCGTGATCGAACTGGAGCATTTCGGCGTGCCGTTCTCGCGTACCGAAGCCGGCAAGATCTACCAGCGGCCCTTCGGCGGCATGACCACGCATTACGGCGAGGGCACGGCCCAGCGTACCTGTGCTGCGGCTGATCGCACCGGTCATGCCATTCTCCATACCCTCTACCAGCAGTCGCTCAAGCATGACGCGCAGTTCTTCATCGAGTACTTCGCCATCGATCTGCTGATGGACGATGATGGCGCCTGCCGCGGTGTGATCGCCTGGGACCTGGCTACGGGTACGCTGCACGAGTTCCGCGCCCATGCCGTTATCCTGGCCACGGGCGGATACGGGCGTTCCTATTTCTCCTGCACTTCGGCACATACCTGCACCGGTGATGGCAACGGCATGGTGCTCAGGGCCGGACTCCCGCTGCAGGACATGGAGTTCGTTCAGTTCCATCC
>SL_3KL_010_SEDDRAFT_10004486_pt1 | contig 12603 bp, 9 predicted proteins | sample SodLakKL_010_SED_2_FD_10381 | JGI IMG/M metagenome (IMG submission 10381)
TTTTCCGCTCCGACACAATGCTGTCGATACTAGTATCGAATGCTTTAACCAGAAATCAAAAGACAATGGAGAGTCTGATGAAGCACAACCGTAACCCACTTGCCACGGCAATCCGCTATGCCCTGGGCGCCAGCGTCCTGGCCAGCATGGCGATGACTGCCGCACCGGTTGCAGCGCAGGATGACGACGAAGAAGAAGAGGCCACCCTTGACCGCGTACAGGTCACCGGTAGCCGAATCATCAGCCCGATCGTCACCTCGTCTGCCCCGATCACCGAAATCGGTGAAGAAGACATCCAGTACTCCGGTACCACGCGTATCGAAGACCTGGTCGGCCAGTACCCGCAGGCCAGCGCCGTCAGCGATGCCTTCACCGTCAACCCGACCTCCGGTTTCCCGACCGTCAGCCTGCGCGGCATGGGGTCGAACCGGACCCTGACCCTGGTCAACGGCCGTCGTCTGCCGCCGGGCGGCATCCGCTCCGAGGCACGTGACCTCAACCAGATCCCGGCCGCCCTGGTCAAGAACGTTGAAATCCTCACCGGTGGTGCCTCGGCCGTGTACGGCTCCGACGCCATGGCCGGCGTGGTCAACTTCATTCTCGACACCGACTTCACCGGCTTCAGCATCCAGGCCGGTTACGCGGGCTACCAGCACAAGAACGACAACGACTACATGCAGGGCCTGATGGACGAGGCCGGCTTCGACTATCCGACCGGCAACGTTGGTCTGGACGGCGAGTCGCAGTTTGTCGACGTCAGTGCCGGCGGCTTCTTCGACGGTGGTCGCGGCCATGCCATGGGCTGGCTGACCTACCGCGAGAACGAAACCCTGCTGCAGGGCGAGCGCGACTACTCCTCGTGTGCCCTCGACCAGTCCGGCCGCGTCTGTGGCGGTTCCTCGACCGCACCGCAGCCGAACTTCCTGGTCTTCGATCCGGACTTCATAGACAACACCGGCACCTTCTGGGCCCATCGCCCGGGCGGTGAGGGCGCATGGCAGTCGGGTCTGGGCGAGCTCTACAACTACGCCCCGATCAACCACTTCCAGCGTCCGGACAAGCGTTGGACCTTCGGCTCGCAGATCCGCTACGAAGTGAACGATCACTTCCAGCCGTACATCGAGACGATGTTCGCCAACACCAACAACGACGTGCAGATCGCCGAGTCGGGTACGTTCTTCGTCAACACCCTGTTCATCGACTGTGACGAAGAGTTCCTGGGCAGCTTCTGTAACGACTTCGGTCTGACCGACCAGGTCGGCCCGGTCTACGTCGGCAAGCGCAACGTCGAGGGTGGTCCGCGTATCGCCAACCTGGAAGCGTCCAACTTCCGCATGGTGGTCGGTACCGAGGGCATGATCAACAACAACTGGTCGTACGACGTGTCCTTCATGCAGGCCCGCAACTCCTCGTCCGAGGCCAACCAGAACGACTTCATCCCGTCGCGCCTGGCCGAAGCGCTGTTCCTGTGCCCGCCGGGCTCGTCCAGCGGCTGTGTGCCTTACGACGTGTGGAGCAACGACATCAGCGAAGAAGCGGCGCTGGCCCAGGGTGGCGTCGGCATGCGCCAGGGTCGTAACCAGATGCAGGTTCTGCAGGGTTACGTCACCGGTGATACCGGCTACAGCCTGCCTTCGGCCGACGGCATCCCCGTCTCGCTGGTGGCCGGTTACGAGTGGCGCCGCGAGCAGTACGAGCGCCTGAGTGACGCCAACATGGCCGCCGGCAACTTCGCTGGCCTGGGTGGCCCGCGTCCGCCGGTGACTGGTGAGATTCGCGTCGACGAGCTGTTCTTCGAGTCGGCCGTGCCGCTGGTGGCCAACGCCGGCGCGCTCGACAGCCTGGCGCTGGACCTCGGTTATCGTTACTCCGACTACAGCACCTCCGGCAGCGTCAACACCTGGAAGATCGGTTTTGCCGCGCAGGTCATGCAGGACTACCGCATCCGCGGTGGCTTCAACCGTGCCATTCGTGCGCCGAACACCAACGAACTGTTCGCCCAGCAGCAGATCGCGCTGTGGAGCGGTGACGACCCGTGCGCCGGCGACGATCCTGCCTTCACTGCCGAACAGTGCGCACGCACCGGTGTCACCGCTGGCCAGTACGGCAATATCGCGGCCAGCCCGGCGGCCCAGTACAACCAGTTCGTCGGTGGCAACCCGAACCTGGAGCCGGAAGAAGCCGACACCTTCACCATCGGCCTGGTCGCCCAGCCGCTCGACGGCCTGACCCTGGCAGTCGACTACTGGCAGATCGAGATGGAAGACCGCATCGGTTCGATCGGTGCCGAAACCGTGCTGCGTTTCTGCGGCCTCACCGGCGACCCGTTCCTGTGTGACAAGGTCAACCGCAACGCGTCCACCGGTGATCTGTGGGTGGGTTCCGACCCGGCCCAGGCCGGTCACGTCGAGAACCTGACCGACAACTTCGGTGAGTTCACCTTCCGTGGTATCGACGTGAACGCGTCCTACAGCATGGGTCTGGGCGCCGGCATGTTGTTCACCTCGTTTGCCGGTAGCTATTTCCTCGAGCAGGAAATCGCTCCGCTGCCGGGCGTCAACGATGACGCCACCTACGACTGTGCCGGACGCCTCAACACGTCCTGCCAGACGCCGGAGTGGCGCCACGTCGCCAACGCCCGTTACTCGATGGGTGACTGGACGGTCAGCGCCCGCTGGCGTCTGATCGGCTCGATGAGCTACATCGGCACCGACGATCAGCCGCTGACGACCGATCTGTTGTTGTCGGAAGACAAGGACAACCGTCTCGGTTCCTACAGCTACTTCGACCTCTCCGGCTCCATGCGTTTCGGTGAGCACTACGAAGTCACGCTGGGTGTCAACAACATCCTCGACAAGGAACCGCCGCTGGTTGGCAGCACGCTGTCGCTCAACGCCAACTCGCTTGGCGGCTATGACCAGCTGGGTCGTTACGTCTACGCCACGATTGGCGCCAACTTCTAAGTTGGCTGCCTGATCGCCAAGTAGATCAAGCAAGACCGTGCGGCGGGCCACTGGCCCGCCGCACTTTTTTCAGCCCGGCCCGCTTGCGCTATCCTGCTGCACGCGGGCCGTTTTCGTTGCAGCGACCCTGGAAGCGGAGAAAAACTGAATTGAGCCTCAAGCACTGGGAAACCTACTACCGCAGCACCGGCGCGCTGGCGACCTGTCCGACCACGCCGGCCGGCGGCTACGACCAGGAACTGGAAACCGTCTGGGAATCCTTCCTGTCCGACCTGCCCGACGGTGCCGTGGTGCTGGATATCGGTACCGGCAATGGGGCGGTGGTTCTGATTGCCGCTGACCTGGCGCGCAAGCTCTCGCGCCGGTGGGAAATCCATGGCGCCGACCTGGCGCAGATCGACCCGCCAAGGCATGTGCCCGACGGTGAGACCCGTTTCGCGGGTTGTCGTTTCCACCCGGGGGTGGCCACCGAGCGTTTGCCGTTCGACGATGCGTCGGTCGACGCGCTTTGCGCGCACTACGCGTTCGAGTACGCCGAGCGCGAGGCGGCACTGGCGGAGGTTGCCCGTGTGCTGCGGCCGGGCGGTGCGGCACAGTTCGTCATGCATCACGTCGACTCCCTGCTGGTCGACAACGCCCGCCAGACACTGGCCGAAGCCGACCTGGTGCTGAGCGAGACCCGGATCTACCGGCGACTGCGCCGCGTGGTCGAACAGGAAGGCCGACAGGCGCGCCCGGATGATCACGCGCCGCGTGAACTGCGCGCGGCCATTCAGCGCCTCAAGAGCGCTTACGGCGAAGCCCGCGGTCGCGGCAAGGGCCATGTCATCGGCGTGGCCCTTGACGCCGTGCAGAAGCTGCTGGCCATGCGGACCCGCTACAAGGCCGCCCAGGTCGCGCTGGAAGTCGATCGGGCCGAAGAGGAGATGCGGCTTTCGGTACGGCGGCTGCAGGACCTGCTCGAGCGCGCCCTGGACGACGATGCACTCACATCTCTCAAGGAACTGGCCACCCGCCTGGGTCTGCACATCGAACAGAGCGTGGCCCAGTATCATGCCGGTGACAACCTGGTCGGCTGGTGCCTGCGCCTGCGCAAGAATCAGGTGGCCTGAGTGATGCAGCAGTCCGCACTTCGACAGCAAGCCGTTGGCTGGCTGGCGCGTGGCGACTGGCGGCGCGCGGTCGAGGTCTACCGGGAATTGCTGGCCGGCCAGTCTGGCCAGCCGGATGACTGGTACAACTATGCCTATGCCCTGAGGCAGGTCGGCGAGTTCACTCGGGCGCTGGACGCTTATGGGAAGGCGCTGGAGCGGGGCGCGGACCAGCCCGAAGAGATTCATCTCAATCGTGCCGCCATCCTGAGTGCCGAGTTGCAACGTGACGAGGAGGCACGGGAGGAGTTGCGCACGGCACTGTTCCTCAATCCGGAGTATGCGCCGGCCTTGCTTAACCTGGGCAACCTGCTCGAGGAGACCGGTAAGCGTGACGAGGCGGTTAAGTGCTATCGACGTCTGCAGACGCTGGCATCGGATGAACGTTCGCTGGCGCTCGAGGCGTTGGCGCGGCTCGCGCACCTTCAGCCCCCGGATTCTGCCGACGATCCGCGTCTGGACGAGCTCGAGCGCACGGCCCGAACGCCGGGGATCGATTCCGTCCTGTGCGCCAACCTGTTCCTGGCCCTGGCGCGCAACCTCGATCGGCTGGCATTGCACGACCGTGCCTTCGAGGCGATGACGGCTGGCAAACGGGCGGCCGCGAAGACCGGCGAAAGCTATCGCCCGCAACGCCAGGAACGGTTCACCGATGCACTCATCACGGCGTTTCCCGCATCGTCGTCCGCCCCGCTGGTTGCCCCCGGCGAAGAGGCGAGTCCGGTGTTCATCTGCGGCATGTTTCGTTCCGGGTCGACATTGATCGAGCAGGTGCTTTCGGCGCACGGCGAGGTCGTGACCGGCGGCGAGCTGGATCTTCTGCCGCGTCTCGTTGCCCGGCATCTTCCCGCCTTCCCCGAGGCCGCCAGGGCCCTCGATGTGTCAACGGCCGAACGAATCGCCCGGGATTACCTCGACGAGGTGAGCATTCGCCTACCCGGGGTTGCCCAACGTCGTGTCTTCACCGACAAGCGCCCGCCCAATTTCCTGTTTATCGGATTGATTTGCCGGCTGTTTCCCGATGCCCGGATCGTGCACACCTGCCGCCATCCGCTCGACACGGCGCTGTCGATCTTCATGCATCATCTCGATGCACGGGCCGCGCCCTACGCCAACGACCTGGCGGATATCGGCCATTATTATGTTCATTACCGGCGACTGATGCACCACTGGAAAACCGTGTTTCCCGGCCGCATCAGGGACGTCGATTATGATCGCCTGGTCGACGACCCGGAAGGCGAAATCGGGGGCTTGCTCGAGTTCCTGGGGCTGCCCTGGGATGCGGCGTGCCTGGCTTTTCACCGGCAAAGAACGACCGTTCGAACCGCCAGCTACTGGCAAGTCCGCCAACCCCTGTACCGGAGTGCCTCGGGCCGCTGGCATCATTACCGCCAACATCTGGAACCATTGCGCGATCAACTGCTTGCCGCAGGTATCGACCCGGAGTAGTGGCGCCCGAAGGGTCGGTGATCAGCGGTCGGTCAGGCCGGCCTTGAGGGCCAGCAAGGTGTCATCCCAGCGCAACTCAGCCCCGGGGGTGTCACGACTGAGCGCCATCGCCCGGGCCAGGGATCGCTCCGCCCGTTCCCGGTCGCCCAGTGCTTCGGCGACACGGGCCAGACCGGCATGAAACAGCGGTTCATCGTCTCGCAAGCCGATCGCGCGCCGGTAGAGTCGTTCTGCCCGGGTCGGTTCGCCGAGGTCTTCGAAACGGCGCGCGAGCGACCAGTGCAGGTAGGGGTCGCGCGAGCGTAGCCCCTCCAGCCGATCGAGTGTGTCCTCGGCCTCCGCGTGGCGATCGTTGCGGCGAAACAGTTCATACAGGTTGAACAGGGTGTTGGCGTTGTCGGCGTCCACCGCCAGCGCCAGATCGTAGTAATGGCGAGCCTTGTCGAATGCGCCGAGCCGGCTCTCGATCACGCCGCGATTGTTCAGCGCCGCGGAAAACTCCGGCGCCAGCTCGAGTGCGATGTCGCTCCATTGCCGGGCGATCTCGGCGTGTCCGGCCGCCAGCAACTCGGCGGCGCGATTGTTGTAGAAATGGGCCAGCACGCGTTCGCGGCTGATGCGCTGCGCGCGCCTCGTGGTCGAGAGCCGACGCGACTGGATCGGGTCCGGTTCGAAGTCGACCACCGCGCGACGCGTGCCCGTTTCAACCAGCACATTGACGTGCCCGGACTCGTACAGTGAATCGCCGTCGCGCCTCCAGCTGATGGGTACCTGAACCTCGCGCGGCGTGGCGCGAAGCCCGACATGGTCGGCCATCGCCAGGAAAAGCAGGGTGAAGGAAAGACAATTGCCCGAGCCGGCAGCATACGCCCCGGCCGCATCACGCGTCGGTTCGACGATGTAGCTGAAGCCAAGTCCGTTGCCGGAAAACATCAACCGGGCCAGCAGATCCAGGCGCCGATCGGGGTTGTTGCTGCTGCGATAGACCTTCTCGTCGATCTGTTCGATGACCGCTTCGGGAAGCCGCATGACCTCGTCGGGCTCCGGTGGCGTCATGTCGCCGGACAATCCCATTACCAGTGCTGATCCGAGCAGTATCTTCATGCGGCTCCTTGCCGGGGAGGGTGGAGAGCGAGTCGTTCCCGCAGCACCTCTCGATATGGCGGAATCTCGGTGTCGTCCTTGCCTGTCCCCTGAGTCGGGGTAGTCGGCACTTGTTTCGATTGCGCGAAACGCCGTACAGTTCCGTGAACAATGTCAATGGAAAGGTGCTTGCGTTGGAAGTTGAGACCTGCGTAGAATGTGTGCCTTTCCGGTTTCCCGCATGGGCAGCCAACGAGTCACCCAATCCAAAACACGTGATGAACTGGGCATGAAGATACTGACCAAAAGACAAGTTTTCGGCCTCGGCGCCACTTTCGCCGGCGGCCTGTTCCTGATGGCGAGCTTCAGCGTTTACACGCAGGAGATCGAACCGGTCCTGGAAACCAGCCGCCAGGCTCAGCAGGGCACCCGCGAGTCGCAGGAGCGCATCGATCAGCTCGACGAGCGCACCCAGCAGCTTCTGGGCGATTACCGCGCCAACCTCAATCAGCTCGAGCAGCTCGAACGCTACAACGCCTCGCAGCGTCGCCAGGTCGAGTCGCAGGAACGCGAGATGGAGTCGTTGCGCAATGACATCGACAATATTGCCAGCCTGCAGCGTGCGGTGCAGCCGCTGATGGAAGACATGGTCGATGCACTTGGCCAGCTGGTCGAGGCCGATGTGCCCTTCCTTCTGGATGAGCGGCGCGAGCGCGTCGAGCGTCTGCAGAACGCGATGGACGATCCCTCGCGCTCGCCGGCCCAGCGCTACCGCATGGTCATCGAGGCCTACCAGATCGAGAACGAATACGGTCGTACCATCGAGGCCTACCGCGGCGATATCGAAGTCGATGGCCGGCTCTACGAGAACGTCGAGTTCCTGCGTATCGGCCGCGTGTCGCTCACCTTCCGCACCGACGATGACGAGGTGCTCAAGCGCTTCGACACGCAAAGCGGTAGCTGGGTCGATCTGGATTCTTCCTTCCTGCCCGATCTCAAGACCGGCTCCCGCATCGCCCGCGAACAGCTTCCGCCGGACTTCATGTACATTCCGACCGTCGCCCCGCGTGACGCAGAATGACTGGGATGGAGCGGAAGATGAAGAGAATCGACATGAACATGAACCAACCATCCGACGGCAGGGATACTATGACCTCCAAGATCTCCAACCGCCTGGCCGTAATCGTTGCTGCCGCAGCCATTGGTCTCGCCGGCCTGTCGCCGAGCGCGCTGGCCCAGCCGCAAAGCCTGGAAGACGTGCTGCGCGCCATGCAGACCGAACGCGAGCAGGTCGCCCAGGCCAACCGCGAGCGTGAAGAGCGCTTCCGCCGCGAACAGGCGAACCGCGAGCAGGAACTGCAGCGCGTTCGCAACGAAGTGCAGGCGGCCGAACAGGAAGCGAGCCGACTCGAAGGGGTTCGCAACGAAAACGACCGTACACTTGAAGAGCTTCGCGCACAGCTGGCCGAGCGCCAGGGCGAATTCGGCGAACTCTTTGGTGTAGCCCGTGCGGCCGCGGCCGACCTCAACGAACAGTTGGAGGAGTCGCTGATCTCCACCCAGCTGCCCGGTCGTGGCGAAGATCTCTCGCGCATGGCTCAGGCCGGTGCGCTGCCGACCATCGAGGAACTCGAAGGTCTGTGGTTCACCATGCTCGAGGAAGCCACCGAGCAGGGCAAGGTGGTCCGCTATGATGCTCCCGTCATTCGCGCCGACAACCGCTCTGTCGACGAGTCCGTCGTTCGTATCGGGCCGTTCACCGCGTTCACCGAGCGCGGATTCATGGTGTCCCAGGACGGTACGTTGCGTTACCTGGTCCGTCAGCCGGGCGGCGGTGCCGTTCGCGCGGCGCGTCGTGTCGCCGATCACGACGGTGCCGGCGTGGTCCGCGGGATGATCGATCCCTCGCTGGGTACGCTGCTCGGCCTGGTCATCGAGACCCCGACCCTGCGCGAGCGCATCGACCAGGGTGGCTGGATCGGTTACGCCATCATCGTCGTGGCCTTCTTCGGTATTCTGCTGGCCCTGTTCCGCTGGGCGATGCTGATGCTGACGTCCATGAAGGTCCGTGCGCAGATGAAGTCGTCGACGCCGTCCGAATCCAACCCGCTGGGTCGGATCATGGCCGCCTACAACGAACACAAGCACGAGGACCTGGAAACCCTGCAGCTGCATCTCGACGATGCGGTGCTCAAGGAAATTCCGAAGCTTGAGCGTGGCCTCAACCTGGTCAAGGTTCTGGCTGCCGTTGCCCCGCTGATGGGTCTGCTCGGTACGGTGATCGGCATGATCGTCACCTTCCAGGCCATCACGCTGTTCGGTACGGGTGATCCCAAGCTCATGGCCGGGGGTATCTCCCAGGCGCTGATCACCACGGTGCTCGGCCTGATTGCTGCCGTGCCGCTGCTGTTGCTGCACGCGTTTGCTGCCGGCGCATCGCGTCGCCTGTCGCAGATCCTGGAAGAGCAGTCGGTCAGTTTCGTGGCCGATGCCGGAGACCAAAGGCAGTAATGCCATTCGTACCTGAGGCTAGATAACTGTGATTCTGGAACTCTTGAACCCGGCCAACGTGATCGACGTCATCGGGAACTATCTCGATGCCGGCGGTCCCGTGGTGGTCGCCCTGCTGTGCAGCACCGCCCTCATGTGGCTGCTGATCAGCGAGCGCATGCTGTACTTCTGGTTTTCCGGTCCGAAACTGTGCAAGGATCAGAATCAGCGCTGGCAGAAGGTCAGCGACCACCGCAGCTGGGAATCCTATGCCTTCCGCGAGCGGCTGATCTCGGAAGTCCGGATCGAGAACGAGCGCTTCATGAACGTGATCAAGGCATTGATCCTGATCACGCCGCTGCTCGGTCTTCTGGGTACGGTCACCGGGATGATCCAGGTCTTCCAGGTCATCGTCGAGACGGGCGCGTCAAACGCCCGTCTGATGGCCGAAGGCATTTCCCGCGCCACGATCCCGACCATGACCGGCCTGGCCGTGTCGCTGACCGGCGTGTTCTCGATCAGTTATCTCGAGCGCAAGAACGAGATGATCGCCACCCGGGTGGCCGAGGAGCTCGACGTCGAAGCGGCCATGGCCTACGGCGCAACCCGGCGGATGACCGGGTCCGACATGGACGAGGCCGAGGTCAATATCACGCCGCTGCTGGATATCGTCTTCATTCTGCTGATCTTCTTCATCGTTACCGCAACGTTTCTCGACGAGATCGGCATCGGGCTGCAGACGCCCCAGGACGATCCGCCGGAGGAGCTTGTGCGGCCACCGCCCACGATGATCCTCAGCGTTCGCGCCGACGGTTTCGTGATGGTCGACGCCACCCGCATGATCGATCCCCGTTCCGTGACCCCGGTGGTCGAGGCGTTCCGGGCCGAGAACCCGAACGGTGTCGTGTTGTTGAACGCAGCCCCCGATGCGCGTGTCGAAACCACTGTGCTGGTGCTGGACCAGTCGCGCCAGGCCGGGGTGGATCCGGCCGTCGCGATCCAGCAGGCACCGGCTCAATAGACAGTTGATTGGATTATGCTTAGACGAAACAGAAGGTCGGGTGCAGGCGATGAGGGCGACGTCAATGTGACGCCGCTGCTGGATATCGTCTTCATCATGCTGATTTTCTTCATTGTCACCGCCACCTTCATCAAGGAGCCGGGAGTTCAGGTCGCCCGTCCAGACGCCGACACGGCCGAGGAGCAGCGCCTGGTTTCCATTCTGGTGGCGATCAATGCCAATAATGAAATCTGGATCAATCGCCAGCAGGTCCCCCTGGAAGGCGTACGGGCGGCCGTCGAACGACTGCGCCGCGAGAACCCCCGCGGCAGTGCCGTAATCCAGTCCGACGGTTCCGCTCACAGCGAATATCTGGTCGAGGTGCTCGATCAGATTCGGGCCGCCGGTGTCGATGACGTTGTTGCCGTTTCCATCAGAAGATCATGAGTAATATTCTTAGACTATTAGGTGGGCTGCCCGGGGCGGTGATTGTCACGGTCGGGCTGTTTCTGTTGCTTGCCACCGTCATCACCCAGCGACAGGACGTCCAACTGGACGAGGACGTGTCGGTAGAGATCAGCGTGACCCGTCAGATCGAGGATTCCGCTGACCGGCGTATGGAGGATTTCCAGCGGCCCGTGCTGGACCAGCCGCCCCCGCCGCCGCCGATGCGGACCGATCCGAGTTTCCGGCCGGCCATGGATGGGCAGATGGCAGCGTTGCCCGATCTTGGCGGTGTCGATGTGGATATCGGTACGGGTTTCAACCCCGACCGGGACGCCCAGCCGCTGGTGCGGATTCCGCCACAGTACCCGACGCAGTGCATTGATCGTGCACGCGATATTGAGACGGTAATGGTCGAGTTCGATGTCACGCCGGAAGGGAATGTGGTCGACCCCCGGGTGCTCGATTCCACCAACCCGTGCTTCAACCGTGCCGCCATGCGGGCGGTCCAGCGCTGGCGTTACAACCCGCGGGTGATTGACGGTGTCGCGCAACCGCGCGTCGGCGTTCGTACCGCGATCGATTTTGCACTGGAGGAATAGGGTGAACTTGCTTTCTACCGGACTGGCGCGCCTTTCCGTGCTGTGTGCCCTGTGCCTGGGGCTTCTCGTGTCTGCTTCGCTGGCTTTGGGCGAAACGCTGGACCCGCGGGTAGCGCGCGACTTGCTTGAAGCCTACGAGATGATCGAGGAGGACGACCACGCAGGCGCGCTCAGGGAGCTGAACCGCTTGATGGAGCGGCGTGGCGGCGACATGAAGGATTTCGACCGGGCCTCCGTGTTGCAGATTCGCGGTTCCGCTCACATCAACCTGGAGAACGTGGATGCGGCATTGCGCGATTTTCGCGATGCCCTGCGCCTTAATGTTCTGCCCGAGGCACAGCAGAACCAATTGCGTTTCAATGTGGCCCAGCTGTACTTCGTCACCGAGCAGTACGAGGAATCTCTGGAATTTTTCGAGGAGTGGCTGAGTGCCGAAGATGTCGAAATTTCGCACAGCACTTACTTCATGATTGCGGCGGCCAACTACAACCTCGAACAATTCCGCGATGCACTGGGACCGATTGACCAGGCGATCGAGGCGGCACCCGAGCCGGAGCGGCGCTATTACGATCTCAAGAACGTGTTGCTGTCGAACCTCGACATGGCGCCCGAGCGCATCGACCTCCTGGAAGAGATCATTTCACTGTGGCCGGACGACCTTTCTTACTGGCGGCAGCTGGCCTCGCTGTATCTGGAGCAGGATGAGGCGTTCAAATCCTTCGCCACGATGGAAGCCGCTTATGTCAACGGGCTCGTCGAGAGCGAAAGCGACATCGTGCTGCTGGCCCAGTACTACTCGACGTTCGACAATCCCCATCGCGGGGCCGAGTTGCTCGAGCGTGAAATCGAAGCCGGCCGTGTGGAGCGTACCGTAGGCCACCTGGAACTGATGTCTCAGCTCTGGAGCCAGGCACGCGAGCATCGCAAGTCCATTCCGGTGCTTCGGGAAGCCGCCGAGCTGTCTGATGACGGCACCCTGTTCTTCCGGCTGGGCCAGGCTCACATGGCCAGCGAGGATAACGAAGAGGCCGAGCGCGCTTTTGCATCAGCCATCGACCAGGGCGGCCTGAGCGACCAGAACCTCGCCGAGGCCTGGTTGATGCTGGGTAACGCGCGATTCAATCAGGCCGGTCCCGGAGATCGCGAACAGAGAATGCACGCCGACGAAGCGTTTGCCCGTGCCGAGAACTTTGCACTCACGCGTGGTCAGGCGCGTGACTGGCGCGGCTACATTTCGGCGATCAACGATACCGAGCGGCGCCAGGCCATGCTCGAGCAAGAGCAGCAGGAGCGCCTGGCCGAAGCCGCCGAGGAGCGCTTGCTGACGGCATGTCGGGCGCGCCAGCTCGCCGGCAGGTCGCTGTCCGAAGAGTGCCGTCGGCTGCTTGAAGCCGATCGGCAGGAGCGCGAGCAACCGGTCG
>SL_3KL_010_SEDDRAFT_10004487_pt1 | contig 12602 bp, 14 predicted proteins | sample SodLakKL_010_SED_2_FD_10381 | JGI IMG/M metagenome (IMG submission 10381)
AACTTACTGATTCTGATAATCCCGGTTTTTCAGTTTTAGAGCAATCGCATGCCCGGCGAGTCCGGCAAGAATAACAGCTAACCCGATCAGGATACCCGTCACCGACAAGGAATCGGATCAGGATGATTGATTTATCATTTTCAGTACCAATGTATTCATTCAATCTCATGAGAAAATGATTAATTTCAGGGCTATACTACTTTTATCCAGGGGCTGAAACTAACAAATTGGCCACTCGAAATACATATTTCTTAGAACTCTTATCGTGATAAATCTATAACCTTAACTACCCTGAATTGATCGGGGGTTGAGTCGCTTTTAGAATTGAAATACTTACTAATTAATCAAATCAACTGTATAAGAAAGTAATTCGATCATCTTCAAGCTTCCAAACTCTTCCCCTTTTTCAAAATCACCTTCGTACTGAGCCATCGTATTGGTTAAATGTGCAAAACATATGACATCTTTCTGCATTTTTTCAGCAAATGCATACAGAGCTGCAGCTTCCATCTCTACACATATAACATTCTCTTTTTTCATAGCATCTATAGCAGTTTGCGTTTCTCTGTATGGGGCATCCGTTGTCCAGCTTTTTGCCTCAAAAAAAAGACTCTCATCTTCTTCTGATGCCGAGCAGAGCTTTTCATGTGTCAGCTCAGGCAATACGGATGGCTGATCGGGTGGCAGGTAGTGATAACTGGTGCCTTCATCGCGGACTGCTTCTGTGATGAGAGCAAATCGTTTTGGAATAGTTTTATTCGCAACAATTCCGGCTGAAGTGACGCTTATTAGCAATTTACACCCCGAGACAAACAATTGTTCGGCAACCAGAACGGCATAAGAAGCCCCAACTGCACAGGGAATAATGCCAATTGTATTTCCATTTAACTCGTAATTATAGAGTTCGGAATGATAACAAGCCCAGCATTTATTTTTTTCTGTTTTGTCTTTACGCTTCAGATACCTGACCAGATCTCCGTCCGGATCGAGGACACAAATATCTGGAACCGGACATTCCTGAATTTGTTTCTGCCTCCGGGCTTCTCTTAATAAATTTTCAGGACGAAATACAGTAGGTTCAGAGTAAAACTTGTTCTTGAGAATGGCAGTTTTTTTCAAATTGTTAGAAAGTTAAGATAGTTAAACTTGGTTGAACAGAGAATCAATCTATTTTATTGATAAAATCAGGCCAAAATGATAAGGTTCAAGAGTAACCGGATTTTTATGCAGGCTAAACATCTATTTATCAAACCTATTGATTATCCTTTCAGGAGTTGGCCGAATACCCAAATCAGGACCACGGGGAGTTGATATATCGCTTCGCCAGTGTACAATACCTGCTTTACCACCAGGAGTTAACATCCGGTGGGTTTCGGTTAATAATTCATGTGGCTGATTATGGTGTAAAATATTGAACAAGATGATGGATCTGTGAATTGATTTGCATCTCCGTCAGGATAAGTTCGGTATCAAAAAGATTTGACAAGACTTGATCTTCCGACATTCCACTGTCACGTATTTTCATTATTTAATTACTTTTTATGGACTTAATAACCACAAATCCTCCCTCACCATATCCCGGTTGGGGCGCTTCCGGTTCTTCTTCGGAGGCTGTAATAAGGGTTTGCCAATATTCAAACTTTCCGAATCCGGCTTTTTTTAATTGATCAGATATTGCTTCAGGAGTGTGAAATATGGCATGTCTATAAAATGGATTTGTATTGATTCACTCATTTGATTTCAGGTTTTTAACAGGGGTTTTCATGATTAGTATTTTCATCATTGTTCTATTTAGATTTTTATGATTATTCAGATAATTCTTTGTCAGGCGCTATTACAGGCTGATCAAGCCGGTTCATTCGAACTATAATCCAGAGTGATGAGCCCAGTACCAACATGCCGGTTAGAATAATGGCAAGATTGATGTCAAACATGTCCGCTACTACACCTGAAAAGATGGCACCCAATGCATAGCCGCCATCGCGCCACAGGCGAAATACTCCTACACTTTCCGCTCTGTCTTGGGGATGTGTGAGGTCAGCCACGGCGGCAAGGAATGTAGGGTACACCATCGCCGTACCGATTCCCAACACAGCGGCGACAATCACAAACAGGTAGAAATGCTCAAGGAACGGAAACAACAACAGGCTGAGGCCCTGAACCAGCATCCCGGCCCAAAGCATTTTTTTGCGTCCGGTATAGTCCGATAGCTTCCCGGTTACCACCTGAAGCATTCCCCAAAAAGCGGGATAAACGGCAACCACAATTCCAATTTGTGTCATGGTTAGGCCTGCCGCCGCCAGGAAAATTGGGAAAGCACCCCAGGCCATGCCGTCTTTAAAATTGGTCATCATTCCGGCCTGCGATACCGATTGCAGGTTTCGGTCGCCGACACTCACCTCTTTAAACAGATTTTTCTTGCTGCGCTTTTCGCTTGAGTTATTTGACTCATACTCTACAAACGGGGCCGTATCTCGAACCAGAAAGATCGACATCAACAAGCCAAACACTGCAAGGCCAATTCCCAGGTAAAACGGATAGGGCCTTAAGCCATATTCTGCTGCAATCCAGCCGGTCAAAAATGCCACAATCGCAACTGCCACATATCCGGCAAACTCGTTCAAACCCATTGCCATACCCCGGTCCTTCTTGCCGGCAAGATCAATTTTCATGATTACATTGGCCGACCATGCAAGCCCCTGGTTGATCCCCAGGAAAAAATTGGCAGCAATAATCCAGTTCCAGTCCGGGGCATACATCAACATAAAAGGAACAGGCAGGCCGAAAAGCCAGCCAACCACCAGCATTTTCTTTCTTCCAAATTGCTGGGCAAAGCGTCCGGCAAAATAGTTGGATACCGCTTTGGTTATCCCGAAAACTACGATAAAAGAGAAGATTGCCGATCTCGCTGCGACGCCAAAATCCGTTTCGGCAATTTCCGGCAGAATGGTACGCTCCATGCCGACCATTCCACCGACAAAGGCATTAATCAATACCAGAAGTGAGAATTGTACCCAATTATCTTTTAAACCGGGCTTACTTACATTCATTGTTATTCATCTGTTAAACCATTTCATATTAATGTTTATCCTTGAACAGTTGGTAATCCTTTGATTTTCCATTCCGGATATCCGGCTTCTAGCCTGGTAGCCCGGTATCCATGTTCATTTAACAGTTTTATCGCATCATCGGCCATTGCACAAAGCGGACCACGACAATAAGCAATGATCTCCTTGTTTTTCGGAAGGGATTTAAGATTATCAACCAATTCATTTTGCGGAATGGAAAGTGCAGAGACGATATGTCCGGCTTCATATTCTTCACGAGGCCTTACATCCAGTACAAGTGCTTCTCCCTGTTCAATCCGTTCAAGAAGTTCTTCTGAATTGACAGACTCCAGGTTATGACGGGATTTTCGAAAATCCCGAAGGAGTTTATCGATTTGTGCATTCTGAGCAAATCCAAGATCTCTCAGGGATTTCCAGAGCTCGAAAACACCTGAGTTTTGTAGAGAATAGAAACTATACCTGCCTCTTTTTTCCACTTCCACAAGCCGTGCAGATTTTAATGTCTGCAAATGTTGAGATGTATTCGCAATACTGAGACCGGTGTTCCCGGCAATGGTTTGAACCGGGCTCGGCCCTTGAGCCAATAATTCAATGATTTCCAGCCGATGTGGATTGGCCAGCGCTTTAACAATAGATGCAAGCTCATTGTAAATCCTGTTTTTGAAATTTCTGACGTTCATATATCATATTCAGGCATCTGCAAGTAAGATTGAATATTACGGAAGAAAATGATTCTACATTTTAACAAGTGGATATTTGCAACTCAGCCTTTATAAACCTGGGTATAGCCCTAATGGGGTGTTTAGAACCAAGAATATGGTTAAAGTTTTAGATCTTTAATAAACCATCAGTTATAAGTCATGAGTTTTTTTGAATTTAAACTCTTTTATACATAGGTTTATAGCGTTTCCAATTCAATTACAGCAAGTCAAAAAGTGAATTTGGTTTCACTTTGAGAGGATGCATGCTAAGTGGAAAGTAGAAACAACTCAGTTTAATTGTTTCGTACGCATATCCAGGCAGCCTCTCTCCCTTTCTGACTGTAAATAACAGTACGTAATCTTTAAAACGTCATGTTATGAGCTATAAAAAACAAAATTATGGTGATGATCCCATTACCATCCGAAAAAGCGACCATTACCAGGAAGAGTATATCCAGCAGTTTGTACAAAAGTGGGATGACCTGATAAACTGGGAAAAAAGAGCTGAAGGCGAAGGTACTTTTTTCATTGATATTCTCAAGGAACATGGAGCCCAGAGAGTTCTGGATGTTGCAACAGGAACAGGTTATCATTCCGTAAGATTGCTTGAAGCCGGTTTTGATGTGGTAAGCGCCGATGGCAGTCCTGAAATGCTTTACAGAGCCTTTGAAAATGCCAAAAACCAGAACCAAATGCTCCGTACGGTTCAGGTTGACTGGAGATGGCTCAGCCAGGATGTTCATGAAAAGTTTGATGCCGTAATCTGTCTTGGAAATTCCTTTACACACCTCTTTTCAGAAAATGACCGCCGCAAGGCACTTGCAGAATTTTACTCAGCTCTCAACCACGACGGATTGCTCATTCTGGATCAGCGCAACTACGATGCCATTCTTGATTCCGGATATTCAAGTAAACATAAATTCTATTATTGCGGCGAAGATGTTGAGGTAAAACCTGAACATACGGATAAGGGGCTCGCCCGCTTTCGTTACAGGTTCAATAAAGACGGATCGATCTTTTACCTGAATATGTTTCCGCTGCGCCGCGATTATACCCGGAACCTGATGAAAGAGGTGGGATTTCAAAACATCTTCACCTATGGTGACTTCCAGGAAACCTATCGCCGGGAAGAACCCGACTTTTTTATACATGTAGCAGAGAAAGAATACCGGAAACAGGAAAACTGAACTGTAAATGTAAATCTTCCAAATCAGGGACTGTTATTTTATGGATACAATGAATCATGAAGCTGTTGAAATTGCCCGGGAATACTACAACAGCAAGGATGCCGACACTTTTTATTCGACCATCTGGGGCGGTGAGGATATACATATCGGACTTTATTATTCCGACACTGACAGTATACTGGAGGCAAGCCGACGCACACAGATGAGAATGGCGAATCACCTGGATTCACTTGATTCAGCTTCCAGGGTAATAGACATGGGATCAGGCTACGGGGGATCGGCCCGGTTCCTTGCAAAAAAATACAACTGTGAGGTGGTGGCTGTTAACCTCAGCGAAGTGGAAAATGAGCGTGCCCGGGCCCTGAATCGCGAACAGCAGCTCGGGAACTCAATTGAAGTCGTGGATGGTAATTTTGAAGATTTGGAGTACGATGATGAATCATTTGATATTGTCTGGTCCCAGGATGCTTTTTTACACAGTCCTGCCAGGAAACAGGTGGTCAGGGAAGCCACACGAGTGCTGAAACCCGGAGGTGATTTTATTTTTACCGACCCGATGCAATCCGATGATTGTCCGGAGGGAGTCCTGCAACCAATTCTTAACCGAATCCATCTTGAAAGTATGGCTACTCCTGCATTTTACAGGGAAGCTGCTGCGGAGTTCGGATTAAGAGAAATTTATTTTGATGAGCTGACTGAACACCTGAAAAAACATTACTCAGCTGTATTAAATGAAACGAATAAACGGCAGCATGAGCTTAAAGATCAGATTAGCGGAGAATACAGCCAAAATATGAAAAAAGGCCTGAAACACTGGATTAATGGTGCAACAAAGGGATATCTAAGCTGGGGAATACTCCATTTTAGAAAAGAATAGCAATTTTTGAGAAACCTGACACTGTTCTATACGGGATCAGGATTCAATCTTGAAAATACAGGGAAATCTTCTTCAAATGAGCAATACAATTCAAAATTTGGATAAAAATTTTAGACTTCTAAAAGCTTGTTAGAATTATGTTGTTAAACTCAATTCATAATCTATCATCTTTTAATGACCGGTTTCCATTACTATTCGAAATTGTACCCCCCGAAAAAGGGAAAAAAGAAAAACGGTTGATGCAACACACCAAGCTTCTTGAATCTCTTTTTAATACTATTGAGGTGGACGCTCTTAATATCCCTGAAATTCAGAATGAAACCCGGAAGGGGAAGAAGGGAAAGCGGTTGAGCCCATACAAAGAGAGAGTGAGTCCCAGAATCTATGCCCGGAAACTGTCCAATAGATTTGATACAGATTTTGTAATTAACCGGGTCATTGTCAAAAAGCAGCATAAAGAACAGGAAAAATGGATGATTGAAACATACGAGGAGTATGGGATCCCCAACCTCATCCTGGTTGGCGGAGAATCATCTAAAGTTAAATATAACGGGCCTTCCGTGGTTACGGGAAATAAAATGGTAACACGTTATTTAAATCAGGGCCGGCTGCTATACAACGGCGGTAAAACCAAATCCACCAATTATAATGTGGGTAACATCTGTATTCCCACCCGGCGCCGAGAAGATTATGATGAACCCGAACGGATGGTTCATAAAATACAATCAGGTGCTGACTTTTTTACTTCACAGATTGTTTTTGAAGCGAAATCACCGATTTCCCTGATGAATGATTTGTCTGAATTGCTGCTTGAAGAAGAGGAAGAGCCCCCGGTTCTATTCTGGAGTTTCTCCCCGATATCATGTCAGACTGATGTTAATTTTTTGCGCTGGCTGGGCGTACACATCCCTGAAAAAACAGAGAGGTTTATTCTTGAACATGATAACCCTGCTTTAATGTCTGCAGAAGTTCTGCTCCGGATCTGGGAAAAAATGCTGGATTTCAACAGCCAGTTACCTGTGCCATTTCCTATGGGAATCAATATTTCCGTAATGGGCCTGCGAAATTTTGATAATGGGATTCTCCTGGCACGGGAAATGAATATGGCCGGTGTTTATGATTGACGGAAGACGGTGGACGGTGGACGATCGATCATACCGGCTTATACTTTTCTCACACCGAGTGGTAAAATGCGGGGTTGTGCCAGCTCCTCAAAATCACTGTAATTCATTTTTATCAGCTCTTTGTGAGTACCGGCATTGAATGCTATTTCTTCATCTTCGGTCAGGGAATCTGCCACCAGAGTATCAATGTCGAACATATTCCCAAAAGGCGGTATGGCACCCAACTCACAATCCGGGAATAAATTTTCAAATTCATCCTCACTGGCAAGTTCAACTTCAGCGGCTCCCAAAGCTTTCTTTAACGCCTCAAAATCAACATCATAGGTTGAAGGCAATACAACCAGCTTCATGTCACCATCAACTTTTACCATCACCGTTTTCGCCATTTCCTTTCCGGGAATATGGGCTGCTGCGGCTACTTCCTGAGCAGTATACGCCTGGGAATGTGTCATTACCACGTATTTTTTTCCGTGTTCATCCAAAAAGCTAATTAACTTTTTTAATGGCATAGAACCTCTCTTTTTAATTATTAAACAAATACATCCTTATTACCAAAATCAGACCTAACCAGAAATCATTCCATCCCGGCAGGTTTTTTTTAGATGTATTGGATTTTCTCTTTTAAGTTTTATCGGGAAAAACAGCCTGAAACTGAAACGATTTATCCATTCAATACATTAACATGGTTCAGGGAATAACATCAACATTAGATACTGACTATGCAGGAAATTATTATCACAGGTGCATCAAGAGGATTTGGCCGCCATCTGGCGATACAGCTGGCCCACCCTGATCGCCGGCTTCATCTCATCTCACGAGGCGACTCCACTGAAACGGCAACCGAAGCAAAGAAAAAAGGGTCTGATATTAAATCCTGGCAAATAGACCTTAGCCGGACCGATAAGCTGGAAGAGGCATTCCATCCGGTCCTGGATTCCCTGCACACAAACGAGACGGATTTTCTCGGATTGATCAACAATGCCGGGACAATCGAACCGGTGGGACCACTGGGTAAATACGCGGCATCTGACTACCGTGCCCACCTGGAACTGAACTACGTAGCGCCGGCTATACTGACCCACCTGTTTGTCAAACGGTTTCAGACACTGCCGACTTCCAAACGGGTGGTCTTCGTCGGATCCGGAGCCTCCCGCAGGCCGATCCAAGGATGGAGCCACTACTGCAGCAGCAAGGCAGGTATCGATATGCTTGCAAAAACCGCCGCACTCGAACAGCAAACACAAAAACACCCCGTACAGATTGCCGTCTTCAATCCCGGCCGCATCGAAACGGACATGCAGGAAGTAATCCGAGGAAAGAGCGAAGAGGATTTTCCCCGGGTAGACGATTTCATCGCATCGGAAACTGACGGCCGCAACCTGCCCCCGGAACAAATGGCAGAAGAGCTGGCCCGGATCTTCACAGGTAAAAAGTTCCCGCACGGGAAAATAACTGGAAGGTAAATGTTGCGATTACAATCCACTTCATAGCTGAAGAATGCAGAGAAACCTGACTTTTCCAGGATGATCCCATGATCACCGGGATTCTTCCCTTTCGATTCATCGGATGACGGGGAATCATACGATGAAGGCCCCTCATCCGACCACTTCCCGTGATCGGATGAGTCAGGGAACGGACAACCAAACCCGGTAAGGCCCTGATCTACGACTTTTCAATATCTGAAATCGTTAGTTGCTCATCGTTCATCGTTAATCAGTTTTATTAATCTAATTGAATCGGGCTTTGCCTTACATCCGGAATTTTTACGTTAAAATGAGGCACTTCTTCAGCAGCATGACAAGTATTACAAGATTGCGTAAAATTCTCAAATTCTCGCATAAAATGTTCCGGGTCTTCACTTTCAACTGCTTGCTCCATCTCCGGGATTGCATGGTTGACAAAATGTTGAGCTGATTCTGCCCGTGCAGGTCTTCTTTCCAACCCCCGATTCATTGCAAGAGCAATTTTTTCTATCTGTTAGCGTGCATAATCCCAGTTTTCATCTTCACCCGCCCAGTAAAGCTCATTGTACCTGTAGCCCGTCTCAACCATCGCCATATCAAAACCGCGCAGGTGGTTGGTTATGGTCTCCAGTTTTTCACGAGTATCCCCGGTCAGCCAGTCCTGTGAACCAACCGGATCGGTGTCATCAGCGTTGCATGAAGCGAATGATAACACAAATAGTAAAAAAATGGATAGAATGAATATTACCTGTAGAACTGAAGACTTCATATGCATTATTACTGTTTTTTGATTGAATCTATAGTGATTATTCAATTGAATTCTTCTTTTGATATCTTAAAACCGCTGAATGCCAGATTAGTCCTGCTATAATCAACAAAATGCCAAGAAGCCAGATTCCCGGATCGATCCAAAACGCAAGAAACAGGCAGCCAAACAATCCTAAAGCCGGAACTGTTCGTGGATATAGCCTCAGCTCATCAGGTAAATATAATGCAGATAAATTGGTAATCGCATAGTAGATGAGTACGGTAAATGCACTAAAAGACCAGGTAAATACTACATCGCCGCTTAATACCAACAAACCGATTATTCCGCCTGTTACCCATACAGCAGTGGCCGGGCTTTGATTACCAGGATTGATTTTCGCCAAACCGTGTGGTATATCTCTTCTTCGGGCCATCCCGAGCATGACCCTGGACAAACCAAGCAGCAGGTTCAGGAGAACTCCAAGCATTGCTGTAATAGCGGCTATAGTAACTACCGTCCCGATTACCGGCACAGACAAGGCTTGAGCTGCAATCATTAGCGGGGCAGCTTCCCCCTCGACAGTCTGGCCGAATGCCTCTGCTCCCATGATATGAATCGCCGTCAGTGAGACTGCAAGATAAAGAACAACGATTATCACCATTGCAAGTATAATCGCTTTTGGGATAGTTTTCCGCGGATTTGAGACTTCTTCTCCCAGTGTTGCGATACGTCCATAACCCGTATATGCCACAAACATCAGTGCAGAAGCATAGAGAATGGATGGATAAGAGGTATCCGTGAATGAATCCACAATTGGCTGGACAGGCAGGCCATTGGTTAATAGCCCGGCAACGACCAGTGCCGCCAGGCCCAGCAAGGTTATGAGCACTATAAATTTGTTAGCGAGGTTACTCCTGCTGATGCCGCCGGATACAAGAAAGGTCATGATAAATAACAGGAGTACTCCTGCGCCAACAATACCCCATGTATTTGCGCCGATTTCGAATGCATAAAACAGGTAACCGATGCACCCCAAAACAGCTGTCGCAGCCGATGCTGATTTGGCAACCAGAAACATCCAGCCGGCCGTGAACCCAAAATAGGATCCAAGGAAACGGTACCCGTACTCATATGTCCCCCCGCTCACAGGGTGTGCTGCAGCCAGCTGAGCACTGCTTAACCCGTTAAATGTGGCGAGAATTGCAGCAATTACAATCGCAATGATAATTCCGCTGCCTGCAACCTGAGTGGCAATGGCAATACTCACAAAAATACCGGTTCCAACGATGGATCCGAGCCCCATCAGGATAGCGCCCGGTGTTTTGATATCACGTTTTAGTTCAGGCTGCATATAAAGAATTCAATCAGATAGTTAACTTATTTTGCCTGAAGCCTCAGATCGATTGACCAGTACCCGCCCCCTTTTATCCAAAGAAAGATACTGCCAATCAACATAGCGAGATCATTTCTGGATTCATGCAGCATACTCAGAAGCCCGTAATACTCCAGTTCTCTTAAACTGAATCCCCAGAAACCGGTACCCAGCAAAATTGGAAGTTTCGTTGTAAACAGAGCAGTTAGCATAATGGCAATGAGTGGAATTACTGCAAACCGGGTAAGAAAGCCTGCCAGAACAAACAGCCCGCAGAGTACTTCCAGACCACCAACCATGTATCCGGAAAATTCAGGAAAGGGAATTCCGATCGACTCAAAACGGCCGGGGCCTCGCAGGCCCGGATAGATAAACTTTTGTAAACCTTCTGACAAAAATACAATCCCGACAAGTAAACGTATGAGGATAACTGTTCGATCACTGTCGGTTTGATTGAATTCATTAATGATCATGGCTTGATGTCTTGTTTATAATGTTAAGTCAATGTCAGGATATGTCAGATTTTACAGGTTAAAGTTCGTTTAATTAAACCCGGAACATCAAAACCTGAAGTTCTATTTCGAAACGAAATCGTTGACATGACAACCATGCACGTTTCCAGGCCCTGAAACTAATAAATTTATCCCTCCAAATTTATTAATTAACATAAAATTATCTTCTGACTTCATAACTACCCCGCCATATTACTTTTATCTGCTGACTTCACACTGATGCTATCGAAACGCATATCAATTCCCAGTTGTTCTGGATCATACAGAAATAAAAACGAACCCATTTTTTATTATGAGCACCACAATGAGAGCTTCTTACCTTGAAAATTATGGCGATTTGGACCAACTGAAAATCGGTGATCTCCAGCGTCCTGAACCTGGCGAGGGAGAAGTACTGGTTCGGATAAAATCGGCCGGAGTGAATCCGGTTGATGCGGCGATCGTCCGTGGAATGCTGAAGGATTTCATTCCCGGTGAATTCCCATTGATCCCAGGATGGGATATGGCCGGTGTGGTAGAAGGCAGAGGCCACGCTGCCAGGCGATTCAAAGAGGGTGATGAGGTCTATGGCTATGTGCGCAGGCCCAAAATCCAGCACGGTTCGTTTGCGCAATATATGGCTCTTCCTGAGAGTTACCTGGCAATCCGGCCACAAAAAATATCCATGGAAGAATCGGGTGGCATCCCACTGGTTGGGCTTACCGCCTATCAATCCCTGTTCGAAGCCGGTACGTTGTCTAAAGATGAAACCCTTTTGATCCTCGGAGCATCCGGTGGTGTCGGCACCCTGGCTATTCAACTGGCCAAATCTGTTGGTGCCAATGTGATTGCAGTTGCAAGTAAAGCAAACCATGATTACATGAAAAACCTCGGTGCGGATGAAACTGTTGATTACAACGAGAATCATCTGGGAAAAGCTGTTTCTGAAATAAAGCCTGATGGTGTTGATGTGATTTTTCACTGTTCACGCGGTGACTCGCTGGATCAAAGCAAAGAGACACTGAAACCGGATGGAAGACTGATATCCATTACCAATCGGCAGCCCGATATACGAAATGATATCAAATTTGAATATGTATTTGTTGAACCGAACGCTCTGCAATTACAACATATACAACAATTGACGGATGAAGGAAATATCATCTTGCCTGAACTTGAAACTTTTGAACTGGAAGATACAGCCAAAGCCCTGACCCGGATTGAAACACTGCATACAAAAGGGAAACTGGTAATCACACCCTGATATTCTCAGTTCGGTTAAAAGACAGGTATAGCCACTAATCTTGCCCAACCGCGGGGCAACACTATTGAGAAGGTGACGAGAATAATATCCCATTGAGAGGCTGTGAGAAAACTAAAAAACATGTAAATAATAAGTCCGGTTTTTATGGCCAGTAGAGTAGGGTCAGGCGTTACATTGTTAGGTTGAGGTTTGTATTTCAACCATAACTGTTTCACCTGAACCCCCTCGTCAAACCGTACGTGCGGTTTTCCCGCATACGGCTTTCCTATTGCTTTCATCGTTGGGCTTTCGCAGGTCGTCTTCCGGA
>SL_3KL_010_SEDDRAFT_10004488_pt1 | contig 12601 bp, 3 predicted proteins | sample SodLakKL_010_SED_2_FD_10381 | JGI IMG/M metagenome (IMG submission 10381)
TTATACTCCTGTTATTGCTTCGGAAGAATATAGTTAATCCCACTACACTCATGATGCTTATGCCGGATAAAAGGCAGGCAAGAGGAAAATAGTGGATATTTTCATGGAATTTCGATAAAAAAGATATTGTTAGATCTCCTGCGTCTTCCCGACATAGAAGTACGCGATCCTGGCGGCATCGGCCCCTGTAACCGCCTCTGCACCGCTGAACCGTGCCTCTGGATCCTCTGGAACCAGTCCGACCGCCATCCATGCGACCCTCGACACATCGCCGATATCCACCCTGCCGTTTCCGTTGAAGTCGCCCCGGGGCCGGATCATAAAGATGGCATCAGCAGAACCGGCCTGACCGTCGGTGTTGGTCACCCGGAGGTCACGGATGCCGGTTGGAACATCGGAGAGATCGAACCGGCAGGTCATCTCGGTCCCGGAGATGACAGTAACATCCGTTCCGGAGATCTCCGGTGTACCGGTGAGCATGACAGTTGCCCCTTCCCTAAATTCGCTGCCGGTGATGGTGGCATATACCACATGCCCGTTCCTGTATCCAAAGTCCGGGGTGATCCCGGTAACCTCCGGAGGCCCGTATACCCTGATATAGCCGGGTCTGCTGATCGTTGCGGCTCCGTCATCGTGGCTGATCGTCAGGTTCACGGTATAGAGGCCGGGCGTCTCATAGGTCATGACAGGATGCCGGAGGGTGCTGGTTGCACTATCCCCGAACTCCCAGTACCAAGTCACCGGATCTCCGGTGGAGGTGTCCGTAAACTGCACCGTCAGCGGCGGGGATCCGATTGTCACATCCGCTGTGAAGTCCGGCACCAGTGGCTCGAGGACGGTGATATACGCCTCTTTCGTCTCGGTTGATCCGGCATCCCCCCTGCTCACGTCAAGGGAGACGGTGTACTCGCCGGGTGTTTCATAGAGATGGATCGGGTGCCGGGCTCCGCTCGACCCACCATCCCCGAAGATCCATGCCCAGGAGTCGGGCCCCCCTTCCGAGAGGTCGGTAAACTGCACTTCAAGCGGGGCAACCCCCCGGCGTGGTCCGGCGGAAAACTCCGCCCTGAGTGGTTCTGCAAGCGGGGCAAAGATGCTGAAGTCCTGAATCATCGCATAGACGAACCGGTTCTCCAGATCCACTCCGTTCTCACCTGGGACCCGTGACCACTCATCTGCATGCCGCCAGAGCCTGAGGTTTGCCGGATCAATACCTGTGACCTCCTCTTCCGTGTAGTGGATCCGGAGGGCCGCTTCTGATGGTGTCGAATTTGTGATCGCAAGGAACTTCCCGATATCCGGTTTATCAGCCGGCGGTGCAGGCGGGGTCTCGACACCACTCACCTGCAGCGAGCCGGTTGCGGTCATATCGAAGAGGACCGGGGCGACATCCCCGACCGTGATATAGTCAAGGCCGGCGTCGGTGACATCGGTGAGGGAGACGGCAAAGCTCCCCTCCTCACCAGAGATCCGGGTGATGGTTATGTTCTCGACTGCCACCTGGTCTGTTCTGTTGATCTCGATCCCGGTTGCCTGATCTGCGGTGGAGTTGATCGCATCGATCTTCAGCTTCCTGATGACGGCCCCGGTTGCCTGGTCTGCGATGATCCCCCTTGAGAGGTCGGCTGATCTGATCTCATCAATAGTACTCTGCTGAATCGTGCTGGTACCGGATCCGGGGGCAAGGAAGATGCCGGTTGCACCGCCATGGCCAGCCTGGAAGTTCGTCACCGTGATGTTATCAATCCAGGTGTTCATCGCCCCCGCCCCGACACGGAGACCGATGGCCTGCGGGGTCTGTATATCAGCGATGGTCGAATCAAGGATCGTCGTCCGGAGTGTTGCACCAGAGAGATCCACCCCGGTTGCACCAGCGCTCATCGAGGTGATCCCGGATACCGAGGACCCGGTGATGGTGGTGTCCTTCGATGAATGCACCCTGATACCGATGGATGCCGCATCCGGGTTCGCATCACTGAGATGGCAGCCGGTTATCGCGGTCCCCTCAGCCCCGTCGAGGAATATACCGGTCTCCCAGCCCGTTATCGTATTCTCATCGATGACGGTTCGGTCACCCCGGAGTACCTGGATCCCCAGCGTCAGACAGTCAGTGAAGGTGTTGCCGGAGAGGACATTCTCTTCCCCCTCTTCGATCATGACACCATACTCCGGATCAGAGATCGTGCAGTCCTCAATGGTATTCTGATGCGTCCCGAAGATCAGAATGCCGCCCTGGGTATTGCCGGTGATGATACTGTCAGCGATGGTACAGTTACTGGTTTGGGCGTGGAAATGAATTGAATAATCCTCTAGACAGACTCCCTGGCGGTTGCCGGTGATGGTACTCCTCTCAATCCTGCTGTTCTCTGTTCCATGGAGATGAAGGCCGTATGATCCGGTTGCCCCCTCCAAGACGAAACCGGAGATGAATACGCCATCAGCCCCGCGGACCAGGAGCGCCGGTTGCAATGGATCCTCTGCGATCACCCTGACATCGGAATGGAGGCCGGATGCGGCAACGAGTGTGATATCATCATAGATGATCTGGAGGTTCTCGGTGCCGACATACCCGCTCTCCACGGTGATGGTGTGGCCTGCACTCAGATCCCAGTCATTCAGTGCCTCGGTGATCGTCTCATAGTCCCGCTCCAGGTTGAGGTTGCGTACCGGCATCGAGCCGAGCGGGGCATAGATGACTCTCCCGGCGCTCCATGGAGGTATCGAGAGGATCTGGACACCGACCTCATGGGTGGTGTCGTCAAGCCACCGTGTCCCGTTCCACGGATATGCCACACTCCCGTTATGCCAGCGTGTGGTGTTATGCTGCCAGACCGAGAGGCTCTGCTCATTGATCCCGCCGAGCTCTTCAGGGGTATAATGGAAGGTAAGGTTGAGCTGGACATCCTCCTGGTTTCCAAAATTATTACTCCGGATGCTTATCCACTGGCCGATGTATCCCCTGTTCACATGGTAGTCAGGATATCGGGGAGGAGGAGGGGGGACCGCAACACCACTAATCTGGATCTGTTCTGTGTAGTCGGTGATGCTGAAGGTTGTCCTGTTCCCACCACGTTCGATGGTATTCTCAATGAGGACGGTTGTGCCTGGGAGCTCTTGGGAAAGGGTCTCGATGGAGATATCGATGGGGAAGTATTCAGCGTTGTTATGAATCGTGTTTCCCTGGATGATATTCTGATCATCGCGTAAGCTCCTCCAGGAGACTGTGATCCCGGTGTGGAAATCGAAAAGGTCTGTTCCGGTGATATGGATGGTGTTTTTGCCGATGACTGTATTGCGTGCATTCAGATAGACACCATGCCGTCGTGACTCAATGGTATTGGCTGAGAAGTTGCTGTCTTCAGATGCTGCCCCAAATGAACCGATGGAGATGCCGGTGCCCACGTCCAGGATTGTGTTTTCTGCCACATATGACGCCATGGAACCTTCAGAGCGGATACCAGTACCTGGTCCTGATATAGTATTATTGATGACATTGGCGAGATCGTAGTAATTCAGGAAGATACCGGCATCACCGCCCCCGGTGATGGTATTATTCAGAATCCAGATGGCCACTTCATCTGATCCCCAACGGTTGTTTGCATTGATTCCACGAGCACCCGTCGGTCGTGTCGTATTTGTGATGAGATTGTCCTCTGCAATGATATGAAACCCGCCGGGTTCACTGACGGAGATCCCGTTTACATTGTTCCACCCGTCGATTGTATTACCCCTGATCTCGATATCCCCGGTTCTTTCGACATAGATAACACCCTTATCCGAATTCGGGTGAGCGGTATCGAGGATATGGTTCCCTTCAATTACTGATCCGTCTGCATTGTACGCCTCGATAACCTTGAGGCTCCGGCGGACGAGATCGGTTGCATCCCGGTTTGTGGTGTTCCAGATGGTATTTTCCAGCACACGCTGGCTTCCGGTGATTTGTATGCCGGAACGGAAGTTCGTGATGGTATTGCCTGAGATCAGACCCTGTGAACCTCCGACTCTGATGGCATATCCAGCGGTATTGGCCGGCCCTTCAAACGATCCAAAGAGGTTATCAGTGACTCTGGTTCGATCTCCAGTCACGTAGATGCCTCCTGAGATATCCACAAAATGGTTGTTGGTCACCTGACAGTTATCTGCATCAAGGAGTTGGATGTTTGAGCGGTTACCCGTGAAATAGCTGTCTGAAATGCCGATATTAGGTCCAATAAGTACGAGATTGGTGTTTGTGGCATGACAATTATTGAGAAATGATCTCGCGGTTCCGGCATTTGTTGCACTGAGACGGATACTCTCAAATACTGCATCGGTTGCCTGGATTGCACCGCCATGCGGGTTTGGTCCCCAGATATAAGTATACCGCTGGGTCCAGTCATCCCATTCGCCTGTCAGGGTGATATCATCGAGGATGAGGGTTCCCCCGCCAAGCCCGACGTAGCCATCACCCATATCAAACTTCAGCGAGGCAAACCCGCCACTCCAGGTGTCAGTGGCTCCGAAGGAGGAGAGATCCCCCCAGACCTGGCCCGGGATGATCTGAGGTGTCTGAGGCTGCTGGTCGATAAAGCCATGGTATTGCCATGACCCGGCAGTCGTATTCCACCTCTCAACCACTATCCTGTAATTGTATTGCCTCCCCCGTTCCATGCCTGTATGTCGAAATTCCTGTGGAGCGCCGGTTGCAATGCTAGCAAGAAGAGTCTGGTCATCATAGACATTATAACGAAATGTCTGACCCGGCTGACCTATATGTGTCCAGTCGATGGCCGCAGAATTGGCACCGACATACCTGGGATGGTAGCGGCCTATCGCAGGCTCCTGATGTGTACTGCTTCCATGCACGTACTCCAGGCTCTCATCCAAAGGATCGGTCATCTTCTTCTCATTGTTCTCTATGGCATACAGGCCAGCGAATACGTCTTCGCCGGCAGGCTCCCCTGCAACAGTCGCGGCTGTGAGGAGGAGCAGAATAAGTACTGCAAGATGTCGTCCATTCATCGTCATCACCATCATCGAACGGATGATCGGGGTTGGCAGAGATACATCCCAATGAGAGGATACCTGGTATCCCGGCACCCGTTCGTATTCAATACGGTCTCGTGCCAACCCTGGTGTATTCTCCCCTCCTCCGATCAAGGCTATTGAGGTGATAACGGGATGAATATGGTATTCGCCCGTTGCAGGAGTCGGATAAAAGATGTATAGATGACTTATGTATTATATATCTAACTATTAAATTAATAAAAATAAATTTTATAATATGGTTATTATATTTTTTATGCCGTCTGATTCACGGATAAAAAAGAACTGGCAAGAGTTCTGCCACCCAAATCAGATCTCCTGCGTCTTCCCTACGTAGAAGTACGCGATCCTGGCTGCATCCCCGGAATCGACCACCCCACTATTGTTAAAGTCGGCTTCGAGATCTTCCGGTATGAGACCTGCTGCCATCCATGCAACCTTAGCGACATCACCGATATCTATCCGGCCGTTTCTGTTCAGATCACCCCGAATATAGGGCATCTCCAGTACGGTGATATAGCCGATCTTCTCCTCACTGTCCGATCCCATGCTGTTGGCAACGGTCAGATTCACGGTATAGGTGCCAGGTGCTGTGTAGGTGTGCGTCGGATTCTGGATCTCCGCAGAACCGCCATCCCCGAAGTCCCATGCCCATGTCGTCGGGGCTCCTGTTGAGAGATCAGTAAAGGCGACGGCAAGCGGAGCGGGGCCGGTTGTCGGGGTCGCAATGAAGTAGGCGACCGGGGCTGCAGCCCCCCCTATCTGGATAACAGCTGGTGTTATGGCCGTCACAATCTCGGAGTTAATATCTGCCCTGCTGACCGTCAGATCTGTTTCACCTTCGGAGAGAGCCTCAACAGAGACCCTGACAAGGGTCATACCTTCGATCTGTTGGGGGAAGAAATCAAGCTCCGGCGGTGTATAAGTACCCCAGCATGTGACCGATTCTGCAGGAAGAGGGGTATGTCCGATCTCTTGTCCCGGGAAGGTGAAGTTGATTTCGGTGATTCGTGCCCTCTCCGGCTGGGTAATGTTGATATCGATACTGAATGTTACATCGGGCTCAGAAAGCCCGGTGAGGAGGATACCATACTCCTGTGTCTCCCCGACAGTGAGAGTTGATCTGCCTGGCATCACCCAGATTGCAATACCTGAATGCTCGGAGAGGAGGACGACGGTCTTTGTGATGTCTTCATTGATGACTTCGACCATTCCGAATGCATGGCCGTATCCCATTTTGAATACCTGATAGGTGTAATTGCCCGGATATGTCTGGAATATCGCCTCTCCTGAGCTATCAGTCTGTTTGATGGCCCATGGCTCGCTATTGAGCACAACAGATGCTCCTTCAAGGGGTTCATGATCTTCATTCGTGACGATGAATGTGATCTGGTAGAGGTTCATCAGCATCACAGGAACCTCAACATCCTCATCAACGACAGTAACCGTTCCATACTGATCCGGGCCATACCCCTCTTTGGTAACCGTATAGTCATGCCAGCCATTGGTTACTGTAAAGACAGCGGTTCCGGCTGTATCCGTGGTCCTTTCCTCATCTCCGATGGTAACAACAGCACCCTGGAGGGGCATCTCATCCTCATCGGTGACGATGAATGTGACATCAAAATAATCTATCCATGTCGTATAAGCACTATTTGACACACGATCGCCATATGTTGCGATAATTTTGTCTGTTCCAAGACCTGTGCCGGAACTATATGACCATACTGCGTTCCCCGATGTATCAGTCACTCCGGTTCCGGTCTTCCCTTCATTGGGGCCGCTTACAATCGTAAATGTGATCGTCTCGCCTGCGATGGGATCGCCCTGTGTATCAATAAGGGTGGCAGTGAGCGTCTGTGTCTCCCCGACGTCTTTTATCGTCTGAAGGGGGGTCAGTTCGGGAGATGACGCCTCAAAACTCATCGCCCGGATGAAGACATTTGAATCATAGATATCATCTCCGACATCCGCAATCGCAATTTTGATGGAGTTTGTCACTCCTCTGTTCACCTGTCCGGTTGCAGTGAGCACCGTTGTGAGGCCGTCCATCTCGGTGTTAATCTCAACCGCCGGGGGATTCCATATATCATGGACATCATTATTCCGGTAATACCCGGGATTTCGTAGGAGGTTGACGTAGTTTATCGCAACCGGTGTATCTGCCGTTCCTGGGATGATAGCGATATTTTCGCCATTGAGGAAGAATCCGAAGACATCGTTGAATGGACTGCCCACAAATTCATTGTACTCATCTGATGAGAAGACATATTCAAACTGTACAACATTTCCTTGCGGAACGAAGTCAAACTCGAGTATCGCAGCATCATAGGTCCTGTTAAATTCGAACTCTTCTTCCGGCCACTCCATCATATGAATTGGCTCATTGGATCTGTATCTTCTGAGGACTTCATCGAGATCGGCATCCCCCGGCATATCATTCTCCCATGAGATGTCAGGGAAGAGATTCGGTCCGATGACATGATCGATCCTGCCTGTACTCAGGATAATGCCCTCTTCAAATCCGATGATCCCGGTACCTCCCGTGAAGGTTCCTGCGGCGAGATCGGCACCCGTGTATCGTACATTGGATATATTGATCCCTGAGCCAAGAAGGTGATTAACGAGATCTGTGGCAGTGATGCCTGTTGTGAGGTCACTTGTCTCCAGTCCGGTATCTGAATGTATCTGAGAATAATCGCGGATATATCGTTCCTTTGCGTCACCTGCTGTGCCTGTCCGTTCGGCAGCAGCAATCCCGACAAGCAGAAGGGCTATCAGGATTAAAACGGAAATACGTTGAATTGAACGCCTGGTGGTTTTCATGATGATCACCTCATCGTTTTATTTGAGGATATTGGTCCCTCCTATCCATTTGCATGGCTGAGGATCAATGCATCCACATCCTGCTGTCGGTAATACCGGGTGACAAAATGGTGACCAAAGGAACAGAACGTGCACTGATTCGCCCCCTGTCCGTTTAAACGCCATCTGATGTTTGTACTGAATGACTCACCCAACTATACACCAGCCAACAAAGAATATAGTGGAATCTTAATTCACTTCATATATAGTTTGTGTATTTAATTTTATTATATTTATAATTATATATATTAATAGGATCGAACAAATTTCATGTAGGAAAATAATTTTGAATATTCTTGATATGTGTATTAGTATAAATATATCATAAAGTATTATAACAAAAAATCAGAGTGCCGGGATCTTCCCGACATAATAGTATGCAATCTGTGCTGCATCGCCAGAGTCGACCTCCCCGTTGTTATTGAAGTCGGCCTCCGGATCTTCTGGTGTGAGACCCGCTGCCATCCATGCAACCTTAGCGACATCCCCGACATCGATCCTGCCGTTTCTGTTAAAGTCGCCCCTGAGGTGGATCGTCAGCAGCCCCTCAGCCATTCTGCCGAAGGGAATATCATGTGTACCCCTGACCCATAGGGCGTCATCGAGTCCAATCAGGCTCTCCCCGGTCTGCTGCTTCGCCCGGATGGTGATATCAAGGATCTGCATCGGGTCGGCGGGGGCGGTATAGGTCGCATTGATTCTCTGTATGACCACATCGATGCTCCCGGTCTGATTATCGATCTGATAGTTCAGGAGTGTCCCTTCCGCAACGGATGCATTGACGGCGATATCCGTTACCTCTGCAAATGCAGGCTGAATGATGACCGATGCGGCGATTATCTCTGCACCGGTGATATTGGTGACAGATACCGGTATCGTCCCGTTCATCCCTGTTGCAATATCGAGGGATCCTGTCCGGATGATCATATCCGATGCCGGATGGAGGACGGTGATATAGTCCATCCAGATCTCGGTCGATCCCCCTGCTTCATTATCAACGCTCAGGCGGACCGTGTAGGAGCCCGGCTCGGTATAGGTGTGCACCGGATGCTGATCTGTGCTGTTTTCGCCATCCCCGAAGCTCCATGCCCAGGAGTCCGGCCTTCCGGTTGAGAGATCGGTGAAGGCGACGGTGAGCGGAGCGTACCCGATGGTCCTGTTGGCGGTGAATTCGGCCTCAGGTGGCAGGATGACCTCGCTGACGGTGATATACCCGCTCCGCCTGAGGGTGTCGAACCCGGCGGCATTGTATACCCGGAGTGTCACCTGGTACTCCCCTTCGCGGGTGTAGGTGTGAACGGGGTTCTCCTCGGTTGATCCGGCGGTCTCCAGGTGCCAGATATCATGCTGGTACCCCTCGCCGGTGTCTCCACCCATCAGGACGGCCGTTCCATCAGGCAGCACCACGGCCTTGTGCCCCTGCCGTTCCTTCCACTCAGCATCGGTTACTATACGAGACCAGTTTGCACCGGCATCAGCGGATCGCCAGGTATCGTTCAGACTGTATCCTATCGAAGGTTGATTATTCCAACCACCGATCATAAGGATACTTGCATCCGGAAGGAGAGCGGTCGTGTGCCCTTCACGAGCCTCCCATCCGGCATCTGCCGTCACCAGTGTCCATGAGGTGCCGTTATCGGTAGTCCTCCAGATATCGGTTGAATCAGTCGTTCCCGTCCGTCCACCGATGACAAGAAGGCTCCCATCAGGGAGGGCGAGGCTGCTGTGGCCGTATCGTGCGGTCCATCCGGCATCTGCCGTCATCCTCGTCCAGGTTTCGCCGTCATTGGTCGAACGCCAGACATCGTTGAATCTGACATTCTGGTTAAATCCGCCCGTCAGGATGATGCTCCCATCGGGGAGTACGGCAGTATCATGTGCGTACCGGGCCGACCACCCGGGTGTTTCGGTCAGCCGGGTCCAGGTGGCACCATAGTCCTCAGATCGCCAGACATCACTCTTGACACCTCCGATATCATAGCCGCCCATCAGCAGGATGCTGTCGTTCGGGAGGGCCACCGCGGTATGGTACTGGCGACCGCTCCATCCGGCTGTGCCGGTCATCTGTGTCCAGTTCATACCGCCGTCGGTTGATCGCCAGACATCCCTTTTATTCTGGTAATTGCTGTCAATTCCTCCCAGAACAACGATGCTCCCGTCCGAGAGGGTGACCGCCGCATGGCCTGTTCGTGCAGACCATATCTCTTCGGTCTCCACCTCATTCCATCCTGCTCGGAAGTCTTCATCACCGAAGTACCAGGCATGTCCGGTTGGTTCGCCGGTTGACTGATCAGTAAACTCCACGGTGAGTGGGGGGGTGCCCCGGGTGATGTTGGCGGTGAAGCCGGCAGCAGGCGGCACCCGCTCTCCGATACGAATCTCCGCAGGTACAACTACCGTCTCGTACCCATAGAGGTCCGGATTTGTGACCGTCAGGTTCGTGACCCCTGCGGAGAGGGCCTCGACGGTCAGGGTGACGATCGTCAGGTTCGCAGTCTCAGGCGGGATCTGTGTATCTGCCCAGCAGTTGACGGTATCTGCCGGGAGGTTGCTATGGTCACCGGTTCCGACTGTGATATTCACCCCGGTGATCCGTGCCTTCTCCGGCTCCGTGAGGTTTATATCGATATCAAATGATCCAAGCCCGTCTTTGAGGTACGAGAGGATGATTGCATAATTACCGGTCTCACCGACCATCAGGGTTGATTGTTCCGGCGAGACGATGATCTCCACGATATCATCCGGAATGGAGATATATCCGGCCTTTATCTCGCTCTCCTGCCCCTGGCTGTTGCTCACCGTCAGGGTCACGGTATAGTCGCCGGGTGCGGTGTAGGTATGGCTCGGATGGCGAAGCCTTGAGACAGCACCATCCCCGAACTCCCAGAACCAGGCCGTCGGATGGCCGGTCGACTGGTCGGTGAAGTTCACGATAAGCGGGCTGTCGCCGGTCAGTATATCTGCGGTGAATGCCGGCCGGGGATCGGTTGAGACGGTGGTGAATGCCTTGATGCAGACATTGGTATTCTCCATCTCGTTGGTGAGATCAATCCAGTGGGCTCCATTCGGGCTGATATAACTCTCGTTCGGCCCTGCGGTTGCATTGCTGGAGTACTCCTCTATCGGCATCTCAACAGGAATCGGAGTGTTATACCCCGGTGTCTCGAGCCTGATGACAACAGAGAACTGCTCCCCTTCCAGGAGATCAGCAGGGGGAATATCTACCGTATGGTATCCGGGGATAGCGATCGTCCCGGTTGTTGTGGAGGCAGGGGTCCCGGCTCCGATCGGCCCGTCAGCGGGGTCGGTATAGACCGAGATCTGATAGCTGCTCTCTACCACCGGTGTATAGAAGCTTACCGCATTGATCGTCTCATCGCCGGTTGCGGTGAAGATATTGGCAAACCACGCGATCTCCGATTGATATCCGACAGTATTGGTCCATCCAAGCGGATCATACTGGTAGATCTGATCATAGACGGGTGTATCAAGGGCGGTGAAGACTGCAAAATCCCTGATGCTTGTGTCATAATAGGAGAGATAGAAGTACCCGTCATCTCCCCAGTCGGTGCCCCAGCTGTTCTTGACGATGAAGGCGCCATCTCCGGGGGGCGTCGTCAGGAAGTTGGCCCTGTCATAGGTGTCATCCCAGCCGATGATCGCAACCGCATGGTTGACCCTCGTCTCCTCGTTCTGATAGAACGCTGCGGTATCTGGGTTATAGCCATCATTCCAGAACATAGATACCTGAACAACGCCGTGATTCATCAGTGCCCACCTGACATTGTCATTATCAAGCGACCCTGATCGGCCGGGGAGGAAGTACACGGTCTGGACACGCTTCACAGGCGGGATCTCGTCAGGAGATCCGGTTGAGTAGGCGAGATAGGGATCATCGACCGTCTGCACCGGCCCCGTCCAGCCACCGAGATAGGCGGTTGACATATACCGGTTTCCTCCTTCATTGGAGTCAAAGATCCGGTATACGTTGTTCTTCATATGGTTCTCCGAGAAGTCCCACTCCTCATCCGGAAGGAGGACGGATTCGAGTGAGGCATAGGTTCCAAATGCCCAGCAGTTCCCTTCTTCACCCTGATCCTTCACCGGGGAGACCTTCCCCTGCCCGCGTAGATCATAGACTGGGGTGGAATGGAGAAGTGAAAGCCGTTCATCTCCCCGGATCTGCATCCCTCTGGTATGGGAGAGGTCAACCGGGGACGGGATGACACCCGGGACGAAGCGATCATCAGAGATCGCGGTATATCCCTTCTCCTGCACCTGGTATGCCAGGAATGCCGGGTTAAGGGGTGCAGTGTTCAGGCTGGCTGTCCGGTTCTCTTCGGGATTCAGATCCCCGGCTGCTGCTCCTGTGGCAAGAAGACAGAAGAGGAAGAAGAATACAAAGAGGGTTTTATGAAAAGATTGCATAGAAGATCAGGCTCCTGTATAAGCTACTATAGTATAATGGTATTTATCTGTTGTGTATGAACAAAACTTTGAAATCACCTTTTTATTAATTTAAATCAATATTGCCATAGGGTTCGACGACACCATCAGTCTTTCCTCTCCAACGATCCGTGCAATCAGGATCGAAGAAGTCCTGATAAGAAAGAACAATACCCGATCAACAACAACCATCCTCCCGGATGACCCTCTCTGCTGCCGGCATTCTGATGGTCGCCGACCGGATCACCATCCTCCTGATCCTGAT
>SL_3KL_010_SEDDRAFT_10004489_pt1 | contig 12599 bp, 11 predicted proteins | sample SodLakKL_010_SED_2_FD_10381 | JGI IMG/M metagenome (IMG submission 10381)
TACGCTGCACGATCGACGGGGAGCAGGAGAACCAGGGTGTGAGCGACGACAGCCAGGACACCACGGGCGACGCCGAGAACCAGGACACCGGCGACGCAACGAGCCAGGACACCGGCGACGCGACCACCTCGGCGGTCATGGCCGTCGCTCAGCAGGCCGGAGGCCGCGCACATCCTGCGGCGGATACCGAGCAGCGCTACGCCCGTCCCGACGCCGACCGGCTCTCGGAACGGATGCTGGAGGGCGTGCGACAGCGTTCGACGGGAGCGACCGAGGCGGCGTTCTTCGACCTGGACAAGACGGTGATCGCCCGGTCCTCGACCTTGGCGATGGGCCGCACCTTCTTCCGCGACGGCCTGCTGTCCTCCACGATGGTGCTGAAGACGCTCTACGCCCAAGCGGTCTACCAGCTGGTCGGTGCCGACCACGAGCGCATGGAGCAGGCCCGCCACGCCGCCCTCGAGCTGACCCGCGGCTGGGAGGCGGACCGCGTCCGCCGCCTGGTGCGTGAGACGATGGAGCAGGTCATCGCGCCGCTGGTCTACCAGGAGGCGCTCGACCTCATCGCAGAGCACCGTCGGGCCCGCCGCGACGTCTGGCTCATCTCCTCGTCCGGTGAGGAGATCGTCGAGCCCTTCGCGGACTACCTCGGCATCCGCAACGTGATCGCGACCCGGTCAGGGCTGGACGACGAGGGACGCTACGACGGCACCCTCGAGTTCTACGCCTACGCCGGCGCGAAGGCGACCGCGATGCGGCAGGTCGCGGAGGTCTGTGGCTACGACCTCAGCCGCTGCTACGCGTACTCGGACTCGATCACCGACCTGCCGATGCTGTCGGTGGTGGGCCACCCCACGGCCGTCAACCCCGACCGTGACCTGCGCGCCGCAGCGAGCGCGATGGGCTGGGAGGTCCGCGACTTCCACTCGCCGGTCCGGCTCCGGGACCGACTGCCCGACGTCCCGGGCCCCCAGGGGCAACTGGTCGCGGGCGTGATCGGCGCCCTGCTGATCGGCGCGATGGTGTGGCGGCTCACGACCCGACGATGACCGCAGGGCTGGCGGCACCACGCGACGGCCACCGTGGCCGGGCGAGTCAGTTGCCGCGTCCGCTCACGTGTAGTCGCGGTGGTACTCGACGCGTCCGTCGTCTCCGAACCCGAAGAAGCTGGCGCGCGGCAGGTCGCTCCACCGACGCCCGGCAGCGGTGTAGGAGATCGTCCACTCCACCGCCAGGGACAGCCCGTCGTCGGACTCGATGACCCGGGTGGCGTCGACCGCGATCTCCTCCTTGCCGGCCAGCCAGTCCTTGAGGTAGGCCTGGATCAGCAGGTTGCCGCGGTGAGGCGGGTTGTACGGCTCGAGGTAGAGGGCGTCGGCCGCGTACAGTTCGGGCAGCTTGGACACGTCCGCGCTCGTGAGCATGCCGGACAGTCGCTCCCACGCCTGCGCTGCGTGTCCCAAGGTTGGTCGCCTCCGCTCGCCGGTTCGGTCCCGGGGGAGGATAGTGCCCCGTTCGGGCGCTCCGGGAACGGAACGTCCCGGGAACGAACGTCCCCGGGAACGACCTCCCGCGACGGCCCAGCCAGGCCGGACCACCGACCGCAGGTCAGTCGTCGGGGTCGCGCTCACGCCGCGCCTCGTCCGCGCGCTGCCGGTCCCGCCTCGACCGGCGGCGCCACGCCCCGCCCGCCGCGACGAGCACCGCGATGACCAGCCCCTGCACGACGCCGGTGGTCAACAGCCCCATCGGGTCGGCGAAGCCCTCGCCACCGTCGACGGCAGCCGTGACGACCGCGAGCAGGATGCCCGAGGGCAACCCGGTGGCGAGCCCGGTGAGCCAGGGGCGCTCCTCCGCTGCTCGATCCAACCGCCTCAACGATCCCGACATGCCGTGAGGCTACCGCGCCCACCCCCGCGCCCGGCCGTGCGATCGGGCCCGGACGCGGGGCTCGGCGAACCCTGGTGCGAACCACCTCGAGGTGCCAGCTCGGCGGACCGCTCCGGCGCGCCACCTGCACGTGCCACCTCGGCGTGGATGCGGCAGACTCTCGCCACGCCGCTGCCGACCGACCTTGCTCCCCACATCACGAGGTGACGATGACGACCGCACTGCCCCAGGCGACACGGGTCCCCGCGGACGCTGAGGACGTGGCCACGACCCTGGCGGCCCAGCTCGCCGAGACCCGCGCGTGGCTCGACGAGCTGGTGCGCATCCCGTCGATCAGCGCCCTGCCGGAGCACCGGGACGACGTCCGGAGGGGCGCGGAACGGACCGCGGAGCTGCTCAGCGAGGCCGGGCTCGAGCACGTGCAGCTGCTCGAGCTCGAGGGCGTGCACCCCTACGTGACGGGTTCGTGGCTCCACGCCGGGCCGGACGCGCCGACGGTGCTGCTCTACGCCCACCACGACGTGCAGCCCGTCGGTCCACCCGAGCGGTGGGCGTCGGAGCCCTTCACGCCGACCGAGCGCGGCGGCCGGCTCTACGGTCGGGGGAGCGCCGACGACAAGGCCGGGATCCTGGCGCACGTCGCGGCGATCCGGGCATGGCTCACCGCCCGGGGCGAGCTGCCCGTCAACGTCAAGGTCATCATCGAGGGTGAGGAGGAGCTGGGCTCGCCCAACCTCACCGCGTTCCTGGAACGCTACGGCGATCTGCTGCGCGCCGACGTGATCGTGCTCACCGACCTCGTCAACCACAAGATCGGGTGGCCGAGCCTGACCACCACCCTGCGGGGCATGGCCGACGTCCGCGTCCGGGTGCGCTCGTTGGAACAGCCGGTGCACTCCGGGATGTGGGGTGGCGCGGTCCCCGACGCGTTCACCGGGACGATCGCGCTGCTCGCCACCCTGCACGACGCCGACGGCGCCATCGCGGTCCCCGGCTTCGCCGACGACGTTCGACCGCTGTCGGACGCGGAGCGGGGACGGCTCAACGCCCTCGACGAGGATCCGGACGAGCTGCGCGAGGAGGTCCGGATGCTCGACGGCGTGCGGTTCGTCGGCGACCCGGGGCGCTCGCTGTTCGAGCGGTTGTGGGCCCAACCGACGATCACACCGGTGGGGATGGACGTGCCGTCGGTCGCCAACGCGGCCAACACCCTGCTCTCGGACGTCGAGACCAAGCTGTCCTGCCGGCTCGCGCCCGGCCAGGACCCCGACCGCGCCCTGCAGGCGCTCACCGACCACCTCGTCGCCAACGCGCCCTGGGGGATGCGGGTGGAGGTGTCCCTCGGCGAACGCAACCCGGCGTGGGTCATGGAGCCGGGCGGCCCGGCCTGGGACGCCGCCGTCGACGCGATGACCGCCGCCTACGGCCGCGAACCCGCCGTGCTGGGCTGCGGCGGGTCGATCCCCTTCGTGGAACCGTTCAGCGACGCCTTCGACGGGGCCCCGTGCCTGCTGGTCGGGATCGAGGATCCCGCGTCCAACGCCCACGGCGACGACGAGTCGTTGCACCTCGAGGACTTCGCCAAGGCCTGCCTGGCCGAGGCGTTCCTGCTCGGCAACCTGGCCGCGACGTCGAGGTAGCGGCGCAGACGCACACGACGACGGCGGCGCGTGATGAGACGCGCCGCCGTCGTCGAGCCTCGAGGTGCCCGCCGCGTCAGACGGTGACGGGCTCGCGGCTGCGCGACGAGGAGCCACCGTCGATGGTCGACGGCTCCAGCGCCGGGACCGTGGATGGTGCCGGGCGGCGGGGGTCGGAGCTGGGCAGTGGGTCGCCGCTGCTCGGGGGGGTCGCGCTGCGCCGGCCGCCGAAGCGGTGCCTCCAGGGGCTCCCAAGAGCCCCCTGCGCCCGCGCCACGCGGTACTCGGCCTCAGCACGGATCAGGGTCTCCGGGAACATCCGAGACCACCTCCTCTAGGGGTCGGCCAGCGCGACGGTCCTGTGCGCCGTCGGTCGGCATCTCGTTCGATGTGCATCGTACGCTATTGTTCGATATCTGTCAAAGAACTCGGCACCGTTCTTTCGGTCACCATCCAACAACTTGAGGTAGTGTGGTAAGAGATGGCTCGAACCAACCGCCACCTTCGCGTTCGACACTTCGTCGACCGAGCGCGAACAGGTACGGTTCTCGGGTCGCATCCCTGTCGAACGACGGAGGCCGCGTGCGGCTCGTCGACCTGCGTAGCAGCGCGCCTGCGCCCACCCTGCGGGTGGTGGCGCAGGCCTCGGCCGCGGCGGAGTTGCTGCGCCTGATCGGGGTGCTCTTCAGCGACGAGCCGTCGGAGTACGACGTCGGCAGGGAGCGTCTCGACCGGATCTGCGCCTCGGTGCCGCAGGACCTCGCTGAGGAGATCCAGGCCCATCGGGCGACCGACGACGGCAAGGACTTCCTCGTCCTCTCGCTGATCGCCGCCGACCTGCCCGACCCGAGCGGCGTCGACGAGCTGCTCGCGGCCCTGCACGAGGACCCGGCGATGAGCTGGCGGCTCCTGCTGACCCACGTCGCGCAGAAGCTCGATCCCCGGCCCGACCTCGACGCACGGCTGCTGGCCGGCGACGAGCGCGCCCTCGACGAGGTGCGCGAGCTGGTCGAGGCTGCGGGGGGCGACCCGAGCGTCGAGGAGCTGCTCGACGTCGACCCCGTCGCGTACGGCCGCCAGGTCGCCGACATCGTCGAACGGTTCGAGGCGCAGGTGTGGCGCGGCCTCGCGGACGAGGCCATGGGGCCGATCCGCCGGGACGCCGATCACCGCAACGAGCGACTGGCCTCGGGGGCGGATCCCACGGCCGTGGTCGTCGAGGCCACCAACGGGTACGAGCCCCCCGACGATGCGGGGTTGCGCCGCATCGTGCTGCTGCCCAGCTACTGGATGCGTCCCTGGCTGGTGGTCGGCCACCGCGGCACGGACATCGAGGTGATCTCGACCGTCGTCGCCGACGAGTTCCTCGTCCTGCCCTCGGAGGCGCCGCCACCGGCACTGCTCAAGCTCGCCAAGGCGCTGTCCGACGAGAGCCGGCTCCGCCTGCTGCGGCGCATGGCCTCGGGGCCGGTGAGCCTGACCGAGGCCACCGATGCGCTGGACGTCACCAAGGCCACCGCCCACCACCACCTGTCGATCCTCCGACAGGCGGGGCTGGTCTCCATGCGCGGAGCGGGACGCTCCACCCGCTACGCGCTGCGCCACGACCCGGCAGACGCGGCACGCGACGCCCTGGCCGACTACTGCTGCCGACCCTGATCCGACGTGCCTGATCCGACTGCTCCGTCACGGCGCATCGGAGCACCGCAGGCTGGCTAGCCTCGCCGTGAGGAGGGGACGACGATGGCTGACCCGCGCGACACCGGCTACACCGACGAGGACCTCGCGCGCCAGCCCGGCATCGACGACCCCGACGACTACCGCCATCCCTTCGCTCGCGACTACGACCGGCTGGTCCACACCACGGCGTTCCGGAAGCTGCAGGGCAAGACCGGGGTGGTCGCTCCTGGCGAGGCGGACTTCTTCCGCACCCGGCTGACCCACACGATCGAGGTGGCGCAGCTGGCGCGCCGGCTCGGCTGGAAGCTCGGTGCCCAGCCCGACCTGGTCGAGGCGGCCGCGATCATGCACGACTTCGGCCACGCCCCCTTCGGCCACGTGGGCGAGGAGTCGCTGTGCGGGGCGGTGGACGCCGCGGCCGTCGCGTGGGGTCTGGACCCCGCCGACGTCGGCGGCTACGAGGGCAACGCGCAGACCTTCCGGCTGGTCACCTCCAGGCTGACCGGCTCCGCCGCGAACCGCGGCCTGAACCTCACCCGCGCCACGCTGGACGCGTCGGTCAAGTACCCGTGGGAACGCGGCGAGGTGAGCGACCGCAAGTGGTGCTTCTACCCCACCGAGCGCGAGGCCGCCAGGTGGGTCCGCGAGCCCGCCGGCGACGACCGTCGTCGGACCCAGAGCTTCGAGGCCCAGGTGATGGAGTGGGCTGACGACGTCTCGTACGCGGTCCACGACCTCGAGGACTTCTTCCTCGCCGGCTCGATCCCCCTGGCGCTCCTGGCCCAGTCCGCCACCGCCCGCCAGCGGGTCACGGAGCAGCTCATCGAGCGCCGGGCCCGGCGCGGCAAACTGGCGACGCAGCCCTCCGACGACCCGGTGCGCTACCCCGCAGACGAGCTCGCCGACGCCTTCGAGCAGGTCTTCACCCAGGCCGACGGGCCCTTCGAGGGCTTCCGGTCGCTCTCTGGCGAGTTCGACGGCTCCGTCGAGTCGCGCCACGCGCTGCGGCTGATGCGCAAGCGGTTGATCAACCGGCTGATGCACTCGGTCGCGCCCCGAGACCCGGACGCACCACCTCGGCGTCACCTCAACGACCTGAGCATCCCCCGGGACGCCCGGCTGGTCGACGACGTGCTGCGCGACCTGCTGTGGGTGTTCGTGATCGAGCACCCGCGGATGGCGACCTACCAGCACGGGCAGCGGCGGATCGTCCGGGAGCTGTTCGAGCTGTACGTCGCCACGGTGCAGGGGCCGGCCGCCGACGTCGCACTGTTCCCCCGCGACCTGCAGCCCGAGCTGCGGCACCTGCTCGACACGGTCGACCGATCCGGTGCCCGCATCGAGATCCTGCGGCTGCTCGCCGACCACGTCGGCCAGCTCACCGACGACACGGCCGCGCGCCTGCACCGTCGCCTGACCGGACACGTCTCCCGCGGGTTCAGCGACCTGCTGTGATCCGGCGACACCCGGGGGTCACGACCGGGGCACGTGCTCGCGCAGGAACGCCGCGACGGTGTCGAGGAACTCCGGCCCGGTGAACAGCGCCGGGTCGTTGTGCCCCGCGCCGGCGATCTCCACCAGCTCGGCACCGGATGCCTCGGCGACCTCGCGGGACAGCCGTGTCGGCACGATCCGGTCACGATCGCCCGCCACCACCAGGACCGGTCCGTCGTAGACGTCGAGGTGGTCGGTCACCGGGTAGCGATCGCGCAGCAGCGTCCGCACGGGCAGGAACGGGTAGGCCGAGCGCCCGACGTCGGCCAGCTCGGGGAAGGGTGAGCGCAGCACGAGCGCAGCCGGAGGTCGTTGGGTCGCGACCGCCGACAGCACACCGGTCCCCAGGGATTCGCCGAGGTAGACCAGGCGGTCCGGGTCGACGTCATCGCGCGCGGTCAGCGTCTCGATCGCCGCGTGGGCATCGGCGACCAGGTCGTCCTCGTTGGGCCGGCCGGGGTTCCCGCCGTAGCCGCGGTAGTCGAGCAGCAGAACCGCGTGCCCGCGGTCGACCAGCCCCTCGGCCATCGGCACCCGCATCTGTCGGTTGCCGGCGTTGCCCGGCGCGACGACGATCGTGGCCACGGGCTCGTCGTCGGTCGGCAACAGCCACGCCTCGTGTTCGAGCCCGTCGTGGGTGGTGAAGGTCACCGGCTCGATCTGCACGCCGGGTGGCGGGGTCGGCTCGCCCCCCATCGGCAGGTAGATCATCTGCCGTTGGAACACCGCAGCCAGGATGACCAGCAGCAGCCAGACCGCTGCGATCGTCCCGATGATGGTCAACACCCGTCGCACTCAGACGCCCAGGTCTCGTCGATCGAAGACCGTCACGGCGATCGCGAGCGCGACCACGCTCACCGCCAGCAGACCACCGAACCCTGCCACGTGCACGCCTTCGACGAGGGGGTCACCCATGAGGTACCAGGAGAACGGGCTGAGCGCTTCGAGCCACCGACCGTCGTCGAGCATCCCGGCGAAGGCATCGGCGATGAACGCGAGCACGCCCACCCCGGCACCGGCGGCCAGGCCGACAGCTCGCCGACCGGTCACGGCGCCGGCAGCGAAGGCGACGCTCGCCACGGCCAGGGTGAACAGCAACATCCCGAGCCCCGCCGCCGCCAGTCCACCGAAGCTCACCTCCATGTCGATCCCGGCGACGATGACCATGATCGCGACCGAGACCGCCACGGTCAGCGCCGCGAGCTGCAGCACCAGGGCCACGTAGCGCTCCACCAGCACCCGCCGCCGACTCACGCCCGAGGTCAGCTCCAGCTCCAGCGAGCCGTCCTCCTCGACACCGGCGAGGACCCGTGCCCCGAGGGTGATGCCGAAGACCATCAGCAGGATCGGGCCGAGCAGGCCGTAGACGGTGGACTCGAGGTAGCCGGCGGGTGTGCCGATCCGGTCGTAGCCGAGCGCAGCGACCAGCCCCTCGGGCATGCCCTCGATCATCGCGCTCATCTCCGGGCCGTCCATCACGGTGTAGAAGCTCGCGTACATCGCGCTGACCGCCGCGACGGCGACCGCCCACAGGACGAGGGCACGCCGGCTCTGCCGCAGGACCCAGCTCAGCACCTTGCCCGACGTCGCGACATCCGTCGACGACGCCGCGGGAGCGACCACGCTCGGGCTCGGCCCTGAAGCCGAGGGGGTGGTCATGGGCTCGTGGCGCTCAGCGACCATCGACGGTCACCTCCTCGTCGGCGCGCAGCTCCTCCGCCGGCACCCGGTAGTGGTCGAGGAACAGGTCCTCCAACTCACGATCCTCGGCCGACCAGCGCACCACGTGGTGCGCCGCCGCCGCCTTCAACAGCGCGTCGGGTTCACCGCGCAGCAGACACCGCACGGTCGTGCCCTCCACCTCGACGTCCTCGACACCGGGGAGCGACCGGAAGCCGGCCGCATCGATGGGAGCGGCGAAGGTCAGCGTGACCCGCTGGCCGGCGTGGTGGCGCAGGGTCGCGACCTCGTCGAGGTCGACGATCCGTCCCTGACGGATGATCGCGACCCGTTCGGCGATCTCCTCGACCTCGGAGAGCACGTGCGACGACATGAACACCGTCGCGCCACCCGCCTGCGCCTCGCGGACCAGGGCGAGGAACTCGTGCTGGAGCAACGGGTCGAGGCCGCTGGTCGGTTCGTCGAGGATCAGCAGCTCCGGACGGTGCATGAAGGCCTGGAGCACCCCGACCTTCTGCCTGTTGCCCTTCGAGAGCGCGCGGACGGGTCGGGACAGTTCGAGCCCGAACCGTTCGGCGAGCGGGGCGATCCGGTCGCGTCCCGCACCGCCGCGCAACCCCGCCTGGTGCTCGAGCAGCTCCTGCGAGGTGGCGCGGCCGCTCATGGCGAGCTCACCGGGGAGGTAGCCGATCCTGGCGCGCAGGCCAGGACCACCCTCACGAGGCGTCTCGCCCAACACCTCGGCATGGCCTGCCGTGGGGCGGAGCTGATCGAGGAGCACCCGGATCATCGTCGACTTGCCGGCCCCGTTGGGACCGAGGAAGCCGAACACCTCCCCACGTCTGACCTCGATGTCGACACCGTCGAGGGCGCGGATGGACCCGTAGTCCTTCACCAGCGCGTCGGTCCGGATCACGACGTCGTTCGAGGCGGTCATCGCCCCTCCTCCTCTCGCTCCGCGAAGACCTCGCGGTAACGCTCGTGGACCGCCTCATCGAGGACCCCATCGGTCAACAGCTCCAGGGCGGGCAGCATCCAGGCCTCGGCGTTCGCGGGATCGTCCACCAGGTCGGCGCCGGTCAGGCGGGTGACGTGCTCGTGCAGCACGAGGGCCCCGAGCGACCACATCATCAGCACGACCGCGCGACCGCGCTGATCATCCGTGGGCTTGAGGGTCCCGGCGGCCACCCCCGCGTCGAGGTAGCCCACCGCGTCCTCGACCATCTCGTCGATCAGCTCCGCAACGTGCGGTGACCCGTCGACGAGGGTGCGGGCGAGGTAGCGCAGGTAGGGCGGACCATCGGTCACCGCCCGCAACGAGGCGACCGGGTCGAGTCCTGCGCCGGCGGTGAGCGCCTCCTGCTTACCCTGACGGATGATGGCGGCGACGTGCTCGTCGCAGGCCACCCGGAGGGCATCCTTCGACCCGAAGTGGTGGATCACCAGCGCCGGCGACACGCCGGCGTCGTCCGCGATGGCCCGGACCGAGGCACCGGCGACCCCGCGCTCGGCGAAGCAGGCCACCGCAGCGTCCCGGATCCGCGCGCGGGCGGTGAGGTCCTGGTCCGCAGCCCTGGGGCGCGGGGCGTCGGTGCCGCGGCGGTCGACGTCGCTCGACCCGTCACCCGAGGGGGGCGAGACGGCGTCGTCCCCGGGGGCGTTCGCGGAGGCGTTCGCGGAGGAGCGAGGTGCTGAATCCATGTTCAGTATACTAAACGGTTGTTCAGTATCCGGCAAGTGACGGCCGGCACTACCGTGCGAGCCCACACTCCCGCACCGTCCACGCCCCGTCCCCCGCCCACGATCCGGGGACCCGGAGTGCCCGACCCGCCCCACCTCTGCTGGCCCAGGAGGACCGCCGTGGCCGATCGCAGACCGAGCAACCTCGCCGTCCTGACCAGCGGCGGGGACGCCTGCGGGATGAACGCCGCGGTCCGCGCGGTGATCCGGACCGCGATCCACCACGGCGCCACCCCGTACGCGATCCACGAGGGCTACCAGGGGCTGGTCGACGGCGGACCTGCCATCGTGGAGTTCGGGACCCGGGACGTCGGCGGCATGCTCCAGCTGGGCGGCACCACGATCGGGACCGCCCGCAGCGAGGAGTTCCGCCAGCGTGACGGGCGGCGGCGTGCCGCGCTGCACCTCATCGAGCGCGACATCGACGGGCTCGTCGTGATCGGTGGTGACGGCAGCCTGACCGGTGCGGACCTGTTCCGTCGGGAGTGGCCCGAGCTCCTCGCCGAGCTGGTCGGATCCGGCGAGCTCACCCCGGAGCTGGCCGACGCACACCCGACCCTGCGGCTGGTTGGGCTGGTCGGCTCCATCGACAACGACATGTTCGGGACCGACATGACGATCGGTGCCGACACGGCTCTGCACCGCATCACCGAGGCGATGGACGCCCTCCACAGCACCGCCGCCAGCCACCAGCGCAGCTTCGTGGTCGAGGTCATGGGCCGCCACTGTGGGTACCTCGCGCTGATGAGCGGCCTCGCGGCGGGCGCGAACTGGACCTTCATCCCCGAACGTCCGGCGGACGCGCAGACCTGGGACGCGCAGATGTGCGACGCCCTCGTGGCGGGCAGGGCCAAGGGACGCCGACAGAACATGGTCGTGGTGGCCGAGGGCGCCCACGACACCGCGGGCGAGCCGATCACCGCAGATCGCGTGAAGGCCGCCCTCGAGGAGCGCCTCGGCGAGGACGCCCGGGTGACGATCCTCGGTCACGTCCAGCGCGGAGGGGTGCCCAGCGCCTTCGACCGCAACCTCGGGACGATGTGCGGCAACGCCGCCGTCGAGCTGCTGTTGCGATCGGCACCCGACGACGAGCCACAGCTGGTCGGGATCCGGGAGAACCGGGTCGTGAGCACGCCGCTGATGGAGAACGTCCGCCAGACCCAGGCCGTCAGCGAGGCGATCCACGACGGGCAGTACGACCGGGCGATGCAGCTGCGCGGTGGCAGCTTCTCCGAGTCCTGGGAGACCTTCCACACCCTGGTCCAGGCCAGCCCGAGGGAGCGCGATCCGAGCCTGCGTCAGCTGCGACTGGCCATCCTGCACTCCGGCGGACCGGCCCCGGGGATGAACACGGCCGTACGCGCCGCCGTCCGTCTGGGGATCGACGCCGGGCACGTGATGTTGGGGGTGCGCACCGGCGTCGACGGCCTGATCGAGGGCAGGATCGAGGAGCTGTCCTGGATGGACGTGAGCGGATGGACCGCCCAGGGTGGCGCCGAGCTCGGCACGAGCCGCACGCAACCGGACGAGGAAGCGCTCGTCCGCATCGTCGAGCAGGTCCGCGAGCACCGCATCGACGGGCTGCTCATGATCGGGGGGTTCTCCGGCTACCGGGCCGCCCACACCCTGCTGCAGGCACGCCATCAGCATGCCGAGCTCGCGCTCCCGATCGTGTGCCTGCCCGCGTCGATCAACAACGACCTGCCCGGGTCGGAGCTGAGCATCGGAGCCGACACCGCGCTCAACAGCATCGTCACCGACGTCGACAAGATCAAGCAGTCAGCGGTCGCGTCACACCGCTGTTTCGTCGTCGAGACGATGGGACGCGAGTGCGGCTACCTCGCGCTCATGAGCGGGATGGCCACCGGCGCGGAACGGGTCTACCTGCCCGAGGAGGGCGTGCACCTCGATGACCTGCGCGACGATGTCGACGTGCTGCGGGAGGACTTCCGGTCCGGCAAGCGCCTCGGGCTGGTGATCCGGAGCGAGGGTGCGGATCGGGTCTACACGACCAGCTTCGTCGCCGCGCTGCTCGAGAAGGAGGGCGCCGGCGCCTTCGACGTCCGCCAGGCGGTGCTCGGCCACGTCCAGCAGGGTGGTCCGCCAAGCCCCTTCGACCGGATCCAGGCCACCCGGCTGGCTCGGCGCTGCGTCGAGTACCTGATCGAGCACGCCGAGTTGCGCTCGACGGCGATGGTCGGGCTGCAGGGCGGTCGGGTCCGGTTCACCGAGCTGGCCACGTTCCCGGAACTGCACGTCCCCGGTGTGCAGCGACCGAGGGAGCAGCGCTGGATGAGCCTGCGTCCCCTGGCCCGGATCATGGCCAAACCCACCGCGCCGCCTTCCGACCCGCTCACGGGGTAGTCGCGGGCCACCTCGTCGCCGAGGAGACGCCTACAGCAGGCGGATCGCGAGCACGGCGAGCCACAGCCCCCCGAGGATGACGACGACGGAGGCGAACAGTGGCAGGGGGGC
>SL_3KL_010_SEDDRAFT_10004490_pt1 | contig 12599 bp, 12 predicted proteins | sample SodLakKL_010_SED_2_FD_10381 | JGI IMG/M metagenome (IMG submission 10381)
CACTTTCTACTGTCAAATTTTTGGATTTAGAACATTAGGATTTAGGACATTAGAACTTGCTCCCTGTTCCCTGCCCCCTGCGGCTTGCGGCTTGCGGCTTGCGGCTTGCGGCTTGCGGCTTGCGGCTTGCACCCTGCGGCTTGTTACCGGCAAGAAAAAATTAGAATTCATATCTGCCTATAGCGAAATGTTTTGCTTTTCTATATTTACACAAAAGTGTTACATCCGGAGAGTAGAATATTGAAATGCAGTACTTATTCTATAACCGATCCATAATTTCTGTTTCATGAATCTGAGATTTTTTCCTTCTCATCTTATAGTTGTCTGCTTTTTATGTGTTGCATGTTCTGAGGGTGCAAAGGAATCTTCCACCCTACATACTCTTACCACATCAGTCATTCCCACGGAAGCCGGCACCATTTCACCCGCCGAAGGCAACTACACCCATAATCATGGTGAACAGGTGCAAATTTCTGCTACCGCAAATGAACACTGGGTTTTTGATAGCTGGGGAGGCGACTTAAGCGGCACTGCGAACCCGATTATCATTACCATGAACAGCGACCGGGACGTTAGTGCACTATTCCGCAAACGGGACTATCCCCTCGCCCTCACCGTTTTTGGTCAGGGTATCGTTGAAGAACGGATCATACAGCAGAGAGTTACAGATTACCCACACGGATCACTGGTTGAGCTGACTGCGATACCATTAGATGGCTGGGAATTCAGGGAATGGAGAATGGATGCCTCGGGAAATCAAAATCCTGAAGTAATTGAAGTAAATGAAGAAACTACTGTACATGCCGTTTTCAGAATTGAAAATGAAGCTTCTATGTTTTTAAATACCTTCAACGGGTCAGGTTTTGATCTTGCTTATGATGTTGCTGAATCAGAATCCGGGAATATCGGAGTCACAGGCATACAATGGTCTGCTGACGGAGATTTTGCCGGGCAAAACCTGGGTGATGCAGATATTTTTGTTTTCAATTTTTCGCCAGATGGCGAACTGCTCTGGAGAAAAAATATCGGGGGCTCCTCGCACGATGAAGGAAGTTCCATTTATCCGACACACGACAACGGGTATGTCATCAGCGGTACTACAAGATCCGTTGACGGACATTTTTCAGACAGAACAAACTCACTTTTTGATCTTTTTGCAATCAAGTTAAGTGAAAACGGTCAGATAGAGTGGCAATTTTCGTTAGAAGGTACTGGTCAAGATAATGCGATGTCGGTTATACAGACAAGCAGCAAAAACTATGTCCTAACAGGCAGCTTCAGATCAAATGATGGAGATTTTGAGGGACTAAATCAGGGTATGGCAGATACATTTGTAATTAAACTGAATGAATTTGGAGAAATGCTATGGCTTACCACAATTGGGGGTTCCAACAATGCAGTCGGAAGCTCTGTAATCGAAACCCAAAACGGAAAATTTTTAGTTTCCGGGACCACTTCAAATACAGATGGAGATTTTGCAGGAACTGATGTGCCGGATAGTAACTATTTCGTAGCCAAATTGAACAGCAACGGGGAATTGATCTGGATCCGAAAGATTGAGAACATGAGCCATTTCAATAATGGAGGCGGTATTACAATGACTCCGAATGGCAACTTTGTTTTGGCTGCTCAAACAAGAAGATCTCCGCTAAATGTTAAGCTGCTTAAAATTTCCGGAGATGGTGATGTATTGTGGGCATCATCATTTGGTGGAAATAATCCTGACGCTGCAAACTCGATTTCTGTTACCGCTGACGGAAACCTTTTGGTTACCGGATCTGCAAGCTCATTCAACGGCCCGTTTTCCGCACGAGACAGGCAAAATAGTGATGTAGATATTATGGCAGGCAAACTATCCTTAACCGGTGAATTGAAGTGGGTAAAAACTTTTGGCGGAACTTCAGGCGAGTCGGGTTATGCCATTCTTGAAACAATGGACAAAGGCATAGTTATCGTCGGGGGATACGCATCTGACGATAATTTTTTCGAAGGCCAGGTAGAGAACACAAATTATGCCATGAATCTCTTCATTATGAAATTAAACCAGCAAGGAGAATACCTTGAGTAGAACTGGTTTCATTTTTTATGCAGAATATTTTGTATTTAATATCGGTGAAAATATTCTTGACAACAGGTTTACATATGATCCCTCATAGAAATAGATGCCTCTCCAGCAACACAAATAAATTCCGCCAATTCATGAATAGATTCACGCTCCCGGCATTTATTTTTTTCGCTGCAAGCTTGCTCATTTCATGCACTGACAGTTCAACCACGGTACAAGTCATGGATATCAACCCCACACCATTTTTATCGGGTGTAGGCGAGCCTCACAGTCCTTACCAAATAACTACCATCGAACAACTTCAGGCCTTAAAAAACTATCCTGAAAGAGAGTTCATACTCATGGCTGATATCGATGCTACCGATACCAAAACGTGGAATGATGGTGCCGGATTTCTCCCCATCGGATCTGAGGATTCTCCCTTCTCAGGCAGATTCGACGGCAACGGCCATAGCATATAATCTCTTCCTTAATCATGACCTGAGAGATACCGGTTTATTCGGGTATCTGCGCGATGCGGCGATTGAAAATGTGAAGCTTTCCGGGATGACCGTAACGGGGAATAATTTTACCGGTGGCCTTGCAAGCCGCGTAATCAACTCTTCCATCCAGAATGTTCGTGTGGAAGCTGATGTGACGAGCGAAAATTATTCAGGAGTACTCATTGCTGCGGTCGAGCGCTCGGTTTTAAAAAATATCCGGGTCTCGGGCAGTGCTGCCGGAATCATCTCCGGAGGCATCGCCGGGCGTGCCAGGTTTATTGATTCTGACGACGTTCATGCAGAGGTCACAATTGAGGGCAAGGAGTTCGCCGGCGGCCTCTTTGGAATTCTTTGGGCTACAACACCTGATAATCAGGCTATTTCAAATTGCAGCTCCGATTCGCAGGTTACAAGTGCAGAGGGTGATGCAGGCGGAATCATTGGCATCGATCTTAGGTCAGATTTCAACTCTGATCCTTCAATCGTGAACTGTACTTCTTCAGGAACAGTGACCGCCGAGTTTGCCGGAGGTCTTGTTGGCCGGGGCGCAATCGACATCCAGCACTCCTCATCATCCGCAATAGTTCGTGGTGGCACACTTGCCGGGGGTTGCTGGGCGGCACGAATGCCGTTGATCTAAAACCGGTACAGATCTACCGAAGCAATTTCACGGGGAATGTCTCTATTGCCGAGTCTTTCTGCGGCACAAGCGATGGACTTGTTGGCGGCCTGGTTGGAAGAGCAAGAAACGTACATATATCCAGGTCGTATTCGGAAGGTACCATTGAAGGGAGAAATGGTGTAGGTGGGTTGATCGGTGAAATGTTCAATGGATCTATTGCGGAATCGTACGCTACCGGAAGCGTTTCTGCTTGTTCTTACTCTGGAGGGTTGGTGGGTTTTATTTGGAATGATGCTGCAATTCGGGATAGCTACAGCCTGGGTAACGTTTCTTCAGAAAATGGAGTGGGAGGAGGAATCGTTGGCCTATCATTTACAAATGCCGATATCTCACAGGTTTATTCCACAGGCATGATTTCCGAAGCAACATTATCTGGGGCATTGGCAGGGGTTTTGAGTGCTCCCCTTTTAAATAGCTATTGGAGCAGTGAACTGGCTGGTACCGATATAGTTGCCGGTGATCTGGTTACAAGAAACAACACAACCGGCGAGCTTATCAACATATCTAAACTGCTGCCCGAAGAGATGCAGGGTGCAGCTGCCCGCGATAATATGCCTTTTTTCGACTGGAATAATACATGGGAAACCTCCGATACGTTTCCGGTTTTAAAATGGCAAAACGAGCAGTAAGATTTTGAGCTCAAATGGTGTAATGTTCTAAATCCTAAAAGTTGCGGGTTGCCAGTCGCCGGTTTGTGAGTGAAAAGGCAAAAGGCAAAGGGCAAAAGTAAAAAGTTAATAAGCGGCAGATGGCAGTAGGCAACTCCTGAAGCAATATTTTCCCTGTTCCCTGCTCCCTGTTCCCTGCTCCCTGTTCCCTGTTCCCTGCACCTCGTTCCCTGCGGCTGGACGCTTGCCACCTGAAGCTTGCAGCCCCCCATCTTTTTCAAATTTGATTTGAGCTTTTCTTTTGTTTTTGATTGTTTACAGAACATAAACCTCAAAATACGCAATCATGCTTATCGGTATTTGCTCCGACACCCACGACCATGTAGAACATATAACAAAAGCTGCAGCTCTTTTTAAAAAGCGCTCCGTTGGCATGGTTATACATGCAGGCGATTATTGCAGTCCATTTACCATTCCTCTTTTCCAAGACCTGCCGCTTCACGGAATCTTCGGCAATAATGATGGTGACAAGTACCTGCTGATGAAAAAGTTCGATGATATTGGCGCAACACTGCACGGTAGTTTCTTCACCTTTAATCAGGACAAGCTCAACTTTGCCGTTTATCATGGAACGCATCCGGAAATTACAGAAAGCCTTGAGCTTTGCGGAAAATACGATGTGGTTATTTCAGGACATACGCATCAGGCACGGGTAGATACCATTGGCGACACCCTTTCTATTAATCCGGGCAGCGTGAACGGCTTCGACCAGGATGCGCTCATCGCGTTTTTTGACACGGAGAACAGGCAGGTGAAGTTTGTTGAACTTCAGAATGAAGTTCTTTGAAAGTCTCAGCCTGACTTAGATCCGATCGCACATTTAGGATATGAATAGCATCTGATGCCTGTGCCCCTGAGCGCGTACGCATCAATCTCGTAATAGCCTCGAAATTGCTTCTGTGTATGATTGGGTGGTGCCTTCGCCACCTATGTCTCTGGTGCATTCTTCCTTATGCTCCTGAAGAACTGTATACAGTGCCGACCTGATTCGTTCAGCCATCCTATGCTCATCCAGGTACTCGAGCATCATAAGAGCCGAAAAGAGCAGTGCTGTAGGATTAGCCAGGCCCTTACCTGCAATATCGGGAGCCGAGCCGTGAACCGCTTCAAATATAGCTGCATCATCACCGATATTTGCAGCTCCGGTTACGCCCAGGCCGCCAACCAGGCCGGAGGCAAGATCAGACAGGATATCGCCGAATAAATTGGTAGTCACAATCACATCAAACTGTTGCGGCTTTATCACCATCTGCATCGCCATATTATCAACAATCAGATCCTCAAATTCGATGTCCGGATAATTCTTTGATATTTCTTTACCAATCTGTAGAAACAGGCCCGTTGTAAGTTTCAGTATGTTCGCTTTATGAACGAGCGTTACCTTTTTCCGTCCATACTTTTTTGCATACTCAAATGCAGCTGTGATAATTTTTTCACTCGCTTCGCGCGTCACTACAGCAATGCTTTCGGCATGTTTCTCTTCATCGTCTACCCAATGTTCTTTCCCGATATACAGGCCCTGGGTGTTCTCCCTGAACAGAACGATATCAACCCCCCTGAATGGGCTCTCAATGTTTGGAAGTGAGCGCGCCGGACGAATATTACTGTAGAGTTTGAAATGCTGACGCAGTGCCACGTTTACCGACCTGAACCCCGTACCTACAGGTGTTGCCAAAGGGCCCTTCAGCGCTATTCTGTGTTTTTCTATGGCCTCTACTGTGTCATCGGGCAGCGGAGTACCAAGCTCTTCATGTGCCTCTGCACCGGCCTTTTTCTCGATCCAGTTTATGTTTGCGCCGGCGGCATCAAGTATAGTTGTTACGGCTTTTGTGATCTCCTTACCGATTCCGTCTCCGGGAATTAGTACAATATCATGCATTGTGGACTCTTCTAATGGTAGTTTATGGCTTTGTTTCCTCAGTGAAGATATGGAAATAATGTCTGCTTTACAGGCGGCATAAGAGGGTATATGCACAAATATGAAGAGCCGGAAATTCCGGCTCTTGTTTTCAACTATGCGGCAAGATCTATTTACGGAAGTGGATCAGTCACCGATACTCCCGAACTATCCCGAATATTTTTCCTGAAGTCGGATTCCGCAGGCCTTACCGTCATCACAGGCTTTTTCAGAAATTCGATTACCTTTTCGGTCACGGATCCCATAAAAACATGAGCAAAACCGGTGTGGCCGTGGGTAGCCATCACCACAAGGTCGCTGTTTTCTGCTGCGTATGCTTCAATCTCGTAATGCGGCGAAAAACCACTTACAATTTCCGTCCGAATACGAACATCTTTTTCACCATCTTCAGTCTTCATATGCAAAATGCCTTCGAACAGGTTGTGTTTTTTCAAGAACGAAATACCCTGATCCTTCCTTTGCTCAAAATATTTTTGGATACGATCGACCAAAGAATGATAGACTTTATCTTTTTGTATTTCAGCCGGAATGAAATTGGCTGTGTCGGTTAAACCGGTTCTCATTTCTGCTACATACAGCAATGTAATGTCTGAATCGAAAGCAACGGCTAGCGGCACAGCCTCTGCCAGTGCCGTGAATGAAAGGTCGGATCCATCAGTAGGAACCAGGATATCATTGATTTTTCTTCCTATCATGCCTCTATCTACGGTAAGCACGGGAATTCTGCTTGTACGAATGGTATGCCTGGTTACTCCTCCTCTGCGCATTTTTGTTTCATGACCGCCTTTGGCCCCCATTACGATTAAATCATAATCCCTGTTTTCTGTATGGTCAGCGATACTCAGGTGTGGCTTTCTTTCTACTTTGATAAACGTTTCTCCCCTGTTTTCGTCATCAAAGTTCGTCATCGCATTTTTTAATTTGCCGGCTGCATTCTCCAGCAATTTTTCTGAAAGCTCAATATTCATATCCGATGCCATGAACCTCATAAAATGCTGCATACTTGGCACTACATGAATCAGGTCGATTTCCGCACCGAATTTTACCGCAAGTTTATGAGCTATAGCGTACGCTGCTTCCGCACCGTGTGAAAAATCTGTTGGAACAAGAATTCGTTTGATCGTTTTCATTATGCTTACCTCCTATTTTTTAACAGAATGCCATGCGTACATTTCAGTCGTCAAGGGTATAATCAATCAGTTCAATGGCATTTTCATAGGCTTCGTCGGGTGTTTCCCCTTCGGCTACAAGTACTTTTCCATGCTTATTGCTTACTGAGACGCGAACACCATCCCATTTTCTATTGCTTTCTGCTACCGAAAAGCCTCTGTACCCTTGTTTGTGCAGTAAATTTACTCTTTCCTGAAGGCTCGATTCGCGGGTGTTGTCAAATTGATCTGCCATAACTATGCTCCGTTTTTTCAAGGGTTTTATTCAAAAAACGTAAATCTTCACTTTTACAGTATGGTGTCTCAACTGATGGTTTCGTAGGGGATTTACTTAGCCAATTGTGGTTTTTTCATAAATCCCCGTTTCTTATAATTGAAAAAATTGCGCTTCAACAAAGTCAGCCGCTCACTGTTATGCAACAATTCCGAACCCTTTTTCTCATACTTCTGCTAACCGCTGTATTACTTTCATGCGATAACGGGCATCGCAACCACGAGTGGCGGCCACTTTTTAACGGCGAAGATCTATCCGGGTGGATTATACCCGAAGGCGACGGCGGCCATTGGAAAGTTTTGAACGGTGTGATAGACTATGATGCCCGGAGCAAGGCCCCCGGTGATAAGGATCTCTGGACCAAAGATGAATTTGAGGATTTTGTTCTACGGATTGATTGGCGTATTAAGGAAACTCCTTTTGTGAACCCGAACGTACCAATCATCCTGCCCGACGGCACAAATAAGCTGGATGAGAACGGAGAAGTTATCCGCATGTCGGTTCCGGATTCGGATTCAGGCATCTACCTCAGAGGCATGCCAAAGGCACAGGTCAATATCTGGACCTGGCCCGTGGGCTCAGGTGAAGTTTGGGGATACCGAACCGACCCCGATATGCCTGCAGAAGTTGTTGCGGCGGTTACTCCTCGTCTTCATGCCGACAATCACATCGGGGAGTGGAATACGTTTGAAATTACCATGGTGGGCGATCGATTGACCGTGGAGCTGAACGGCCATATCGTAGTAGAGGATGCTCAGCTGCCCGGAGTTAACGAAAGGGGTCCGATAGCTCTGCAGCATCATGGGCATAAAGTAGACGGTGAGTGGGCAAGCTCACCATCTCTTGTTCAGTTCAGAAATATCTACATCAGAGAGCTTTAACGATCAGGCAAAACGATTTCAGAAATTGAAACTGTGAGAAATAACTAATACCATTCGGCCAGAAGCAGGCTTGCAAGTTCCTCACCCAGATGGGTTTCCATAAGATATCGGTACCTGTCACTTTGCACGTAACCACCGTCTGCCTCAAAAAATCGCTCCATCATAGGGGCCCAATCGCTGCCGTGTGGCATAATTACCCCAAACTGTTCGGATGATTCATCACCCGCACCATGTCTTTGCAATGAAGCGCCGGCCTGTGAAGCTCTCCAGTAGTTGTAGATATCCACGTAGGCAAAGTACCTGTTTGTCTCAGCAACTCGGTTGATGATCTCATTGTTGGAATGGGCAAACTCCATCTCAGCTTCCGGCAAATGATTTTCAACAATCGATTCGAGTCGATCCTGGTGCAGTGTGCCTTCGAAGGCCAGCGCCGTCAATCCATCAAATGCTTGCGGGATCTGCTCAAACGAATTGATTTCAGTAACATCGCTGTGTGTAATAAGGGTGGCGATATTAATCATGTATGGCGGACTAAACGCAAGTTCCTCTCTCCTCTCCTCCGTGATAGTTACATTTGCCACTCCAAAAACCCCGCCCGATGCATCCCTCACGGTGCTGTAAAAGGTTGAAAACTGTTCGATCGGCTCGTAGTGAATCGTCAGATTCATGTCAAACTCCACATTTATGAAATCTGCAAAATCACGAACAAGCTCAATTGTTACTCCGGTAAGCCTATCGTTCTCATCAGTATATGAGAATCCATCGCTCGGAACGTAGTAGAGCGTGATAGTGCCGCCGCCCATTTGCTGCACTTCCTCCCAGGTATGGTTTCTTATGGTGTCATCAGGGGGCTGAGAACATCCGGTGAAAATAAGGACAGAGATAACAAGTGCTGAAATTCGAAACATCATAGGATTTGTTTGGCTGTTAACGCAAAAGAGAACCTGCGCTGAGAGGTTACAGATCCGGGAGTACCGGCTGCATTTATGATAACCCAATCGATTCACTTTTGTGAATTTTTTTTATTTGACCCGGAACTGGAGATCTTCTATTTTAGTTTAACATTAAACAATTTTACATCAACTAAAACAAACCGAATCATGAGCACTGAAACATTGACCAAATGGAGCATTGATGCTTCTCATTCCGAAATCACGTTTAAGGTAAAGCACCTTGTCATTTCTACCGTAACCGGAAAGTTTGGATCATTCGACGCCACCATCGAATCCGACAATGAAAATTTTGAAGGTGCCGACATTTATTTCGAGGCTGATATCAACAGTATCGACACAGGAAACGAGGATCGCGACAATCACCTTAAATCAGACGATTTCTTTAATGCCTCCGAACATCCGAAAATGACCTTCAAGTCAACCTCATTCGAAAAAACCGGTGATGGGACCTACAAGCTTGCCGGTGACCTGACTATTCGTGGAAATACCAAGAGCGTTGAACTTGATGCCGAATATGGCGGAACCGTGGTTGACCCTTATGGACAGACAAAGGCCGGTTTTGATGTTACAGGCAAGATCAACCGTAAAGAATTCGGCCTGAAGTGGAGCGCCGTTACCGAGGCAGGCAGTGTAGTTGTGTCTGACGAAGTGAAGCTGAATCTGAACGTACAGTTTGTTAAAAACTGATTTGGAGCACGAATCACGTTGATTACTTGAAGCCGTCCCGGAGTAACGGGGCGGCTTTTTTTACACTCTCCCAGGCAGAGAATTCACTCAATAAAAAAAGGCACCCCAAACGAGGTGCCTATTCTATTTCAATAAGATTGGGATGGAGTGAATCAATACCGGTAATGATCCGGCTTGTAAGGCCCTGCTTTCGGCACGCCGATATACTCTGATTGATCATCGGTAAGCTCTTCGAGCTCTACGCCGATCTTTTTCAGGTGCAGACGGGCAACCTTCTCATCCAGGTGCTTCGGCAGCACGTGCACGCCTACTTCAAACTCCTCGTTCCACAGCGCAATCTGTGCAAGTATTTGGTTGGTGAAGCTGTTGCTCATCACGAAGCTTGGGTGGCCGGTGGCATTTCCGAGGTTCATGAGACGTCCCTGTGAAAGAAGAATGATCTCCTTGCCGTCGTTCAGCCTGAACAGGTCAACCTGCGCCTTGATATTCTCTTCGGCTGCATTGGCTTTTAGCCACTTCACATCTATTTCGTTGTCGAAATGACCGATATTCCCAACAATGGCTTTGTCTTTCATCAGTTTGAAATGCTCGCCGGTGAGAATATCCTTATTTCCCGTTGCCGTCACAACAATGTCGGCTTCTTTCACCGCTTCCGACATCCGCTTCACGGCATATCCGTCCATGGCAGCCTGAAGTGCGCAGATCGGATCAATCTCGGTTACAATGACACGAGCACCTGCTCCTCTAAGTGAGGCAGCCGACCCCTTGCCTACATCACCATAACCGGCAACAACAGCTACTTTTCCGGCCATCATCACATCGGTGGCGCGGCGAATAGCATCAACGCACGACTCCTTGCAGCCGTACTTGTTGTCGAATTTCGATTTGGTAACCGAGTCATTTACGTTGATGGCCGGTACCTGGAGGGTCCCTTTTTTAAGGCGTTCATAAAGCCTTAGCACACCTGTGGTTGTTTCCTCAGAAATCCCGCGAACATTCTTGGCCAACTCAGGGTACTTGTCGAGCACCATGTTGGTGAGGTCGCCGCCATCATCCAAAATCATATTCAGCGGCTTATCGTCTTCAAAAAAGAGGGTCTGTTCAATACACCAGTCATACTCTTCTTCGGACATTCCTTTCCATGCATAGACCGGGATTCCGGCAGCGGCTATGGCAGCGGCTGCATGGTCTTGCGTGGAGTAAATATTGCAGGATGACCACTGCACCTCGGCCCCAAGCTCTATGAGGGTTTCAATCAACACGGCCGTTTGCACGGTCATGTGAAGGCAGCCGGCAATGCGGGCTCCTTTCAACGGTTTGGTTTTTCCAAATTCTTCTCTTGTAGCCATCAGGCCGGGCATTTCTGCTTCTGCGAGCCTGATCTCGTCCCTGCCATATTTCGCAAGCCCTATGTCTTTAACTTTGTACGGCAGCTTTTCAACTTGTTGTTCCATTGTCTGTTTATAATCTATTTGTATTGTTTGTAAGTAACGTTTTCTTCCGGCTTCCTTAACAAAGCCTTTCCGGATTCGGTTCAGTCGGAATTAAAAATATTCCTGAATCATCGCTTTCGTGTGGTTGTAATCTCCCTGCCTTCCGCGTGAGCCCATCTCTAACTTTATGAAATTTCCATCCGGGTCAATGTAGGCCTTAAATGGAATTCCAAATCCACCAATCTTTTCAAAAATCCCGTTTTCATCGTAGAGCCAGTTAAAATCGTAATCGTGTCGCTCTTTGAATCTGCGGGCATCTTCCGGCCCCTCAACAAGGCCAGGTGTAACCGCAAGAACCTCAAAATCATCGGGGAATTCAGCCCTCAGCTCGTTCAAAGATGGAAAAACCTGCAGACACGGAGCACACCACGACTCCCAGAAATCGATCATTACAAACTTGCCTTTAAAATCTTTCACGCTTACTTCGTTGCCATCCAGGTCAACAAATACAGCGTTTTCAATAATGCTTTCTGTGTTAGCTTCCTCATTGCTGCAGGCTGCCGTAAAAATCAGCATCAGGGTTAATACAAATAAAATTAGTCTGTTGTATTTCATATCAATCCGTGTTTTGTTGCAAGCTTTGAAAATACGGCAAATTAGTCAGATTTGCGTCATCTTTAATACGTTGTGTAGCTGCTCTTCGTATCCGTTACAACCATTTAATTGTGAGCTGTTACAGTTTCGTTATTTTTGAACAAACATTGCAAGGTAACCGTTTTATGACTTTTGATTTTACCATCGTCGGCGCAGGCATTGTGGGGCTTTCAACCGCGTGGAAGCTGTCGCACAGCTATCCCGATGCCAAAATCCTGATTCTGGAGAAAGAATCTCACGTCGCCGCCCATCAAACCGGGAAAAATTCCGGGGTGATTCACTCAGGCATTTACTACAAACCCGGCAGCTACAAAGCCCGTAACTGTATTGACGGGCGGCACCAGCTTGTCGCTTTTTGTGAAGAATACGGCATCAGCTACGACATTTGCGGAAAAATCATTGTAGCTACGGACGAGAGCGAACTTCCGGCTCTCAACAGAATTTATGGGCGCGGTGTTGAAAACAGGATTGAAGGCATCCGTATGATCGGCCGCGATGAAATGATGGAAATTGAGCCGTATGTCACCGGGATCAAAGCCATCCACGTGCCCTGCGCGGGTATCGTCGATTTTGCCGGTATGTGCAGGGTGATGGCGGCCAGGCTCACGGAAGCCGGTCACGAGATTCGCTTTAACTCACCCGTTCAGGGAATTTTTCATACCAATGGATCCGTCACCGTTCAAACGCCGAAAGAACGGATTAAATCAAGATACCTGATCAACTGCGCCGGGCT
>SL_3KL_010_SEDDRAFT_10004491_pt1 | contig 12597 bp, 9 predicted proteins | sample SodLakKL_010_SED_2_FD_10381 | JGI IMG/M metagenome (IMG submission 10381)
TTTTTTGCTGCGTCCAGGTCTGACCGTCTCCTCCACCGTATACGGCGATGGATGTCGCGTTGGTGAAGTATGAAAAACCCTCAATTTGCTGGTCGATTTGCATGGCCAGTTCCCGGGTAGGTGCCAGGACCAGTGTATTGATTCCTTGAGATTTATTGACCAGTAAGTTGTGCAATACAGGCAGAATAAAAGCTGCGGTTTTACCGGTGCCCGTCTGGGCGCAGGCAATGATGTTTTTTTTGTCAAGAATAAGCGGTATGGATTTTTCCTGTATGGGAGTGGGTTTTTCAAATCCCATGGCATCTAATCCCTCCATCAATCTACTGTCTAAATTAAAGTCTCTGAAAGTCAATTTTATCGTTTTTTACTTATAAATAATAAATGCAAAAGTAACACCTATTTTAGAAACGCAAAGTGAGGTGATTTATGAAGATAAAAGTTAAACAAATATATTAGAATTCTGTTTAATTTATTGTATCTTTACAATACAACAGCGTACTGATATCCACAAGCTCAGTAAAAATATGAATGACCATCAAAGAATCCTGATTAAATATGGGGGCAACGCCATGAAGGATTCCCAACTTCAGGAACGAGTTGCAAAAGCATTAAAAAAACTCTACGATCACGGTTATGAAGTGGTTCTCGTGCACGGGGGCGGCCCCTTTATTGCAAAGGTACTTCAGCAGGCAGGAATTCACTCAGAATTTATCGGAGGCCATCGCGCCACCTCCCCGGAGGCCCTTATTCAGGTTGAAATGGCTTTAAAGGGAATGGTCAATGGGGCCCTCATAAGGGTTTTACAAAAAGAGGGAATTAAGGCAGTGGGCCTGTCTGGAAAAGACGGTGGAACCGTTACCGCAAAAAAGAGATGGCATTTAGTTGCAGATGGAGAATTGGAGAAAAAAGTGGATCTCGGTCAGGTCGGAGATGTTGATGATATAGACACTTCACTGGCCGAACTCCTGTTAAAAAACGGATACATGCCTGTTTTCACCTGCATAGCTTCTGATACCCAAGGCCAGGATTTCAATATCAACGCCGATATGTTTGCCGGACACCTGGCCGGCGCCTTAAAGGTAGATCAATTTATTGTACTTACAGATGTAGACGGATTGTTTGAGGACATCGAACGAGAGGACAGTTTGATTACCGAGTTAAAATCAGGAGAAATAAAAGCATTAAAAGATACAGTCATTAAAGGTGGAATGATCCCCAAAATGGAATCTTGTGAAGTTGCACTTGCCAACGGAGCAGGCCTCGCAAGGATTTTAAACGGGACCGATCCATCCCAATTAATTGATGTTTTAATCAACAACACAAATAAAGGAACCAGAATCAGTTATCATGGATGATACGAGCAATACATATTGGGTCGACCAAGACCTTAAAACTTACCTTCCAACTTACAAGCGAATCCCCCTGGCAGTCAGCCATGCCAAAGGCAGTTGGTTGTGGGATGTAGAGGGCAATAAATACCTCGATCTGTTGGCGGGAATTGCCGTCAACAATCTGGGGCATTGCCATCCGGTAATTAGTAAGGCAATTTGCAAACAGGCCGGAGAGTTGATGCACATTTCTAACTTTTTCATTAGCAAGCCCCAGGTGCGCCTGGCGTCCTTGCTCACTGAAATCACCGGGTTGGACAGAGTTTTTTTCACCAACAGTGGTGCCGAGTCTGTAGAGGGAGCCATTAAAATAGCCAGGAAGTACGCTCATGAAAACGAACGTTCGGGTGAAATTGTCTTTATGGAAAACGCTTTTCACGGCCGAACTTTGGGTACCATCGCAGCCGGAAAAAAGAATTATCAAAAAGGCTTCAGCCCCATTCCGGAGGGATTTACAGAAATTCCTTTTAACGACATTGAGGCCGCCAGGAAAACCATTGATTCCAAAACGGCAGCTGTCATTCTCGAACCCATACAAGGAGAGGGAGGTATTCATTGCGCCGACAAGGATTATCTCCGACAATTGCGTTCGCATTGCGACCAAACGGGTACACTGCTCATTTTTGATGAAATTCAGTGCGGAGTTGCCCGAACCGGCCATATGTTTGCCAAGGATTACTTTGAGGTGCAACCGGATATTATGACGCTTGCCAAAGGACTCGGCAGTGGCATGCCGGTGGGTGCTTTCCTCTGCTCTGAAAAAGTTTCGAATGTCATTCAATTTGGGGATCACGGAACCACTTTTGGAGGAAATCCCCTCGCCTGTGCAGCTGCTGAAGCAACCCTTGAGTTTATCCGAGGTCAAAATATCGTAGAGAGTACAAAATTAAAAGCCCTGTGGTTCCACGATGAATTAAAGAAGTTGTTGGAAGAATATGATGACATCGAGCATGTGCGCGGGCTTGGATTAATGATTGGTATTGTTGTAAAAGGTGAAGCCAAACCCTATGTGGGAAAGTTTCTGGAAAAAGGAATCATTATCAATGCCACCGCCGGAAATGTCATTCGGTTGGTACCTCCTCTGACGATTACCCGGGAGGATCTGGAGCATTTCCTCCTTGTTTTTAAAGATATTTTAAAAGCGGCTTAATGATAGCTAATGAGGCTCGAAATAACTCAAAACTTATTTTCAAGTCATCAATGTGTGAAAATTGAACCAAAGACTCGATTTTTGACAGCCTTTTTTAATATAATGACAGTCAGGAGACCGATTCTTCAAATGCTGCATTTGCAGTACTCGTTTTAGAAAATAGATGAATCAATGAAAATCAGAACAGCAATAATAGGAGCCACGGGTTTTACGGGATCCGAGTTGGCCAGATTAATAACCCTTCATCCGTCAATGACCCTGGAGGCCATTACCTCTGAGAGCTCCAAAGGGGTTAAATTCTCCGCGGTACATCCCCACTTTTTCGGTTTGGTAGATCAAAAACTGATCAGTGCCACGGAGATCGATGATTCCGGGCTTGACCTGGTATTTTTGGCTTTGCCCCATGGAGTGTCGATGAATTATGTAAAAAAGTGGAAGGATGCAGACTTTAAGATCGTGGACCTTTCGGGGGATTACCGATTGGCGGATCCGGAAACCTATGAAAAATGGTATCAGAAAGAGCATATTTTCAAAGAGGCATTTTCATCCTTTGTTTACGGATTGCCTGAGTTTTTCTCCGAAGAAATTAAGAGCGCCAGAATGGTTGCCAATCCTGGATGTTATCCCACTTCCGCTATACTGGGAGCTTATCCCATTATTAAAGAGGGGCTGGTAGAGAGCGACCGACTCGTCATTGATTCAAAGTCCGGGGCCACCGGAGCGGGTATAAAAGCAAAAAGTGGTACATTGTATTCTCAGGTCAATGAGAATTTCAATGCATATGCGATCGGAAACCACCGACACACTATAGAGATTGAGCAAATCCTGGGTGGAAAGACAAAAAAGAGCCCGACGGTTCAGTTTACCCCTCATCTGTTGCCTACAGACCGAGGCATACTGTCCACCATNTATGGGGGCATTAAAAANGGAGTAAAAATATCNAACGAAGAGCTCATTACTATTTACAAAATCACATACAGTGGTCACCCCTTTGTTCGCATCAGGGAAGAGGCCCCCGGAATAAAGGAGGTCAGAGGAACGAATTACTGCGACCTCTACCCCACTGTTGATCCAAGAACCGGTAATATAATTGTAATTTCAACCATCGATAACTTAATGAAAGGTGCAGCCGGTCAAGCCGTTCACAACGCCAATCTCATGTTTGGGTTAAAGGAAACGGAAGGTCTGGATCTGATCAGTTTAAAACCTTAAAACTTATGATGAATAAAAACATAACAGATGTCAAGGGATTTACCTGCTGGGGTGCCCATACGGGTATTAAGTCCATGAAGCGGGATCTCGCTATTATATTTAGTGAAGTTCCCTGTGTCGCTGCGGCTACGTATACACTCAACAAAGTAGTGGCAGAACCTTTAAAACTCACGAAAAAACACCTGAAAAACGGACGGGCTCAAGTACTGATCTGCAATGCGGGAAATGCAAATGCCTGTACAGGAAAACAAGGAATGAGAGGTGCTGTAGCTATGGCCAAAACGGCTTCATCTTTGTTGGGGATTCCCCAGGAGGATGTAATCATTGCTTCTACTGGGCTCATAGGAGAACCTTTTCCAACCGAAGATATTATTGGCGGTATCCGGGAAAATATTCCCAAATTGACCTCCAGGGGGGAAGCGGGAAGTTTTGTCGCCAACGCCATTTTGACTACTGATACTTTTGCCAAAGAGGGCTTTGTCAATCTCACCCTGGACAACAAAGATGTCAGCATGGCGGGTATTTCGAAAGGTTCCGGCATGATTCATCCCAACATGGGAACGATGTTGGCTTTTATTGTATCCGATGTCAACATCAATGCTGCTTTATTGGACAGGACTGTTAAAGAGTGCGTCAATAATTCCTTCAATCTCATTACCATTGATGGGGATACCTCCACCAACGACATGGTAGCAGTTATGTGTAACGGCCTGGCCGGCAATGATGAAATTGATTCGGAGTCACACCCCTCCTATGCACCCTTTAAGGAAAAACTCATGGAGTTGATGTTACATCTGGCTAAACTCATTGTATCGGATGGTGAAGGAGCCTCTAAATTTATACAATACACTGTCAAAAATGCCAAGAATGAAAAAGTGGCCAGAAAAATCATTCGGGCGGTATCCAGTTCTATACTTGTAAAAACGGCTATGTTTGGACGGGATCCCAATTGGGGTCGAATTGTTTGTGCCTGTGGAAATGCCGGGGTCCATTTCAACTACAAAAAGACCGACTTGTATATCGGGGATATGAGCAATCAAGTTCAGGTTCTTGAAAAAGGACAACCCCAGCCCTACGATCGGAATTTCATTAAAAAACTTCTCAGAGAAGCGCACATTCACGTCATCCTCGACCTCAATTCAGGAAAGGAAAAAGTGGTAGGTTTTGGTAGCGATATGACTACGGACTACGTCTTATTTAACTCCGTCTATACAACCTGATATTCATACACTTATGGTGTTTTAGCAACAAACCACTTTAGGCACTTTTTTAAAAATCAGAGGCTGATAGTTTTTTATGACTGACTGTCAATTGGCAAGTTTTCAACAATTTCCAGGCCGTATCCCAGCAGCCCGACTCTTCTTTTTGCGGCATTGGTGAGGAGCACCATTTTGGAAACCTTTAAATCCCGTAAAATTTGTGCGCCAATTCCAAAGTCGCGTTGCTCTGATTTGGGACTGATTTCACCATTGACTATTTTGAGATAAGAATCAATGGCCTGAAGGAAAGAATTTCCGTCGTCTTGTTGTCGCATCAAAAGAAGCAAGCCCTTTCCATTTTCGGCGATCATGGCCGCGGCCTGTTCCAATTCCACGGTGGCTTCGTCTCTAAGAGGACCCAAAATATCTCTAATGTGTGAAGAGGAATGCACCCTTACCATCACCGGTTCGTCCTCCTCCCAATCTCCCATTTTCAGTGCGATGTGCATATCGTCTGTGGTGAGTTGGCGATAGACACTGAGTTCAAAGTTGCCGAATTTGGTTGGAAAATTTTTCCGGAGTTCTTTTTTTATCAGTGATTCATTTTTCAATCGGTAGGCAACCAAATCCTTAATCGTAATAATTTTAAGGTCGTGTTTTTCCGCAATTTTAACCAATTGTGGCAAGCGAGCCATGGAACCGTCCTCATTGAGTATTTCCACCAGAACCCCGGCGGGATAAAACCCGGCAAGTCTCGCCAGGTCAATGGCTGCTTCCGTATGTCCTGTTCTCCTCAAGACCCCGCCGGTTTTAGCCTTCAGAGGAAAAATATGTCCCGGCCTTGCGAAATCTTCAGGCCGAATATTGGGATCTACCAATGCTTTTAAGCACATGGCCCGATCGTATGCAGAAATACCCGTCGTACACCCCTGCCCTATGAGATCAATAGAAACCGTAAATGCAGTATTGTGAAGAGCGGTATTTTCGGGAACCATCATATTGAGTTTAAGGTTTTCTGCCCTGCCTTCCTCAATGGGTGCACAAATTAACCCCCTGCCGTGAGTAGCCATAAAGTTGACAATTTCAGGGGTGATGCATTCGGCTGCACAAATAAAGTCTCCTTCATTTTCTCGGTCTTCATCGTCTATCACAATGATGACTTTCCCGGCTTTGATATCCTCCAACGCTTCTTCAATCGTATTGATTTTATAAGTCGTTTTGCCCCTGACTTCTATCGTTTTATCCATGGTAATTTTTATATGTAAATATCAATTAAAAATATTTTCTTCCGAGGCTTTTACAATTGAATCGTTCAATAGTTCAGAGTAATGGTCCCAGTTGAATTTTTTGCGTATTAGTTTAAGGCCGTTCTCCGCCAGTATATTTCTCTTTTTACTGTCGTTTACAAGTGCTGAAATTTTTTCTGAAAATTCCTCTTTATCGGCTGCGATCAGGTAATCCTTTTCCGCCTGACCACCCACTGAGCGTCCTACTATTTCTGTAGTGATACAGGGAATTCCACAGGCCATTGCTTCCAACATTTTATTTTGCAAGCCCGATCCGGTAAATATGGGAGCGATGTTGATCATGGAATTCCAGTAGGCCTCTCTGATGTCATCCATCCATCCGCTGATTACAATACCGTGCTTTCCGTGCATTTTCTTTACCATGGGGTGAGGTCTTGCACCAGCAATCAGTATTTTGAGGTTGGGAATGCGATTTTTCAAAACGGGAGCCAATTCATAAATATACTGAGCGGCCTTTACATTGGGCGCATACCCCATATTTCCACAAAAGAGGAGGTGATATTCCGGCTCGGAAGCCGGACGAGGATAAAAAAAGTCCTGATCGACTCCGTTGGGAATGATCTGTACATTTTCTCTNGACAGTATATCGAGACTCTCTCTGTCTTGTTTAGAAATGATGGTGTGCCTGTTAAAATCTTTGTATACACTGCTCTCATAGGTCGCCAGCATTTTACTTTCCAGGTAAAAGGCGGGTTTGAGAAAAAGCGAAGAACGCGAAGCCCTTCTCTTAAATCCCAGGCTAAAAGAATCCATGTAGTCAATGGTCTTGGTATATGGCATTTTTCTCACGTAAGATGCCGTTCGAATCAACTGGCAATAGATGTGGTCGGGATTGATTTTCAGGATGAGTCGCTGAATTTTATTCCTGATAGAACCGTTAAAAAAGTACTTTACCGTAAAGGGCATTCCGTAAAACAATGCCATGGGCAGTTGTAAGTATCTCTTCCACAGTGGAATTTTAAAAAAGTGGATCTCTTTGCAGTATTTTTCCATTTCTGCCTTCCCCTCCTGAATTTCAGATTCGTTTGCACATAGAGACAGTAAATATATGTTGTGCTTTTGAGACAAATACCTGATTTGATGAAAAACCCTCAGTTTATCGCCCTTTTCTAAAGGATAAGGTACTCTGGAAGTTATAATTACGAGATCCAAATTCAACAATTTTATAAAAAGCTACATCCCAACCCGACTTTAGATCGGATTGGCCAATTTGAATCCGTGGGTTTTCATATAAGATTGATAGGACTGTATCAAATCTTTGGCAAGGTGGTAATTGTTAAAGTGGTGTTTGACAAAGGTCTGAGCATTTTGGGAGATATGAATCATCCCCTCCGGCTGATCCATGCAAAATTTGAAATGATTTAAAAACTCACGCGGTGTATCTGCCACCAAAACTTCTTTTTTATTTTTTGCAGGAATACCTTCCAATCCAAGTGAGGTTGTAATGATCACTTTACCCAGTGCCATTCCTTCAAGGATTTTGGCTCGCATACCAGAGCCGGAGAGCAAGGGCACGATCATAATGGGATGTTGATTGATGAATTCGCGCGCATCTCTGACTTCCCCGTGGATCAAAACCTTTGATTTTGCCCATTGGTAAAGATCATCGGGTGTATTTCTTCCAGCTATGTGCAGTTCCAAATCCGGGATTTCCCGGTGTACCTGTGGCCAGACTTTATTCAAGAACCAATTGATGCCCTCGTAATTGGGTATCCAGTCGAGGGACCCAATAAAACTGACACTGGGGTTCTTTTCAAAGGAGGCCATATTGGGTGTGTAGTCTTTGAAGTCGATTCCAATGGGAATGGTTTGCGCCCCATTGACATACCCCAAATCTCTGAATTTGTGCAAATCCCGCTGGGAAATAGGCACCAGGAAGTCGTATTCATTCAATACCCCCAATTCAAAATTCCGGAGCTTTTTCGAAAGGTATTTGATGTACCATTTTTTTGGTAAAAACTGAGTGTTTTGGGTAATTCTGTCCCATATTTCGTGTTCGATATTGTGGGAGCGCATAACCACCAAGGCCTCCGAATGTTTTCGGATAACATCCATATAGGGCGCCAGGTATAATGTTTCCAGCTGTACAATATCGAATTCTTCTCTTTTTAGAATTTCTTCTAATTTTTGCGCGAATTGATCGGATCTAAAACGAGAAATGTGGTATGAGTCAGCAGAGAAGAGGTTTTTAAAAGCCTCCACTGGTTTGAGGGTGTTGTCAATATCCACCGTATGCACTTCTTTGTAATGTCCGGCCTGATCGGACACACTTTCATAATCTATGTAGTGTTTGGTGGTATTCATGGTCAGCAAGGTAACCTCGCAACCCAGTTCGTGCAATGCTCTGCTCAGGTACGTTACAGCAATTGATTCACCATCTTTTAAAGGAAGGGGAAATTTTTTGCAGAGTTGAAGAATCTTCATAAATGGAATCAGTTAACCAAAAATAATGCGCAAATATAACTTTTCTTAACAATAGATGGAAATGTAATCCATCGGATTTATTTAAAGAAAAACTAAATTATTTCACGAGTCTTTATAAATGTGGTCTGTACTGTCATTTCCAACTGATGGTTTAATTAATAAACGCTCCGGAAATATCAGTTCCATAATTTAACCAGAATAACCTGAAGATATTTTAAGAAATTTAATTTTAATTTTCAAATTGATACTCCAAATTACTCAAAGAATTAAATGAAACGAGCATGAACTTTTTTAATCAAAAATTTCACAAAGGTGAATGATTAAAATAAGTTGCATGCGAGTTCCTGAATGTATTCAAATTTTTTGAATTTTAATCCGGCATAAAATAAACAGATGGAGTAAGTAAGCGATTGGAATAGGGGTTTTAAATCGTATTTTTGCGGTCAGAATCGAGCAAAATCAGAAAAAAAAGCTACATTGCAGCATGTTAAAGATTGAGAATTTAAAAAAGAGTTACGGGCAATTGGAGGTGCTAAAAGGTGCATCGTTGCAGGTCGGACAAGGTGAATTGATTGGAATACTGGGTAAGTCCGGGAGCGGGAAATCAACCTTATTGCACATTGCCGGAACGCTGGATAAGCCGGACTCCGGCAAATTGATCATCAATGGTATAAATCCATTTGAGTTGTCCTCTAAAAAACTGGCGCGATTCCGCAATGAACATATCGGTTTTATATTTCAATTTCACCACCTTCTATCGGAATTTACCTCACTTGAAAATGTGGCCATTCCCGCTCTTATAAAAAAGGTGGAAAAGAAAAAAGCCCTGGCAAAAGCGGAGGAACTACTGGGCTATCTCGGTTTGGGTGATCGACTGCAAAACAAGCCTGAACAATTGTCAGGCGGTGAACAACAGAGAGTTGCAGTAGCGAGAGCATTGGTCAATGAACCACTGCTGGTTTTTGCCGATGAACCCACCGGAAACCTGGACAGCCAGTCCTCAGAAGAAATGCACAATTTATTTCTCAAACTCCGGAAAGATCTGAATACGACCTTCGTAATTGTTACTCACAACAAAGAGTTGGGCGATATGTGCGACAAGCAATACCTGATGGCGGATGGCATTCTGAAGGGATAAAATCTAAAAGTCCGGATAGAGTAAATAGCGCTTACGGACTTTTTGAAAATCGTCGAGGTCCTTTTTCCATTGAGCTCGAATTTCAGATTCAGACAAGCCTTGGACGATGGCATTCCTCAATTCATCCGTCCCTGCCAGTCGGTCAAAAAAGTTATTTCTGAGAAAGAAATCTTTGTCCTCGGGGAAATTCCTGTAAAAGGTCAACAGATAATTCAAATCAATTTTTCCTTTTTTCGTCAAATCCTTATGGGTATATTGGGAAAAAGAGTACCCGTTGCACAGTTCGTCAAGAAATGGCGGATGGGTAGCACCGGGTAAGCTCCGGGGAGTAAAACTGGTATCTCCCTCATTGACATAGGGGCTTCCAATCAACTGAAATTGCAGATGGGTACCGCGGCCTACGCTCACCTGTGTTCCCTCAAAAAAACAAAGTGAGGGGTACAATAGGATCGATCTCAGGTTTGGAAGGTTTGGAGATGGTGGAACGGGAAGGTCATAAGTCATACTGTGATCGTAATTCAAGCAGGGAATTACTCGAAGGCGAAGATTTTCTGCAGAAGAAATCCACGACTCCCCCTGAATCATTAAAGCGTACTCCCCTATCGTCATACCGTGAACTACCGGGACAGGATGCATTCCTACAAAAGACTCGAAACCCGATTTCAATACCGGTCCATCCACAAAATATCCGTTCGGATTGGGTCTGTCGGTGACTACCAGTTCGACCCCATTTTCGGCCGAGGCCTCCATGATGTAGTGCAGAGAACTGATGTAGGTATAAAACCGCGCTCCAACGTCCTGAATATCAAATAAGATGAGGTCTATATTCTCAAGGTCCTTTTCAAGGGGCTTTTTGTTTTGCCCGTAGAGAGAAATCACTTCAAGGCCGGTAGCTGGATCTCTGCTGTCTTCTATATGCGCCCCTGCATCTGCATCCCCTCGAAAACCGTGTTCCAGAGCAAAGATTTTTTTCACCTTAACACCCTCACTGAGCAGTGTGTCCACCAAGTGGCTCTCCCCAACCATCGACGTCTGATTGACGACCAACCCAACCCTTTTGTCACCGATTACAGGCAAAAGCTGCTCCATTCTTTCTGCCCCTACTATCACATCTTCAGCGAGTTTTACATCCGGCTTGCCAGCCGAGCTTTCCGTCAATGCACTCAGAAAAAAAAGGAATGCGAGTGCGCAGACAATTGCATATACAGACCTGGGTTTGACCCCTATGGATTTATTCGTCATGGATTATTTGAAAATTTATTTTACAGAGAAATTAAGTGCCCAATGAAATTAACCATCGTCATTTTGTTTCCTAAATGGATTGAACCTCCTCGCCCTTTCTTTCATCTCTTCTATGGTTGTATCGGTGGTATCTTTCAAGACATCTTTCAATTTGGATTCGGCCTCTTTTCTGGCTTTATCTAACAATTCCTGCTCCTTTTCCCGGGCTCTTTCGCGCAGCGTATCGATTCCTGATTCCACTTTATCTTCAATTTCGGTTCGACGCTCGTCCAATTCTTCCCTGGCGCGATCTTCCAGGGCTTTTTTCTCCTCCTCTATTCTGTCGCGCACCTCAGATTCGGCCCGATCCCGAAGGGATTCTTCAGTCGATACACCTAACAGGTCTATACCTATGGTTGGATTTCTAAGGCTACCACTTATTCGTATACCAACATCCACATGAGAACCACCCCCTAAATCAAAACCGCGTTCTGAGGCCTTGCTTTGAATAAAATTGAGTCCACTCACTACTCCACTTCCTACCGTTCCCTTCCCAATCAAATCCTTAGGAACGGAGGCATTGATGTGGTATTCCATCTCTCCCCCTATTTGGTGAAATCCAGAAAAAACCATATCGGTCTCTGAAATGGTGTGATTAATGGGCTTTAATTCAAATCGGCCTCCTTCAATCTGGAACCAGTTTTCCGTATCGTCCAGGTTCAGTCTTCTCAGAAAATTCAACTGCAGTCGATCTGCGGCCTGAGCCAAAGCGGGTAAATCGTTAATACGCGCATTCAATGTCTTTACGAAACCCTCTGCGTTGAAAGAGTTCCAGATAGGCATCATCCCCTGATCCAGACGGGTATCAAGAATCAATGAGGAGCTGAATTGTCCACTCATGTACTCAAAAAGGGGGCCTATGGCTGCGAGGGTACTGATATGCTGAAAAGAAGCGGGTATATCCAATGTTTCGAGATCCAGCTTCATATTCATAAAAGGAATCTCTTCAGCCGTATCGTACAATCCGTTGACGATCATTTTACCCCGAAAGAGATTGCCGGAAAAATCTTTAATCTGAAGGGCACCATCAATAATTTCGATCAATCCGCTCACCTCGCGAAAAGGCATATTAAAATACTCCATACTGCCCACCTTTCCCTGAATGGCAAAATCCAGGTTGCCGGGTATTCTGATGGGCTCCATGTCGTCCAACTGGACCTCTTCAACCTCAATTTGCTGATCTTCTGCTACCATAGCTTCCATCCACCGATTGATATTTAAAGAAGGTGCATCTATGCTCAATTCACCCAGAAGAGTTTCATCCAAAAAGGCATAAGCCATGTAGTTGCCGATAAAACCGGAAACACTAATTCTGTCACCGAATATCTCTGAGGAAAACGCCTCCAGGTGTACATCTCTTTCTGTTATATATGACCTTACCCTCGTATTTTTGAGCTCGTAAGGGCTGTAAATTACTTTGTCGGCCCGGCCGGTTAGGTGAATGTTGTATCTATAGTCCGGAACAGTGGCTTGGATTGGTTCCTCCTCTCTGGTTGGA
>SL_3KL_010_SEDDRAFT_10004492_pt1 | contig 12594 bp, 12 predicted proteins | sample SodLakKL_010_SED_2_FD_10381 | JGI IMG/M metagenome (IMG submission 10381)
TACTTCGCCAAAGTAATGCTGATATATTGTCGATTGAAATTATTTCTGATTTAGAGTCAGATGATAAATGGAGAAAAGATGAGGTAATTGAAAAATTACACAGAGAGTTGAATATTCCAAAGCAATTCAGAAAATCTCTGCATCTATACCATCAAAAAGGGAGTGGAAGTAATGTTTTTCATAAAAGAGCAATCTGGACTAATTTTTGGACATTACTAACTGAACGGGGATTTGATTTTTTGAAACTTGAAACCGGCAAAGGTACAGTAACAAGAGAAAACACACTGTTTTTGACGGGTAAATACTCATCTGAGAGTTCTTTGTGGCATCAGATTGATCAAAATTGGGAAGTTTATTTAGAGAAAGCAGAGTTGATTCAGATATAATTAAGATTAATTGAGAGGTCTCGATGGAATTAGAAGGACTAAAATTAGATGAAAATAATCAGGAGTTTAGCTCTGCACTTAAACTAATTACAGATACAAACAAGTCACTCTTTCTTACAGGAAAAGCAGGTACGGGTAAGACCACATTTCTCAAGTACTTAAAATCTGTTACCAGGAAGAAAACAGCGATTCTTGCTCCTACAGGTATTGCCGCTGTACATGCTGGAGGCCAAACCATTCACTCCTTCTTTCATATCCGGCCAAGTCTATATCCGCCCGGAGACAGTCGACTTCGTACAAAGGCTCCTGAAAATGACAATGATCGAAGCACTATTTATGATGTCTTCAAGTACAATACAGATAAAGTCAAAATGCTTCGTAATCTTGAGACATTAATTATCGATGAAGTTTCAATGGTTCAATGTGATTTAATGGATGTAATTGACCGCTTGTTGAGAGTTTACCGGAAAAGACGGTTTGAACCATTTGGGGGTGTTCAAATGGTATTAATTGGCGACCTATTCCAGCTTCCACCGGTTACAAGAGATAACGATTGGGAAATACTTTCCGGATTTTATGATACACCATACTTTTTTAGTTCAAAGGCTTATCAATCTTTATCACCGGCCTTCATTCAATTGGAGAAGATCTATCGACAGAAGGATGAACATTTCATACGAATTTTAAACCGGATACGAACCGGGGACGTACTGGATCATGATTTTGAAATACTTAATTCAAAATACGATCCATCTTATAAACCTACGAATGATGACGGGTACATCATATTGGGCACTCACAATTATCAAGTGAACAAGGTTAACGATGATAAACTCCGATCATTGAAAACTGAAAGACATGTATTTGAAGGTATAGTCACCGGAAAGTTTAAAGAAAAAGACATGCCGACAAATTTACATCTGGAGCTGAAAGTCGGTGCACAAGTAATGTTTGTCAAGAATATTTATAGCCCCTTGCGAACGATCTATAATGGGTTGATTGGGAAAATCACTAAAATCGAAAATGATGATGTATACGTAAAAACAAAGGAATACCCCGATGAGTTAAAAGTTGAAAGGATTACATGGGAGAACATCAGATATAAGTGGGATAAAAAAAGAAATGAATTAATAGAAGAAGTAATCGGTACTTTTACACAATTTCCTCTTAAACTCGCTTGGGCTATAACAGTGCATAAGAGCCAGGGATTAACGTTCGACAAACTGATAGCAGATTTGGGCAGTGCTTTTACATTTGGACAGGTATATGTGGCGCTTAGCAGGTGCAGATCGCTGGATGGAATAGTTCTAAAGAGTAGAATAAGTTCAAAAGAAATTAAAGTTGATCAACGCGTAATTCGATTTTCGAATAATAGATTAACTGCAGGTCAAATTCAGAAAGAACTGACATCAGGAATGGCTGATTACCATTACTTTCAGGCACTAAATTCCATTAAGAAAGGAGATATTGAGCAAGCCAAAGCCGAATTTAAAGTAGCAAAGAGGCTCAATAATAACCTCGACGATGAAAAGTTTGAAAAAGCACTTCTGGTAGAATCCCAAAAAAGTAATGAAGAACCGGCAGTACAAAGCAGGTATGAAGAGGGTTACAGCGATGATTCATATTCATATACAAACTACCAAGATGAAATCGATGACTTAGCAACAGGTGACTGGAATTACAATCCAAATAATCCGGCACACGATCCAACTCAGAATCCCTGGATTGAAGTATTTGGTCCTGGAGAAGAAGCTGAGGCTGCGTATTGGAATACAGATTGAAAATTTATGAAATTCTACATCGGTGTAACAGACGATTCATGGTTTCACTTTCTTGCTCAGCACAAGCCAGATGAGGTGAATTTTTGGCGACCGAGGGATAAGGCGGACTTCAAAGTGATTCAAGAGGGTGCACCTTTTCTGTTCAAATTGCACTCACCCAATAACTATATAGTCGGTGGGGCTTTCTTAGTCAGGCATCTATTTCTTCCTCTTTCTCTTGCCTGGGATGCGTTTGAGTATAAAAATGGTGCAGCAACTTATGATCAATTCAGGAATGCCATCATGAAGTTCAGGTCTGGCGAAGGACTGAATCCAACCATTGGTTGCTCTATTTTAACCGAGCCTTTCTTCTTTAATCGTGATGCTTGGATACCCATTCCCTCCAACTGGAGTAAAAATATTGTGAAAGGAAAATCCTACAGTACGGATGAAGAAATTGGGGCAAATGTATGGCGACAGGTCGAAGAGCGCCTGGATGCCCAAAAATATAGAGAGGGTGAGTTGGCTGTAAAAGAACCTGAAGCCCGATATGGAAACACTTATGAGATGCGTGCACGTATCGGACAAGGTGCATTTAGGGCAATGGTTACGGATGCTTACAACAAACGATGTGCAGTAACCGGCGAAAAAACCCTCCCTGTATTAGAAGCTGCTCACATTAAGCCGTATTCAGAAGCAGGGCCCAATCTTACAAAAAATGGGTTACTACTCCGATCTGATATGCATATTCTATTTGATAAGGGATATATGACCGTATCCGGTGATCATCATCTTGAGGTAAGCCGACGTATTCGAGAAGAGTATGAAAATGGGAGAGAGTACTACGCTTATCACGGTAAAGAGCTCTCTAACCTGCCTGAGAATATCATAGACAGACCATCACCTGATTTTTTAAACTGGCATCAGGAGCAGGTTTATAAGGGTTAGTTTTACCATCTGAAATTGAAGTTATATGGGATTCTATTTCAACCGGGTTATCATCTATATCAAAAAAATATACGTCGTCCTCGGGAGGTATTCAGGATATTCAATGTCCCTCTTAAGCTACTGCGAACTGGATACACTGGCCATGGTGATGATTGCAGAGACCTCGAAGGAGGCTTTTGAGGAGTTATGAGGGGAGTTGAGTGACAGAACCGGAACCGGGTTCTACGATTTAGCAATTATCATACAAGTTAAGGTCTCGGTATTGCCGGTACAATCGCTGCATGATGGTTTATATAAACCAATATATGTAAAGTATTACTTTTCAAATACCAGATTTTTTAAACTGAACATGGTTTAATATATTCGGAATATGTAATATATTAATTGACAAATTTTGAATAAAATAAACCAAATATTATCTGAATGGCCGTCAGGTACACTAATCACCAATGAGTGGTTGGAAAAAAAAGGCGTGTCCAGGCAGCTGGCAGCGAGCTATGTGAAAAGCGGCTGGTTTGAAAAGCTGGACACGGGTGTATATAAACGGCCCAAGGATACGGTTGCATGGGCGGGAGTTGTCTATACGCTGCAAACGATGAACGAATTAGCGATTCATGTTGGAGGAAAAACGGCCCTGGAGTTGTACGGGTCTGCCCATTACATAAGAATGAGTTCCCGGCAAACTATTGTACTCTGGAAGGAGCCGGATGTATGGCTGCCGGCATGGTTTAGAAACCGGAAATGGGATGTATCGTTTGAGGTGCGATCAAAAAAGATGTTTGATGATCGTGATAAAGGGTTCACAAACAGAGCAATAGATGGTATAGAGCTTCAGCTATCGTCCCCGGAAAGAGCCGCATTGGAGTACGTATATGACATCCCGAAAAATGAAAGCTTTGATGAGGCACATTACATCATGGAGGGCCTGGCTACGTTGCGTCCATCCGTTTTGCAGTCCCTGCTTGAGAGTTGCCGGTCTGTAAAAGTGAAGCGTCTGTTTCTCCACTTGGCCGCAACCTATAAGCATGGCTGGTTTAATCGAATCGATGAGTCATCCATAGATTTGGGCAGCGGAAAACGGGAAATCATAAAAGGCGGAAAACTGGATAAGAAATATCAAATCGTCGTGCCTGAAGTAAACAGAGAGGATCGATGAGAGCGGGATATCAAAGCCGTGTAAGGTTGTTGCTTCAAGTGCTGCCATTACTATCAAACGTTGACGCTTTTGCACTGAAAGGTGGAACGGCTATCAATTTTTTTATTCGNAATTTTCCCCGGTTATCGGTTGATATTGACCTGACCTATCTGCCAATTAAAGGCAGGGATGAATCATTGCGAGAGATTAGTCAGGGAATTCAAAGCATATCAGATGAAATTGACAAGCGGATACCCGGTGCAAAATCTATTCCGCTAAAAAGTGGAGGTGCCTTAAGTAAATTGTTAGTCAATCTGGATGATGCTCAGGTTAAACTGGAGGTGAATACCGTACTGAGAGGTGCGATAAATGGAGCGATGGAAATGGAACTCTCTCAAAATTTGCAGGAGGAGTTTGAACTGTTTACAGCCGTTAAAACACTGTCCTTTGAAGACCTGTATGGTGGTAAAATCTGTGCCGCTCTAGACCGCCAGCATCCGAGGGATCTGTTCGATGTTAGGCTGTTACTTGAAAATGAAGGAATCACCGAAAATGTGAGAAGAGCTTTTATAGGGTACCTGATCAGTCATTCACGCCCCATGAATGAACTTCTGAATCCAAATATCCTGCCAATCGATGATTTGTACCACAAAGAGTTCGAAGGAATGACGCAGGAAGAGGACATTCTTGATGAATTGATCGACATTCAGGAGAAGCTACCGGGGCTAATCGTGAATGATCTTACAGATCAGGAAAAAGAATTTCTGATGTCGTTCAAAAAAGGCACCCCCAAATGGGAGCTTATACCGGTCCCTATTCTTAAAGATCTGCCGGGAGTTCAATGGAAATTGATGAACATTTCAAAGATGGATACCCAAAAGCATAAACAGGCAATTGATAAATTAGAACGGGTACTGATGGAATGATTTGAACATTCAAACGGAAGTCCGAAAGTTATGTCTCTAATTGAAGTCTTGTAAGGTCAAAGGCACAAATCCAAACCCACACCAAAACTATGGTCAACCGAACTGCTCTCCTTCTTCGATACAAAGAACCCGCCATCCAATGGATGAATGACGTTGATCCCGTTAAAGATGTCGAGATACTAACCGAAAAAGTGGTCAATATGGAACGGACTGTTTATCTGATCTCCGATGATGACGGGGAAAATGAGGAGACGCAACAGGCCTGGATCAAGCGGAACTTCCGGAATCTCTTCGAATCGGAGTTGGAGGGGTGGTACACCGATCCCGATCTCTGGCCAAAACCTCTCACGCTTAAACTATTTCATGAGTGGTTCGACACGGAGTTCCATTCAGTGATCATCGATACGGTGGATGAACCGCTGTTTGATGATGGGTTTTGAGTTAACTTCTATAACATTTCATATTAGGTATAAATACACTATATTTTATTTCACATATGAAATGTTATGAATAGAAAACGATCCATATTACTTCCCAAGCATGAACGAATGCTCCAACAAGTTGGAGAACAGTTCAAATTGGCACGGTTACGTAGAAAATTGAGTGCTGAACAGGTCTCTGAACGTGCAGATATTGGTACATCAACTCTCTGGAGAATAGAAAAAGGTGATCCCGGTGTGGCGCTGGGAAACTACTTTCAGGTTCTTACCACTCTGGGGCTGGAAAGGGACATCTTAGAACTGGCTTCAGATGATAAACTTGGGAGAAAAATTCAGGATGCTGGATTGATCACAAAAAAAAGAGCCCCNAAAAGAGGANATAAATCGTAATGATAGAGTAGCAAAGTAAAGAGATATTGGTCTACTTGCACTCTTCAGTAAAATAACACTTGTCTTTGTTCAGGCTTCAACTAAGGACTGTAAATAAAATATAAGCAAGAGAGAAATCGAACAGATGTCGCCTGCATTTCTACAGTATATGTAAATTGAACCGCAAACTATGTTTCTTGTACACGAGAGAGGGTTGATCTTTTCAATTACTACGTTAAGAAACGCCAACATCATTTTGGAGATAACTTAGACCTACGGGTGGTTTTTGCCTTCAATGTTGCTATTTATCTATTTTGTTCATTAATTACAGGTGTTCACGATTCGTGAACATACTAAAATAATGAACAAATGGAACAAGCTCTCCTCGAAAAAGCACTTGCGAATCTGCCTCCAGAGATCGGTCATAAGACGGAATGGGAGGTCTATGTCCCTGATTTTAATTATAGAGTTGATGCCAGGGTGACATTTAACCCAAATAAAAAGAAAGCCATTGTCCGAAATGCGGAGATCAAAAAGGAGATTCGTAAACATCATATTCCTCAACTGAAGGAACTACAAGATAAAGTTGGCCCCATCATGTTGGTGGCTGAACGGTTGTACCCCAACATTAAAAAAGCTTTGAATGAGGCGGGGATTGATTGGATGGATGTGGCCGGAAATATTCATTTAGAAGAAGGGGAAACGCTAATTTGGATAGATCATCACACCACAACTCCGATTCAGCAGAAGAAAAACCGGGCCTTTACCAAAACCGGGTTAAAAGTCGTATTTCTATTTCTTCATGATGAAACTTGGCTAAATAAAACGTATCGAGAAATAGCTGAGACTGCGGATGTCGCACTGGGAAACATCAAGCACGTTTTGGATGGGCTGAAAGAGCATGAATTTGTTTATGCTAAAAACAAAGATGTTCTTATGCTCAAAAACAGGGATAAGCTTTTAGATCAATGGATTACGGCCTTCGCGGATGAACTCAAACCTCGTATCCAAAAAGGTAGATATAATTTTATAAACAAAGAGGCCGAACAAAACTGGAAGAGCCTGCAGTTAGATGAGCAAGATCATTGGGGAGGTGAGTCGGCAGCTGACCTTCTGACGAATGGTCTCAAGCCTGTGGAGTACATACTCTATACAAAAAAGAATCGGGCTGAGCTCATGAAAGAGCTCAAACTAATACCTGATGAAAACGGGAACGTTGAAATCAGAGAACCTTATTGGACGGTAAAAGCTAACCCTCCAAATGTAGCTCCTCGGCTTGTTGTATATACTGATTTGATGATTACCGGTGATCCCAGAAATATCAAAATAGCTGAAGAAATTCATGCGAATACCACTGCAGGTAAAACTTGAGGATCTAAGACCAGAGCAAAGAACTACTTCAAATTGTAGAAATAGCAATCAATGAAGGATAATAGGTAAGGTGTTGGTTTAAAAAAGTTTCAATTGATTGGTCATAAGTCAATTTATTGATACCAAAATAAACTAATGGCGACCCAATCTAAAGAATACCAAACTCAGTAGAATAATTCGGTTGTAATGGATAGTAGCCTTAACAGGTGAGTGGGATTAGAAGCCGGAATAAGCTAATTTTAATACATTGCTAAAAGCTAAAATTAATACAACCGCTGGCTTCATTTGACCTACCTTTTTAACCGGTAATTAAACCGGTAAAAAATTCGGTTCTATTTTAGAAAGGTTCATACAGAAACTGTATAGTTGAATCATAAATACTGCCACTGTATATTAATGGCAGTAAAATTGATTCACATGAAAGAAATTACAGATTACATAAAGAAAAAGGGTGGTTATGCCCGAATGTCGGAACTCCGAAGCGCTGGGTTTCAAACCAGGGATATTGCCAAGCTTTATGAACAAGGAAGTCTTGAAAAGGTAAAATCAGGGCTGTACAAACTTAGTAGTAGTGATGTAACATCAGGGTATGTTGATGTCAGTAAAGCCATTCCTGAAGCTGTGATTGCTGTAGCATCTGCTCTATCCTTTCATGAACTTACCACATTTAATCCATCAAAAGTTCATATAGCAATACCCCATGGAGCTAAGCCTAAAGAAATCAATTTTCCTCCGGTTGAAGTGTACTATTTCAGAAATGCTCAGTATGAACCAGGGATAGAGCAAGTGAATATTCAGGGGCACAATGTGAGAGTGTATAATCGGGAGAAGACCGTTTGCGATATGTTTCGCTACAGAAACAAACTTGGAGAAGATCTGGCTTTTGAAGGACTGCAAAACTATCTGAATCGATCAGATTCAAACCTCAATGAACTTAGTAACTATATGAAGATTTGTAGGGTGAAAACGGTAATGGAGCCATACGTAAAAGCAATGGTTGCCGGATGACAAAGAACATTGATCAATCTATAAAAGATCGTCTGAAAAATTTGGCGAGATCATCAGGTAGAGATTACAACTTTGTTTGTATTCAATACATGCATGAACGGTTTCTTGCCAGGTTGGAGCAATCTGATTATAAAGAGCGTTTTATTTTGAAAGGTGCACTACTGCTTCTTGCATATGATGTATCGAGAGTCCGGCCAACAAAAGACATCGACTTTCTCGGAACCCATTTATCTAATCAATCCGATGATATTGAATCTGCAATCAGACAGATTACAGAAATTAATTTGGAGGATGGGGTTCAATTTAATGGAGACAAGATTGAGATTGATGAAATCACCAAGGATGCCGACTATGCTGGCCTGCGTGTTAGACTTTCGGCTTCAGTTGGAGGGGACCATCAAAGACTTCAAATTGATATTGGTTTTGGCGATGTGATAGTTCACGGTCCGGTGGAGATGAGTTATCCTGCCATGCTGGACTTCGAACCACCCAAAGTGAATGCATATTCCCTTGAATCGGCTATTGCAGAAAAACTACAAGCAATCGTGAGTCTTGGGATTTTTGGGAGTCGTATGAAAGACTTCTATGATATTTGGTTTCTGACAAAAACCAGGCAATTCAATAGGGAGCGTTTGAAGGAAGCCATTGAAACGACATTCAAAAAGAGAAATACAGAGATAGGTGATATCAAACTGATTTTTGAGGATGAGTTTGTTCAGAATTCAAATAAATCCAAACAGTGGGCAGCCTTTCTAAGACGAATATCAATCGAAGAGCATGTCAGCTTCGAGTCTGTCATGGGAGATTTGAAAGTCTATTTCTCGAAGGAATTGAACCTGATAAAATTCGATTAAAATGGCAAGATTCAGGATTGGATATAGATGCATACAGTCTCTGATAAGTGTATGCACTTTTATCCATATTCACAGGGTGAAGGAAATGTTTTTTCACGCTCAAAAATCTTAAAATCGATTACTTTTTATCAGAATTGTTTATAAAAAGGGGTAATCCGTCAAAATCGATTACTTAATGACTATGGTAGCCATTCTTTTCAGTTAATGAGAAATATATTTTATAGTCAATTTATTATGACATCCGTCAACTATAATTGACTTTAGTCAAGTTTAATTGATATATTATCATTCTAAATTTGGTAGTATAGACATGAAAAGTACAATTCAACATAGCTCATTAAAGCACCCACTTACCTCCATTCTTGGCTCGAAGGGGCATGTGATAGTACTTCGAGAATTAATCAGGTCAAACCATCCTATAAGTCATTCAGAGCTTCTGGAGCGTACGGACCTGTCCAAACAAGGAGTTTATGACATTACGAAGAGGTTGGTCGAAACCGGTATTGTAACATACACCGGCTCCGGCAGACAGCAACTGGTTGAATTACGAAAAAAGTATCCCCTCTACAGAGATCTGGTAAACCTGTTTAACATGGAAACTCAGCGTTATAAAGAGTTGGTGGATGCGTTGAGTTCGATAGTACGTAACCTCAAGGAAAAACCAGAATCAGCGTGGATCTTTGGCCGTACGGCACGGGGTGAAGATGAATATGGTGATCCGGTTCAAATAGCTCTTCTGGGAAAGTTGAAAATAGTTGACTCTTTAACCAATGAATTCAGGGAAAAACTGATTCAAGATAGAGTAGAATCAATCTTTGATGTAACGATTGATATCAGAGGCGTAACCGTTGCTGATCTGGAGACAAAACCCTCTCTAACAGAAGAAGGGATGATTCATTTGTGGGGGATTGATCCAAAAGATTATCTAAATCCACAAAGTGATGAATCTGCTTCGATGAAAAGTCACCGGGATCTGGATGAAAGATCACTGGCAGAATCAAAAATCTGGACAAAACTACTCAAATCAAATCCGGAAATTATACCAAGAACCATCTCCCTTCTTGATAAGCAAATCGATAAAACTTCTACCGGTGAGAAGTTGGAGCTGCTGGAATGGAAGAATCTTCTTGAAAACAGTTCATTTCAGAGGTTGAAAAAATTTATGGAGTCCGATTCCGAGAGAGCTGTTCGTTTAAGGCAGTCACTCCCTTTTTGGCATGTGCTCACGGAAAATGAAAAAGGTAAGTTTGAACAATTAAAAAAGGAACTTAAACAATCATGAATCGAGAACAGCTGGAACACGCCATTCGGGCAGCTTGCACGGTTTCTGAGGATCAGGAACTGATCATTTTTGGCTCACAGGCCATTCTGGGACAGTTCCCCGAGGCTCCTGCAGAGCTGAGAAAATCGATTGAAGTGGATGTATCCCCGAAGAACAGGCCTGAAGCCGTTGATAAGATTGATGGCGCGTTGGGAGAGAATTCACCGTTTCATAGAACTCATGGATTTTATGTTCACGGGGTACCCATTGAAACAGCAAAACTGCCGAAAGGATGGGAGAAAAGAACGAATAAGGTTCAGGATTACATGGATGAGCAGAATATTGGTTATTGTATTGAGGCGCATGACCTGGCAGCCAGTAAGCTGATCGCATTTCGTGAAAAGGATACAGAGTTTGTACGGCGTTTGATTCTCGATGAGATGATTGACGTTGACACACTACTGAAAAGATTAAAAGTCATAGACGCTGAAAAAGAGATTAAAGACCGTGCTATACGATGGGCAGAACGTATAGCAGCCAGCCTGTAAGTGGTTGGTATCGTTTCTTAATTTTATAATTTAACTCACCCCAGCAGGTCTGTTACTCCCCGATAATCCAGTGCCGAGCTGTGATCGTAGAACTCAGCTGTCACGACAGGGGTAGAGTGACCCATAATTTTGCTCACGCCATAGATATCAGCTCCTTTTTGGAGCACGTGAGTGGCAAAGGAGTGACGCAAGCAGTGAAACTTCAGCTCTTTCGGCAGTCCGGCTTCATTCATAGACTTGCGGAACATATCCTGAATCCCACGCCTCTCATACTTCCCATAACCCCTGTGCTTTTGCAGAACATGGCACTCACTGATCTCTTTATCTTCGGACCACTCCGGATTTTTGCGCTGTTTAGCCCTGAGCTGGTTTTCGAAGATCTTGATAACGTTAAATGCTTTGTCGTTCAATGGCACGGCTCTCGAGCAGTTCGCTTTGGTAATTTCGGCCGGGAGCTGAATGTATTTATCATCAAGGTTTACCATTCGCCAGGTGATGTCTGACATTTCACCAATCCTCATACCTGTGTAGTAGGCAAGCCGGACATTCAGCCCGATCATTTTTCCCTCGGTCACCCTGAAGAGCTTCTTGATTTCAAACTCTTCGAATGCACGCCTGTTGGCTTTGGCTTCAAAAAGGTAATCCTGTCCCTTGTACGGCATTCGATCAAGCATTTCATTTTTGTGCGCCCAGTAGAAAGCACTCTTAATGGAACGCATTTCGATATTAATTGTAATCTTCTGAATGCCATCCACATCGTAGCGATGTATTTTGTAGTCCTGAATATCCTTTCGAGTATACTTTTTCATCACCCTGTCGCCACAAATGCGAATAAAGTGGTTCATCGCATTTCGGTAGCTTACGCCGGTCTTTGGCGCACAGTTGGCGCGAATATGTGGGTAGTAGTTCTCCTTCAAATAATTCGACAGCAGGTCATCGCCCGGAATTTTGTCAGCTTCCTCTTTTATTTCCTTGTATTCCAATATTCTTAGAAATCCGGCTTTCTCGGCATCCTTCATTGCCTGGTCTCTTTTCTTTTTTGTGGTTATTAGCGGATAGGTAATACCCGTAGACAGGTTTTTTTTCCGTCCGTCATCATCTTTGAAGACTACAAAGATGCGGTACTTTTTGTCACGCTTATAGGGGTAAATTTTATAGTTCATAGGTTACTCTATTTGGGATTTAAGAAGGAGCAAAAAGTTAATAAACGTGGAGTTTGAAATGCGGTAGTGAAATATCAATTTTCACTTGATAAGAACGAGCGGAGAGAGCGGTTTACTAACGATTTACTAACTAATAAAATGTAAACCATTTATTAAGTGAGATGTATATGGGTTGTAAAACGAATTCAACTGTCAGGGTTTCACTCTCAGACTGCAAACAAGTTTTCAGGGGAGAAAAGAGAGGTATTGTTTCACAATTGTTTTACAGTAGAAAATAAAAAAGCCGTAAAGCGTTGTTTTATTACACTTTACGGCTTAGTCAGGGTACCTCGGGCCGGGCTCGAACCGGCACTGGCATTTAAATACCAATTGGATTTTAAGTCCAACGCGTCTACCAATTCCGCCACCGAGGCTGAAATCATAAT
>SL_3KL_010_SEDDRAFT_10004493_pt1 | contig 12594 bp, 12 predicted proteins | sample SodLakKL_010_SED_2_FD_10381 | JGI IMG/M metagenome (IMG submission 10381)
GACGAGCGGGTAGCGTGGCGGTCCGGCCGCTGTCGTCGCGGGCGGGGCGGGCAACCGGCCGGGTCCTGCTGCAGGCACGCAAGGGCGCGCGCGGCCCGTTCCGGCTGCTGGCGCCCCTGGTGCTGCATGCCGGCGCGGCGCATGAACGCGACGGCGACGATTTCGCGCCGGTGGCCCGCGCGATCCTGCGCGACGCGGCACCGCTTGACTGGGACTGACCGGAAGCACATCTTGAAGGCGAGTGGCGCGTCCGGCCGGACTTCGGTTTCATGTGACAAGCCGGCGAAGATGTGTTCCACTCGGATCGTTGCATACCTTCAGAGGAGGACTCCATGTCGCTTTCTTCGCATCTCCAGGAACTGCGCCGCAAGCACGAGGCCCTCTCGCAAAAGGTGGAAGAGGCGCAACGATCGCCCGGCTACGACGACCTGGAGATCGCCGAGATGAAGAAGCAGAAACTGCGCCTGAAGGAAGAGATCACGCGTCTCACGGCTTCGTGATGCGCGCGCGGGCGGCCCGCGCGGCCAGAAGCGCGCCGCCCGCGATTAGCACCGTCGCCAGCGCCAGGGACCAGGTCGCCGCCGCCATGCCGGCCATGACCAGGATCAGCGTCGACAGCAGCGGCGCGGCATAGGAAGCGGTGCCGAGAAGCTGGATGTCGCCGCGCTTCACGCCGATGTCCCAGGTGAAGAAGGCCAGCCCCACCGGGCCAAGCCCCAGCCCGGCAACGGCCGCCCAGCCGAGCGCGTCGCGCGGCCAGGCAGGCGTTTCGAAGGCCAGATGCGCCAGCGCCGACAACCCGCTCGAGGCGAGGCAGAAGACGACCACCGCCGCCGTCGGCACATGGCCCAGCCGGCGCGATCCCAGCGAATAGCCGGCCCAGGTCAGCGCCGCGACGAAAGCCAGCGCATAGCCCGAGGCCGCGCCCTTGATCGTGCCAATCCCGCCCGCGACGATCAGCCCCGCCCCGGCGAAGGCGGTCAGCGCGCCGAGAACGTGACCGGTCCGCAAACGCTCGCCCGGCAGGAATCCCGACCCGAGCACGATCAGCAGCGGCCAGAGATAGGCGATCAGTCCGGCCTCGGCCGGCGGGGCGAGACGCAGGGCGCTGAAGTAAAGAAAGTGATAGCCGAAGAGCCCGACAGTGCCGAATGCGTAGACCCGAAGCGGGATTCCTGACAGCCGCCGCAGCCCGCCGGTTGCCAGGAGCCAAGCCAGCCCGACGGTCCCGCCGATCGCGAAGCAGAGCGCGTTGAGCAGGAAGGGCGGGACCGGCGCCGAGCCGACGGTGAAGAAGGCCAGCAGCGCCCAGAGCAAGACGGCCGAGAACCCGATCAGCGTGGCGGCAGGGCGGGACATCGTGATCTCTCACGAAAAGGGCCCGGGCCACGCGCCCGGGCCCCGGTTGAGACGGCTTCGGCTCAGCCGAAGAACTGCGCGCCATTGGCGCTGATCGTCGAACCGTTGATGAAGCCCGCGTCGTCCGAGACCAGGAAGGTCACGCAGCGCGCGATCTCCTCGGGCTCGCCCAGCCGCCCGGCGGGGATCTGGGCGATGATCGATTCGCGCACCTTTTCCGAGACGGCCATGACCATCTCTGTGGCGATGTAGCCCGGGCAGATCGCGTTGGCGGTGATGCCCGCGCGCGCCCCCTCCTGCGCCAGGCTGCGCACGATGCCGATGTCGCCGGCCTTGGTCGCGGCGTAGTTCACCTGCCCGAACTGCCCCTTCTGGCCATTCACCGACGAGATCACGACAACCCGGCCGAACTTGCGCTCGCGCATGCCGGGCCAGACCGGATGGATGGTGTTGAAGACGCCGGTGAGGTTGGTGTCGATCACCTCCTGCCACTGTTCCGGCGTCATCTTGTGGAAGGGCGCGTCGCGCGTGATGCCGGCATTGGCGACGACGATCTCGATCGGGCCCAGATCGGCCTCGACCCTGGCGATGCCTTCCTTCGACGCCGCGTAATCTCCGACGTTCCACTTGTAGGTCTTGATGCCCGTTTCCTCGGTGAACTTCGCCGCGGCCTCGTCATTGCCGGCATAGCTGGCGGCGACCGAGTAGCCTGCCTCTTTCAACGCCTTCGAGATCGCCGCGCCGATGCCGCGCGAGCCCCCCGTGACCAATGCAACCCGTCCCATTTGTCCTCCTTCGATTTGATGGCTCTTGAAATTCTGTTATCCGCCCGGGGATGCGGACGCAAGAATGTTGCGTCCGCGGACGCCTCACCGCTCCAGGCACATGGCGACGCCCATGCCGCCGCCGATGCAGAGCGTGGCCAGACCGCGCTTCGCGTTACGGCGCTGCATCTCGTGAAGCAGCGTGTTGAGGATCCGCGCGCCCGAGGCGCCGATCGGATGGCCGATGGCGATGGCGCCACCGTTCACGTTCACGATCGCCGGGTCCCAGCCCATGTCCTTGTTGACCGCGCAGGCCTGCGCGGCGAAGGCCTCGTTCGCCTCCACGAGATCGAGATCGCCGACCTTCCAGCCGGCCTTTTCCAGCGCCTTGCGGCTGGCGTGGATCGGGCCGACGCCCATGATCGACGGGTCGAGCCCGGCGGTGGCGTAGCTGGCGATCCGCGCCAGCGGCGTCAGTCCGCGCTTCTCGGCCTCCTCGGCCGACATGAGCAGGACGCCCGCCGCGCCGTCATTGATACCGCTGGCATTGGCCGCGGTCACCGAGCCGTCCTTGGCGAAGGCAGGGCGCAGCTTGGCCATCGCGTCGAGCGTGGCGCCGTGGCGGATATACTCGTCCTGATCGACCACGGTTTCGCCCTTGCGGGTCTTGACCGTGAACGGGACGATCTCGTCCTTGAACCGACCCGCCTTCTGGGCCGCTTCGGCCTTGTTCTGGCTGGCCACCGCGAATTCGTCCTGCTGTTCGCGGCTGATCTGCCACTTCTCGGCGACGTTCTCGGCGGTCTGGCCCATGTGATAGCCGTTGAACGCGTCCCAGAGCCCGTCCTTGATCATCGAATCGATGTACTTGGTGTCGCCCATCTTGTGGCCGGGGCGCAGATGCGCGACATGCGGGCTCAGCGACATGCTTTCCTGGCCGCCGGCAACGACGATGCCGGCATCGCCCAGCTGGATATGCTGCGCCCCCAGCGCCACCGCGCGCAGCCCCGAACCGCAGACCTGGTTGATTCCCCAGGCAGCGGATTCGATCGGCAGACCGGCCTTGATATGCGCCTGCCGCGCCGGGTTCTGCCCCTGGCCGGCGGTCAGGACCTGGCCAAGGATGGTTTCCGACACCTCGGCCTTGTCGATGCCCGCGCGCTCGATCAGGGCCTCGATCACCGCCGCGCCCAGATCGTGCGCGGGCGTGTTGGCGAAGGACCCGTTGAACGATCCGACGGCGGTACGGGCGGCGGACACGATAACGACATTGGTCATTGGAACTCCTCTCGCAGGACGGCGCGGCGGGCGCGCCCGGGTTTGCGCGGAGTCTTACGCTCGATGCGACCGCAGGGCAATGCGGCACCGCATTACGGGCGGGCAGGATCGGGGGGGCTCAGGCCGGCCGGGCGAGGCGCGAGGCGCGCCAGGGCGCCTGGGTTACCGGCGCGCCGAAGTGATAGCCCTGCAGGCAGTCGACGCCGATATCGATCAGGTAGCGCGCATCCTCGGCCGATTCGACCTCTTCGGCGATGGTGAACATGTCGAAATGCCGCGCGATCGTGACCAGCGCCTGCGCCAGGACCTGGTTGTCGGCATTGCGCGCGATGCCGCGGATGAACTCGCCGTCGATCTTGACGATGTCGAAGTAGAATTCCTTCAGGTAGCGAAAAGACGTGTAGCCCGAGCCGAAATCGTCGAGCGCGAAGCAGATGCCGCGTGCCTGCATGTCGGCCATGAACTCGGCAACCAGATCGGGCATGTCCATGGCCGAGGATTCGGTGATCTCGAGGATCAGCCGCTCGGAGAGCGTCGGATCGGTGCGCAGGCCGCGCTCCAGCGTGGTCAGCCAGGCCGGATAGCCGATCGAGCGCGCCGACATGTTGATCGACAGCCGGATTCCCGGCTCCTGCGCCAACGCCTGCAGGCCAAGCTCCAGCGCCAGGCAGTCGATTCGCCGCCCGGTCTCGGTCTCTTCGACGGCATCCATGAAGGTGCTCGCCGGCAGGACCTTCCCGTCGAGATCGAGGATCCGGACGAAGCCTTCGTAGAAGGCGACGCGGTTGATCATGCGGGCCTGCACGACCGGCTGGTAGGCCAGCAGCCCGCGGCGTTCGTCCAGTGCATGCTCGACCATGCTCACGATATCCTGCCGCTCCTCCTCCGGTGCGCCGGCAAGCACGAGCGGATCGCGCTCGCTGGTCGGCTCGGCGTCGGGAAACTGGGACTCGGACATCGCGCAACTCCGCAGGAAGGCAGGTCTTTGCGGCAAGACTGACCGGGAGCGGTTAAGGGGGAATGAACCCTCGCGCGCCCGTCGCCGGTGAGATCGCTCAAATTGTGCCGGTTCGCGCCGGGGCGGCGGCCCGATTGCGCGGCCGGGGCCGGGCCGGTATAGCGGCGCAGACAGCCAGGAGCGGGGATGCAGATGAGCGAGGGCGGCGCGAACACGATGTGGGGCGGGCGCTTTGCCGGCGGCGTCGACGCGATCATGGAGGCGATCAATGCCTCGATCGGCTTCGACAAGCGCCTCGCCGCGCAGGACATCGCCGGCTCGCGTGCGCACGCGGCGATGCTGGCGGCACAGGGGATCGTCTCGGTCGAGGACGCGCAGGCGATCGATGCCGGGCTCGCGCGGATTGAGGGCGAGATCGCCGCGGGCGACTTTCCCTTCCGCACCGCGCTCGAGGACATCCACATGAACATCGAGGCGCGGCTTTCGGAACTGATCGGCGCGCCGGCCGGCCGGCTGCACACGGCGCGGTCGCGCAACGACCAGGTGGCGGTCGATTTCCGGCTCTTCGTGCGCGAGCAGTGCGACGCCGCCATCGTCGGGATCGAGGCGCTGATGCGCGCCTTCCTCGCCCAGGCCGAGGCCGGGGCCGACTGGGTGATGCCCGGCTTCACGCATCTACAGACCGCGCAGCCGGTGACCTGGGGCCATCACATGCTGGCCTATGTCGAGATGCTGGCGCGCGACCGGTCTCGCTTCGCCGATGCCCGCGCGCGGATGAACGAATGCCCGCTCGGCGCGGCGGCGCTGGCCGGCACCTCGTTTCCCATCGACCGCGACGCGACCGCCCGCGCACTCGGTTTTTCCCGACCCACCGCCAACAGCCTCGATTCGGTCTCGGACCGCGACTTCGCGCTCGAGTTCCTATCGGCCGCCTCGATCTGCGCCATGCATCTGTCGCGTTTCGCCGAGGAACTGGTGATCTGGTCTTCGGCGCAGTTCCGTTTCGTGACGCTGTCGGATGCCTTCTCGACCGGCTCGTCGATCATGCCGCAGAAGAAGAATCCGGATGCCGCCGAGCTTCTCCGCGCCAAGCTCGGCCGGGTGATGGGCGCGCAGGTGGCGCTTCTGGTGGTGATGAAGGGCCTGCCGCTGACCTATTCCAAGGACATGCAGGAGGACAAGCAGCAGCTTTTCGACGCCGCCGACACGCTGATGCTGGGCCTCGCTGCGATGGAGGGTATGGTCCGCGACATGGCGGCCAACCGCGCGGCGCTGGCCGCCGCCGCCGCCTCGGGCTTCTCCACCGCGACCGACCTCGCCGACTGGCTGGTTCGCACCCTGAACCTTCCCTTCCGCGAGGCGCATCACGTCACCGGTTCGCTTGTGCGCATCGCCGAGGCGGCCGGCTGCGACCTGCCCGAACTGAGTCTCGGGCAGATGCAATCGGTACATCCCGGCATCACGGCGGAGGTTTTCGACGTGCTCGGGGTGGAAAACTCGGTCCGCTCACGCATTTCCTACGGCGGGACGGCGCCCGAGCGGGTGCGCGAGCAGATCGCCCGCTGGCGGGGGGTGCTGGGATGAGGGCGTTGCTTCTGGTCGCGATTCTGGCGCTTGCGGCCTGCGGGGCCGCGGCGCCGCCCTCGGCCCCCGACGGGCCGGACCTCACGGATTTCTGGAGCGACTGACCGATGCCGCCCACCCGTTATCTATGGCTTGCCCTCGCAATCTGGGGGACGATCCATCCGATGTATTACTTCATCGGCTGGTTCATGCAGAACGAGTGGTCGATCCTGGCGATGGTCGATGCCTGGCATGCCAACCTCGCCACCTCTGGCCTCGTCTGGGACCTTACGGTCGCCGCGGTCACGCTGACGATCTGGGTGATCGTCGAGAGCATTCGCACGCGCAACTGGCGCGGCCTTTGGGCGATCCCGGCAACCTACTGCATCGGCGTCAGCTGCGGGCTGCCGCTCTATCTGTTCCTGCGTCCGGTCGCCGTGCGCGTGGCCTGATCGCGTAGACCCTGCAACCGCGGGAGGCGGGCTTGGACCATTTCCTCTATCGGGACGGAGAGCTTCACGCCGAGGATGTCTCGCTGCGTGACATCGCGCAAGCCGTGGGTACGCCCTTCTACTGCTATTCGACCGCCACGCTTACCCGCCACTACCAGCTCTTCGCCGAGGCGCTGGCGCCGCTGCCGCATCTCGTCTGCTTCGCGGTCAAGGCCAATTCCAATGTCGCCGTGCTGAAGCATCTGGGCGATCTCGGCGCCGGGATGGACGTCGTCTCGCTAGGCGAATACCTGCGTGCGCGCGCGGCCGGCGTGCCGGGCGAGCGGATCGTCTTTTCCGGCGTCGGCAAGACGCGGGCCGAGATGCGCGCCGCGCTCGAGGGCGGGATCCGCCAGTTCAACGTCGAATCCGAGCCCGAACTCGAGGCGCTTTCCGAGGTCGCCGACAGCCTCGGCGCAACCGCCCCGATCACGCTGCGCGTCAATCCCGATGTGGACGCGCGGACCCACGAGAAGATCGCGACGGGGCGCAAGGAGGACAAGTTCGGCGTGCCCCTCGCGCGGGCGCGCGAAATCTATGCCCGCGCCGCCCGGCTGCCGGGGCTGCGCGTTGTCGGCATCGACATGCATATCGGCAGCCAGCTTACCGACCTCGCGCCCTTCGAGGCCGCCTATACGCGGATGGCCGACCTGACCCGCTTGCTGCGCGCCGATGGCCATGAGATCGAGCGGCTCGACCTCGGCGGGGGGCTGGGCATCCCATACACCCGCTCGAACGAGGCGCCGCCCCTGCCCACCGATTACGGCGCGATGGTCCGGCGCGTCCTCGGTGATCTCGACTGCGAGATCGAGATCGAGCCGGGGCGGCTGATCGCCGGCAATGCCGGCGTGCTGGTCGCGCAGGTGATCTACCGAAAGGAGGGCGAGGGGCGCGACTTCCTGATCCTCGACGCGGCGATGAACGACCTCATCCGCCCGGCGATGTACGGTGCGCATCACGACATCGTGCCGCTGACCGAGCCCGAACCGGGCGTCGCCCTCGCCCCGGTCGATATCGTCGGCCCGGTCTGCGAGACCGGCGACACCTTCGCCCGCCAGCGCCCGATGCCGCCGCTGGCGGCCGGCGATCTGGTGGCGTTCCGCTCGGCCGGGGCCTATGGCGCGGTGATGGCATCGGAATACAATACCCGGCCGCTGATCCCCGAAGTGCTGGTGAAGGGGGATCACTTCGCGGTTATCCGCGCCCGCCCGACCTTTGACGAAATCCTCGCCCGCGATACTCTCCCTCCGTGGATGTGAACGAGAAGCGAATGGCCCGCCCCGCCGATCCCGCGACCGCCATCACCCGCGCGGTGCGGCTCACCCAGGCGGGGCTCCTGGTGGAGCGGCTGGCGCAGGCCTTCTGGCTGCCCGTCGTGCTCGCACTCCTCGCCTTCACCGTCATTGCCTTCGACCTGCTGTCGATCCTGCCCGGTCGTTGGGCCGGCTGGGTGGCGCTCGGTTACGGCTTCGTCCTCGTGGTCACGCTGGTCCTCGGCCTGCGCCGGTTCCGCTTGCCGCATCGTGCCGAGGCGATTGCGCGGCTCGATCGAAGCCTTCCCGGCCGGCCACTCGCCGCGCTTTCCGATGCCCAGGCGATCGGCGGGAACGACCCGGCCTCGACAGCCTTGTGGTCGGTGCACCGCGCGCGGATGCTGGCGCTGGCCGGCCGCGCGCGCGCGATCGGTCCCCGCCCGGCTCTGCCCCGGCGCGACCCCTATGGCCTCCGCCTCGTCGCGCTGACCGGCGCGGCGGTGGCGCTTCTCTTCGGCCAACCCACCCGCATGAGCGAGGTCAGCGGCCTGACCGCGCCGGCCGGTGCCGCCATCGCGCCCGCCTGGGAGGGCTGGATCACGCCCCCCACCTATACGGGCCGCCCGGCGCTCTACCTCAACGAGATCGCGCGCGAGACTTTCGAGATTCCCGCCGGCTCGCGCGTCGTCATGCGGCTTTACGGCGCCGAGGGCGCGCTCAGCGTCGAGCAGGCGCTCGGCGGTGAAACCAGTGCCGACGATACCGGACAGGTGATGGAATTCCCCGCCCTCGAGACCGGCCGCCTCGCCGTCGAGGGGCCGGGCGGGCGTGCCTGGTTTGTCCTCGTGACCCCCGACGAGGCGCCCGAGGTCACGGCGACCGAACGGATGCGCCGGGGGCGCGGTGGCGTTCTCGAACAGCCCTTCGCCGCCGAGGACGACTACGGCATCGTCTCCGGCGAGGCCGAGATCGTGCTCGACCTCGACGCGGTCGAGCGGCGCTACGGCCTGGCGCTGCCGCCCGAGGATCGCGAACCGCTGCGGCTGGATCTGCCGCTGCCGATGACCGCCAACCGCGCCGAGTTCGAGGACGTGCTGCGCGAGGACCTGTCCGACCATGTCTGGGCGCATCTTCCGGTGCGCGTGGTTCTGCGCGTGGCCGATGCCGCCGGCCAGTCGGGCGAGAGCGAAACCATGGACGGCATGCTGCCCGGCCGGCGCTTCTTCGAGCCGGCTGCGCTGGCTGTCGCCGAACTGCGGCGTGACCTGCTGTGGAACCGCGAGAACGCGCCGCGCGCCGCGCAGCTGATGCGCGCCATGCTGCACCGCTCCGACGGGGCCTTCCGCGCCGAGGCGGCGCCGGGGGAATTGCGCGGTGCCGTCGACTATATCGAGGCCCGGCTCGACCGGGGGCTGAGCACCGAGGCGCGCGACGAACTGGCCGCGCGGCTGTGGGACCTGGCGCTGCTGATCGAGGAGGGCGAGCTTGCCAATGCCCGCGAACGGTTGCGCCGGGCGCAGGAGATGCTCGACCAGGCGATGCGCGACGGGGCCTCGCCCGACGAGATCGCGGCGCTGATGGAGGAGCTGCGCGAGGCGATGCGCGACTATATCCGGATGCTGGCCGAGCAGCCGCGCGAGCGCGGCGAGGCCGATCCGGGCGAGCGGATGCAGATCACCGGCGACCAGATCCAGGAGCTGATGAACCGCATCCAGGAGCTGATGGAAGAAGGCCGGATGGACGAGGCCGCCGAGCTGATGGCGCAGCTCAACGCGCTCCTCGAGAACCTGCAGGTGACCGAGGGGCCCGGCGAGGGCGGCGAGCCGATGCCTGGCGCCGAGGCGATGGAGGGGCTGGGCGACACGCTCTCGGATCAGCAGGACCTCGCCGACGACACGTTCCGCGAATTGCAGGACCAGTTCGGCCGCGGCGAGGAGCGCGGCGAGGGCGAAGGCGAGGGCAACGGCAACCAGGGCCTGGCGCAGCGCCAGCAGGAACTGCGTGACCGGCTGCGCGAGCAGCAGTTGCTGACCCTGCCCGGAGAGGGCACGCCCGAGGGCGACGCCGCGCTCGACGCGCTGGAGGATGCCGAGCGGGCGATGGACGAGGCCGAGCGCGCCCTGCGCGAGGGCGAGAATCGCGAGGCGCTGGAGCGTCAGGCCGAGGCGCTCGAGGCGCTGCGCGAAGGGCTGCGGCAGCTGGGCGACGCGATGCGCCAGGATCGCCGCGAACGCGCCGACCGCGCGCCCGAGGGCCAGGGCCAGGGGCTGGGCCGCGACCCGCTGGGCCGCGAGCGCCAGGGCGACGCGACGACCGGCGGCGAGGGCGACACCGTCGTGCCCGGCCTGGACCCGCGCGAACGCGCCCGCGACCTGATGGACGAGATCCGCCGCCGCTCGGCCGAGCTCGAGCGCCCCGAAGCCGAACGCGACTATCTCAACCGTCTGATCGACCGGTTCTGAACCGCGGTTGCGGCTCGGAAGACCCGGTCGGGATTTCCGCAGCCTTGGCCGGTCCACCGCGCGCCCGGCACCCGGCCGAGCTTGCGGGCCGGTCGCCGCGCCGGGCGCGGCACCCCGCGCCCGGGCTCTGGTCTCTCCTCCCGCCAGCCGCTAAGCAGGAAACCGGAGCGGAGCGGGGGCTTGCGTGGACATCCGTGCGATTCTGATGGGCCTGGCCTTCGCGCTGATGTGGTCCTCGGCCTTCACCTCGGCGCGGATGATCGTGCTCGACGCGCCGCCGCTCCTGGCGCTGTCGCTGCGTTTCCTGCTTTCGGGGCTGATCGGGGTCGGCATCGCGCTGGCGCTGCGGCAGAGCTGGCGGCTGACGCCGGGACAGTGGCGCGCGACGATCATCTTCGGGATCTGCCAGAACGCGCTCTATCTCGGGCTCAACTTCGTCGCCATGCAGTGGATCGAGGCCTCGGTCGCGGCGATCATCGCCTCGACCCTGCCGCTGCTGGTTGCCGCCGCCGGCTGGGCCTTCCTCGGCGACCGACTCAGGCCGGTGGCCGTCGCCGGGCTCTTCGCCGGGTTTGCCGGCGTCATCCTGATCATGGGCGCGCGCTGGGGCGGCGGTCTCGACCCGCTCGGCGTGGCGCTCTGCGTCCTCGGCGCGCTGGCGCTGACGATGGCGACGCTGGCCCTGCGCGGGGCGTCCTCGGGCGGCAACGTGATGATGGTCGTCGGGCTGCAGATGCTGGTCGGCGCGGCGATCCTGATCGGCCCGGCGCTGGCGCTGGAGACGCCCGAGGTCAACTGGACGCTGCAGCTCGTCCTCGCCTTCGCCTACACCACGCTGGTGCCGGGGCTGGCGGCGACCTGGGTCTGGTTCCGCCTCGTGCAGCGGATCGGGGCGGTGCGCGGCGCGACCTTCCACTTCCTCAACCCGTTCTTCGGGGTGGCCATCGCGGCGCTGCTCCTGGGCGAGGCGCTGGGGCCGCTCGACCTCGTCGGCGTCGGCGTGATCATGGCCGGCATCCTCGCCGTGCAGCTTTCCAAGGCCCCGCCCGCGCGCTAGGCTCGCCGCCATGCGGCACCGCAAGCCCCGATACGCCCGCCCCCGGCGCAGCCCGCCCGGCAGCCCGCCGGGGCTGCTGGCCGTCGATCCCGCCGCCGCGCCGCCGCGCCTTTCGCTCATGCGCTACGGTCCTGCCGGCCTAGCCGAGATCGCCGACCCGGCGCCCGAGGATCTGGCCCCGCGGCCCGGCGAGGTCGTCTGGCTCAACGTCGCGGGGCTGGGCGATGCGGCGCTCCTGCAGCGCCTCGCCGGCATCTTCGGCCTGCACCCGCTGGCGATGGAGGATGCGGTCAGCCACCACCAGCGCCCGAAGTTCGAGGATTACGAGCGCCACCATTTCATCGTCCTGCGCATGCCCGATCCGGGCGACGCGCGGTTCAGCGCCGAGCAGGTCGCTCTCTGCCTCGGCGAGGGCTTCGTCGTCACCTTCCAGGAGCGGCCCGGCGATGTCTTCGACCCGGTCCGCGCGCGGTTGCGCAACCCGGCGAGCGCCCTGCGCGGCCACGGCGCCGACCGGCTGGCGCATGCGCTGGTCGATGCCGTGATCGACGCCTATTTCCCCGTGCTCGAACGGCTGGGCGAGCGGATCGAGGCGCTGGAGGATATCGTCGTCGCCGACCCCGGCCCCGACCGGATCGCCGCGATCCACGCCATCCGGCACGAACTCATGGCGATCCGCGGCGCGATCTGGCCGACGCGCGACCTGCTCTCGGCGATGATGCGCGACGACAGCGACCGGATCGGGGCGCAGACGCGGGTCTATCTGCGCGACTGCCAGGACCATGCCTTCCAGCTGCTCGAGACGCTGGAAACCTATCGCGAGGTCGCCGCGGGGCTGGTCGAGCTGCACCTCTCCAGCCAGTCGAACCGGATGAACGAGGTGATGCAGGTCCTCACCCTGATCGCCACGATCTTCATCCCGCTGACCTTCATCGCCGGGGTCTACGGGATGAACTTCGACCCCGATGCCGGCCGTTTCGCGATGCCCGAGCTGCGCTGGGCCTGGGGCTATCCGGTGGTGATGGCGGCGATGGCGGTGATCGCGGGGCTGCTGGTGCTGTGGTTCCGGCGCAAGGGCTGGCTCGGGCGGCGCTGAGGTCTCAGGCGTCGACGGCCTGGCGCGCGGCCTCGGCGGCGGCCTGCGCGGCGAGGAGGATCGAGTTGTGGCGGTTCCTGAACTCGCGCGCCGGCAGAAGCGCCTCGAATCCCTCGAAGGGCGCGTCGGGGACCGGGCCGCCCGCCTTCAGCATCGCTTCCAGCTGGTGCGCGGCGTGGGCGAGCTCCTCGGGCGTGCGGCCGATCACCGCGCCGCCCAGCACCGCCGCCGCCGCCTGGCCCAGCGCGCAGGCCTTCACGTCCTGCCCGAACCGGGCGACGCGGCCCGCTTCCATGTCGAGGTCGACCGTCAC
>SL_3KL_010_SEDDRAFT_10004494_pt1 | contig 12593 bp, 13 predicted proteins | sample SodLakKL_010_SED_2_FD_10381 | JGI IMG/M metagenome (IMG submission 10381)
TTGCGAAACTCGTCGCGTTCTGCCTGGTCGGCCGGACGATCGGGATCGGCGATGACTTCCTCGAGGCGCTCATCGGCCATCGCCGGTGAGATCAGCATGGCGGCGGCGATACCCGCCAGAGTGAATCGGATCTTGTTCATGTTGTTACTCCCGGGTTGGCGGTCAGTTTCCAGAGCCGGTGACCGCTGTCGGCGTACTTGCGCTCGAACGGAGTGACCGGCTCGTCAATCGACAAAGATACCACTTCGACGTCGATGACACCGGCCAGCGCCAGTGCGCGGGCGAACTCACGCACGTACAGCTCGAAATTCGAGCGCAGTTCCATTCGGCCACCCAGTGCCAGTAGGTCCGGGAACACCGGGTGCGCATGCCAGCGGCGCTTGAGATGGTCGGGCTTGGGCCAGGGATTGGGATAGAACAGGTAATGGCTGGCCGGGTGCAGACCCTCGCGCAGCAGCAGACGCCAGAAGTCGGCCAGATCGGCACGCACCAGAAGGGCATTGTCCGGAAGGTCGGGTGCACGGGCCAGGCGCGCGTCTGACTTGTCGATACCGACTACCAGGGCATCACGGTGGCGACGCGCCAGCTTCACGGTCGATACCCCGGTTCCGCAACCGGAGTCGAGCACCAGCGCCGGTGCCATTCGCAGACGAGGCAGCGCCGACTCGAAAGCCTGAACACTGTGCAGACGAAGCGGTTGTTGCCAGGTCAAAGTGAGATGCCGCCGTACCACCTCGTCGAGCCGGTCGTGAAGTCCGGCCTGGGAAGATTTTGGGATGCGCGAGGCGGGCATGGAAAAATGGTGGGCCGTGAAGGACTCGAACCTTCAACCAATAGGTTAAAAGCCTACTGCTCTACCATTGAGCTAACGGCCCGGAAAAAGCAAGCCGGCTATGATAACGGATAGCGCTTCCGGCGGCAAGCAGGTTCCGCGATTCAACTCGCCGGCCGCACGTCCACTCGCGCCCACGACGCCGACCATGGCATCAGCCTTTCAGGTCGAGCACGACCCGGCGGATACCGTCTTCGTCGGGCGGCTCGACGCGAAACCCCAGTTCGGCGGCCAGGCCCAGCATGCGCTCGTTGTACTGCAACACCTGGCCGATCAGCTCGTGGAGTCCGATCTCGCGACAATAGTCGATCAGCTTGACCAGCAGAATTCGTCCCAGCCCTTGCCCCTTGATGGCCGAGCGCACGACCACGGCAAACTCGCCCTGCTCGCCTGCCGAGTCGCGCGCCATCCGGGCCACGCCCAGGGTGCGGCCGTCGGCATCGACCGCGATCAGGGCCATTTCGCGCTCGTAGTCGATCTGGGTGTAGCGGGCCAGTTGTGAATGCTCGGGCTCGCGGATGACGCCGAAGAAGCGAAAGCGCACATCCTCGGCCTCCAGGCTGTTGAAGAAATCACGATGGGCCGGCTCGTCCTCGGGACGAATGGGCCGGAGCGTGATCTGACGATCGTCGAACGCCACGGTCTCTTCGAGGTGCTCCGGATAAGGGGCGATGGCCGGCCGGGTCCGCTCTCCGGCATCGGCCGGGCGCAGTTCGATGCGTGCATCCAGGGCGATCACCCCGTCCGAGTCGGCCAGCAAGGGGTTGATGTCGAGCGACTCGATGAGATCGAGATCGGTCATCAGTCGGGCCACGCGTATCAGCACTTCGCAGACCATGTCGATGCGTGCCGCCGGCTGGTTGCGATAGCCGGCCAGCAATTTCGCAACCCGCGTGCGATCGACTAGCTGGCGAGCCAGGCTCATGTTGAGCGGGGGCAGCCCGATGACGGTATCGTCGATCACCTCGACGGCCGTGCCGCCGTGCCCGAACAGGAGCACCGGGCCGAACACCGCGTCCTGACTCCCACCGACAATCAGTTCGACCCCGCCGGGGCGGCGCAGCATGGGCTGAATCGAGAAGCCATCGAGGCGCACATGGCCGTGCCGTTCAATGCGCCGCATGATGCCGGCGGCGGCCTCGCGCACGGCCTCGGCCGACTCCAGGTCCAGCACCACCCCACCGACGTCCGACTTGTGGGTGATATCGGGCGAAAGCAGTTTCAGGGCGACGGGAAACCCCATGGCGGCAGCCGTTTCGGCGGCTTCATCCGGCGTGGCAGCGCGCTGTGTCTCGACCACCGCAATGCCGTAGGCGGTCAGCACCTGTTTTGCCTCGACCTCCGACAACCAGGTGCGCCGCTCGTCCCGCGCCCTCTGCAGGATGTCGCCGACGGCGTCGGCATCCATGCGTGCGGAAGTCGGCATCTCGGTCGGGGTTTCCATCAGTGCCACCTGGTTGGCGCGGAACTCCTGCAGGGCGAGGAAAGCCGCCACCGCGTCCTCGGGCGAGAGAAAACCCGGCAGACCAGCCGCGGCGAAATGCTCGTACGCTGCACGCGCGGAAGCTCCGCCCAGCCAGCAGCCGAACACCGGAATGCGGGCCTCACGCGCAACCGGCGCCAGTTCCCGAGCGATGTCCTCGCTGCCGGCCAGCGCCGTTGGCGCATGGATCAACAATACGGCATCGACCCCGCGATCATCGACCAGCACTTCCAGTGCACGCCGGTAACGCTCGGGTGGAGCGTCTCCAATGATGTCGACCGGATTGGCCCGCGACCAATTGCCGGGCAACTGCTCGTCAAGCCGTGCGACGGTCTTGTTGCCCAGTTCAGCCAGCTGACCACCACCGAGAATCAGCTCGTCGGTGGCCAGGATTCCCGGACCACCGCCGTTGGTGAGAATGGCCATGCGGCTGCCGCAATCGCGGCGAACACGGGCGAGCAGTTCGGCACTGCTGAACAGATCCTCGATGCCGTGCACTCTCAGCGCCCCGGCACGCCGGATGACCGCGGCATAGACCTGGTCGCTGCCGGCCATTGCGCCGGTGTGCGAGGCGGCCGCGCGGGCACCTTCGGGCACGCGCCCGGACTTGACCACGATCAGTGGCTTGTTGCGCGAGGCCGCACGCGAGGCCGACATGAACTTGCGCCCGTCGCTCAGCGCTTCCATGTAGAGCAGTATGGAACGGGTGTGCGCGTCCGAGCCGAGGTAGTCGATCACATCACCGATATCGACGTCCAGGCAATTGCCCAGCGACAAGAAGCAGGAAAAACCGATATCGCGTTCGGCCGCCCAGTCCAGCACGGTGGTTGCCAGCGCACCCGACTGGGTGACGAACGCCAGACTGCCGGCCCGCGGCCTGCCCGGTGCAAAGCTCGCATTGAGATGCATCGACGGCACCATCAGGCCGACGCAGTTGGGGCCGAGGAAGCGAAGTCCGTGGCGGCCGGCACACTCGAGCATTTCGGCCTGCAGGTCACGACCGAGCTCGGCACCAGCCTGTTCGAAGCCGGCGGTGATGACCACGGCGGCACGTGTGCCGCACTCGCCCAACTCATCGATGATGTCCGGCACGGTCGCCGGTGGCGTGCAGATCACGCCCAGGTCGGGGACCTGCGGCAGATCGGCAGCACGACGCCAGGCCCGGCGGCCGGCGACGCGGCGATGACGGATATTGACCGGATAGATCTCGCCAGTGAAGCCACCATCACTCAGATTGCCGAATACTGCCCGGCCCACGCTGCCGGCACGATCAGATGCACCGAACACCGCGATAGAACGCGGCCGGAACATTCGATCGAGATGGCGAATGGACACGCAAGACCCCCGGCAATACCAGCTTCTCTGAAAGTCACATTAGCATGAAGGGATCAATGGCACGCTTCGCGGTGGTTGCGGTAGACCTCGAAAGGGCGCGCGGCTTCCTGCATCACCTCCTCGCCGTCGACGGTGAGGGGAACGGCCAACACCGTAACCGAGCAGGCCTCGGGCAGAAGACCAGGCTCGTCGGGGGCCAGGTAACGGATTTCCAGGCGCGTGCCCTGCCCGGCCGGCAACTGTTGCTGGTCCGGCAACTGAAAGTGGCGGCCGTCTGCCAGTGCGAGAACAAGGAAGGCGTCACCGCCAAGTTCCGAGGCATCAACCAGCTGGACATTGTCGACTTCGCCGGTGGTGACCTGTACATCGGCGGCAGGAAGCGCCCCGAAAGCAATGAGCATCAGCATGGCGGCCACGGCGAACCCGGAATTTCGCGCAGGGTTCGTCATGTCAGTCCGCCTCTCCCAGTCGCCGCTTGACCTCGCGGTAGTGATCCTCGAGTTCGTCGTGCTTCATGGCTGCCAGGTCCAGGCCACGTTGGTTCGCCAGCGCCTCCATGGCACGGAAGCGGCGTTCGAACTTGTGGTTGCTGCGCCTTAGCGCCCCGCCGGGGTCCACATCGAGCTTGCGGGCCAGGTTGGTCATGGCAAACAGCAGGTCGCCGACTTCCTCATCGATGCCGTCGGCATCGGTCTCGGCCATGGCAGCCTTGAGTTCGTCGAGTTCCTCGATGATCTTTTCGAACACGGGCTCGGCCGCCGACCAGTCGAAGCCGACTCTTGCCGCACGCTTCTGCAGTTTGACCGAGCGCCTGAGGGCCGGCAGACCGCGCGAGACGCCGGCAAGTAGACTGTCGTCGCCATCGCCCCTCTCGGCCCGCTCGGCCGCCTTGATGTTTTCCCAGTTGACAGTCTGCGCTTGTGCGTCGGTGATATCGGCATCGCCGAAGACATGCGGGTGACGGCGTTCCAGCTTGTCTGATATCGCCGCGACCACGTCACCGAAGGTGAAAGCACCTTCCTCCTCGGCCATGCGCGCATGGAACACCACCTGGAACAGCAGATCACCCAATTCATCCTTGAGGTCATCGAGATCACCACGCTCGATGGCATCGGCCACCTCGTGCGCTTCCTCGATGGTGTAGGGGGCGATGGAACGGAAATCCTGCTCGATATCCCACGGGCAACCGCCATCCGGGTCGCGCAGCCGGGCCATAATGTCGAGCAGGCGGTTGATGGATGGTTTGTCGTTCATCGTGTCGGAAGGATAACCCGTATGGCCGCCCCGCCCAGTGCCGATTCAGCCAGCTCCATGCGACCGCCACGGTCCTCGACCAGTTCGCGACAGATCGACAAACCCAGACCCTGTCCGTCCCGACGCTCATCACCTCGGCGTCCACGTTCCAGGAACTCCGGCATCTCATCGTCGGCGATTCCCGGACCATTGTCCTCGACCAGGATTTCAATGCCCCGCCGCCGACTGCCGTCCCGGTACACGTCGGCACTGACCCGCATTCGCCCCCGACCGTACTTGGCCGCATTCTCCATCAGGTTGCCGCACAACTCCCACAGGTCGCGTTCATCCATGCGGACCCGGATTCTCTCGTCACCGTTGACTTCGACCTGCAGGCCGTCAGCGGCATGCAGGCGCATCAGCGAATCGGCCAGGCGCGAAAGGATGGGCACGACGGCGACCGGCTTGTGGATCGTCTGGCGGGTCGATCGCGCGGCACGCTCGAGCTGGCGGCGGATCAATTGCTCCATGTCCACCAGCGAATCGGACAGTTCAACGCGTTCGGGATGCTGCGACGACTCCAGCCGGGCACGCAACACGGCCACCGGCGTCTTGAGGGCATGTGCAAGATCCGACAGGGCATGTCGATACCGGCGCGCATTGTCGCGTTCGCTGGCCAGCAGCGCATTGAGATTGCCGGTCAGGGGCATCAACTCGCGCGGGTAGCGCCCGGTGATGGCGTCGCGCTCGCCGGCTTCAACTTCACGAACCTCGTGGGCCACCTGCCGCAAGGGCCTCAGCAACAACACCAGGATGACGAACTGCGCGCCGATGATCAGCGCCGCGGCAAGGCCCAGCCACTGCCACAGATCGCGACGAAAACCGGCCAGGGTCATGGCCTGGCGGTTGGGATTCTCGGCCGCCCAGATGGTCAGATCGATGATCTCGCCGTCGTCTTGCTCCCAGCCCAGACCGATGGCGAACACGTTCCAGGTACCGCCGACCTCGGTGCCGCGAAACAGCTCGCTACCACGCTCGATCACGCGCGCCGACGGCTTGGGGGTCACCCCGTAGAGTGAGGGCGACTCCCAGGCTCCGTACGGGGTGATCGCACCGCCGAACAGGCCGGAGCCGGGCTGATTCAGGCGCGGTTCCGCCAGAGTCTCGGCCACCTGGGGCTCGCCCTCGGAATCGACCTCCACGGTGGTCAGAATCAGGTAGACAACCGCTTCAAGCCGCTCCTTCATGGCCGCTTCGGCTGCCCCCTGGAAAGCACGATCAACCGCCAGGCCCACCAGGGCCAGTGCCAGCAACAGCGCCAGACCGGCGCCCAGCAGGAGCCGCACCAGCAGCGACAGGCGTGCCTGCGGCCAACTCATACCCAGCATGACGACGCCCCCATTCCAGTACCGGTGGAGTGGGGAGCCATGAACGGTGACCTACGCGCCGGCGCGAAAGCGGTAGCCACGCCCACGCAGCGTCTCGATGGGGATCCAGTCACCGTCGGGATCGAGCTTCTTGCGCAGGCGGCCGATGATGACCTCGATGACGTTGCTGTCGGGGTCGGCATCCTCTTCGTAGAGGTGTTCGTTGAGCTCCATCTTCGAGACCACCTGGTCGGGATGCAACGCGAAGTACTCGAGCACCTTGTACTCGAAGGTGGTGAGGTCGAGTGCCTGGCCGCCGAGTTCCACGTGCTGGCTCGACAGGTTGACGGTCAGCGGGCCGAAGCTCACTTCGGGCGCGGCATGGCCGGCCGAGCGCCTGAGCAGGGCGTGTACGCGCGCCATGAGCTCCTCGATGCGAAACGGCTTGGTGACGTAATCGTCGGCGCCGATCTCCAGCGCCTCGACCTTGTCCTGCCAGTCCGAGCGCGCGGTCAGCACCAGGATGGGAAACTTGCGTTCGCGCTTTCTCGCCTCGCGAACGATCTCCATGCCGCTGGTGCCGGGCAGGCCGAGATCGATGATTGCCAGATCGACCGGGTACTCGGTGGCCAGGTGCAATCCGTCGGTACCGTCGCCGCAAAGGTCCACGGCAAACCCTTGCCGCTTGAGCGCGCGTCCAAGCAACTCACGCAACGCGGCTTCGTCCTCGACAACCAGAACTCGCATGGGCCTACCTCCCGTCGGCCGGAACGCGCACCGTACGCACCACCCCGTCGCGGGTCAGGATGCGAATGACGTGGATGCGGCGTCCGTCGCGCTCGATGGTGTGCGCCGAGACCACCTCGGCATCGTGCTGGCGCGCCACCCGCTCGGCTGCCTCCTGCAGGCTGATCGCCCACGCCGACACGACCATGACGACCGTCAGGGCAAACGCGATCAGCAATCTCTTGATCAGGGGAAACATCAGCGTCTCTGGCGCTCCGGGTGGCTGGTTGTCGCTGATTCTAGCGGGTTGGGCTTAATGGTGGTTGAATGTGAAAGGTGAAAGGTGAAAGGGAAAAGGTAAAACGAGGGAGAGATTCAGCGGGCCAGGCGACGGTCAATGGCATTTGTCCTGCCCTTGGCCCGGGAGCTAATCGACGTACCCACTCGATCCTTTCACCTCATCAATATATCTCCGCCACACAACACCGCAGGCTGCCGCCGGCCTTCTCGACCTCGTCAAGTTCGACCCCGTGAATCGTGAATCCCCAGCTTTCGAGCTGGCGCAGTTTTTCCGGGGCCAGGGCGTCGACGGCGGTCTGGCTCATGAACAGATCCTCGAGGCTCACGGCGATGCAATTGCCGGCGAACGCTTCCTTCTCTTCCGTCGTGATTTCCAGGACATGACCGGGATAGGCGTGGGCGATGGCCTTCGGCACCTCGGGGTCGACGAAGGCATCGGGACAGATGACCAGCGCGCGCGAGGCCAGCACCGCCATCACCACGTTGGTGTGATACTCGGTGGGCTTGAGGTCAAACTGGAAGGTCAGGGCCAGATCGAAGGCTTCGTGCATGGCCTGGCAACCGGCATCGTCAACACGCTGGGTCATACCGCAAAAGCCAATACGATGTGAACGGTCAATGATCAGCGCGCCGGTCAGCTCGGCTACCAGCTCACGGTTCGACAAGTCGATCTCTTCGTAGTCGATCAGCTTGGAAAAAAAGGCGCGAATGTCGCTGCGTGCGGCCTCGCGCTGGCGTTCGGGGTGCAGCATGGCACCAACGATCAGGCGGCCCGGCGCCGTGGCAAAGACGTTATTGGGGAAGAGGTCGTCGGGCGTGTCGGCACGTCCGGGAAAACGCACGGCCGGCACACCGCAGGCGGTGATGCGATCGGCCAGTTGTCGATGCTGGTCCAGCGCCCGGGCCGGGTCAACATCCACGCTCAGGTCCATGTAGACGTTGTCGCGAGCTGTCTGGTCGGACAGCCGAAATCCGGTCGGCTCGACCAGAAACACGGCGCGGGGGGCGGCTGGCGAATCGTTGTTCAGCCATCCGGCATCGATCTGCTTGCGAAAATCCTCGGGAGTACGGACGATCACGATACAAGTCCAGTCTGCGGAAAAAGGGCGCCCATCTTAGACAATCAGCCCGCCCGGTCAACACCGTATGGAACGGTTGCCGACTCCGGCTGCTCACCCGTCGGCGTCAGCGACGGGCACGCTTCCAGCAGCAGTTCGGGCGATGCATCGGGCAGGTGCATGTTCTGGCTCAGTTTCTGGCGCCATCCGCGGGCGCCGGGCTGGCCGTGGAACAGGCCGAGCATGTGACGTGCAACCTGCTGCAACTTGCCGCCCGTCTCGATGTGGCGTTGGGCGTACTCGGCCATGGCCTCGACCACCGCGCTTCGCGATTCGGCCGCCGGCAGTCCGAGACGGGTACTCGACTCGGCCAGGATCCAGGGGTTCTGGTAGGCGGCCCGGCCGAGCATGACACCGTCGACATGTTCGAGCTCGGCAGCGGCGGTGTCTGCATCCACGATGCCGCCATTGAGCACGATGGTCAGGCCGGGGAAGGCCTGCTTGATGCCGTGCACCCGCTCGTAGGCCAGCGGCGGAATCTCGCGATTCTGCTTCGGACTCAAACCAGACAACCAGGCCTTGCGCGCATGGAGGACGAAGGTATCGACGCCGCTTTCGGCCACGGTGGCGACGAAACGGTGCAAGAACGCTTCGCTGTCGAACTCGTCCACACCGATACGGGTCTTGACCGTCACCGGCACTTCCACGACTTCGCGCATCGCCGACAGGCAGTCGCGGACCAGTTCGGGCTCTTTCATCAGGCAGGCGCCGAAGCGGCCCTTCTGCACCCGGTCGGACGGGCAGCCGACGTTGAGATTGATCGCGTCGTAGCCGAACCGGGCACCGATCGCGGCCGCCTGTGCCAGCTCGTCGGGATCGCTGCCGCCGAGCTGCAGGGCAACGGGCCGTTCGGCCGGGTCGAAGCCCAGCAGACGGTCGCGGTCGCCGTGAACGACGGCACCGGTGGTGACCATCTCGGTGTACAGCAGCGCATCGGGCGCGAGCAGTCGATGGAAGTACCGGCAATGGCGGTCGGTCCAGTCCATCATGGGGGCAACGCTGAGTTGTCTTGGAAGACTCATGCGTTTATTTTATCCTCTCGCGCGCCCGTGTCCGTAATTGCCGTTGCCAAAAGCCTGTGGCATAGTCGATAGACGTTCGGAGGGCACATTCGGCCAATGGCCGATTTGCCGGGGGATGAAGTATGCGCAGAAAGTCGGGTTCCGACCCTGCCGTCGAACAGCCCGAGGTCGACTGGGACGGGCAGATGCGTCCGTACGGCACGGAGCTGTCGGTCATGTTCGCCATCGGCGGCCTGTCCGCACTGGCGATTGCCGGCTATGCGGGCTATCGCTTCGTGACCGGTGACTGGCTCGAAGGGGTGGTCAACAGCACGATTTTCTCGGCCATCGCCATTTCCCTGCTGCTGGCCCGGGTCGAGCGCTGGCAAAGCACCGCCATGCTGCTATTCGGCGTCGTCATCACCCTGTCTTGCATGGCCAGCGCACTGCTGATCGGCAGCAACGGCCTGCTGTGGGCCTACCTGGTCTTCTGGGTCAACACTTTCCTGCTGCTCCACCCGGCTGCACTGACACTCAACACTTCCGCCATCCTGGTGCTTGGATCTCAAGCACGACTGTTCACATCGACACTGGAACAGATCAGCTGGGTGACGGTCGCGATCATGATCACGGCTTTCGGGATGTACTACGCCGGCCTGATGCGCCGCCAGCGCCGCCTGCTCAGGCGCCTGGCCACGCACGATTCCTTGACCGGCGTTGGCAATCGACGGTTGATGCAGCACCGGCTCGAGCAGGCGGTCGAGGCGTCCCGAGAAAACCGGCGCCCCTGCACGCTGGTGGTACTCGATCTGGACCACTTCAAGCAAATCAACGACGGCCACGGGCACGAGGCCGGCGACCAGGCACTGTGCAGCTTCGCCCGGCAACTGGAGAACTCGCTGCGCGAAGGCGACGGGCTCTATCGCATGGGCGGGGAAGAATTCGTCATGCTGCTGCGCGACATGGACCTCGACGCGGCCCGCCAGGCCGTACCCAGATTGCACAGGCGCCTGAGCGGTTGCGTGGATGGTCCGGACGGTCCGATCCGGTTCTCGGCCGGCGCGGCCACGCTCAGGAAAGGCGAGTCCTGGTCGCGCTGGCTGGCACGTGCCGACCACGCGCTTTACGAAGCCAAGCGTTCGGGGCGCAACTCGCTGATCGTGGCCGACTAGTGAATTAGGGAACCTCAGCGGGATTCGATGCCGCCCTCTGTTGCCACCAGGACCACATCGGCGCGCCGATGGGCGAACAGGCCACAGGTGACCACTCCGGCCAACTGGTTGATCTGAGTTTCCATCTTCACCGGATCGATCAGGTCGAGGTTGCGCACGTCCAGGATCAGATTGCCGTTGTCGGTAACGAAGTCCTCTCGCAACTGGGGCTGACCGCCCAGGCGGGTGAGCTGGCGAGACACGTAAGCCCTGGCCATCGGAATGACCTCGACCGGTAGCGGAAACTCGCCGAGCAACTTGACGCACTTGGACTCGTCAACGATGCACACGAACTTTCTGCTGGCCGCGGCGATGATCTTTTCGCGTGTCAGTGCGCCCCCGCCACCTTTGATCATGCGTCGATGCGGGTCAACCTCGTCGGCGCCGTCGATATACAGCGCCAGGTCGCCGGTGTGATTGAGGTCCATCACCCGCACACCGATCTCCTTGAGACGTTCGGTGGTGGCCTCGGACGACGAAACCGCTGCTTCCAGGCGCTTGCCGGAGGCGGCCAGCTCGTCGATGAAGGCATTGACGGTACTGCCGGTGCCCACACCGAGCAACATGCCGTCTTCCACGTATTCGAGCGCGGCCCGGGCCACCTCGATCTTGAGTCGCTGCTGGCTCATTCGTTTTCCATACCCACGATGTAATCGAAATGCTCGGCTGAGACCGGCATGACAGAAAGCCGATTCCCACGCTTGATCAGTTGCAGGCCGTCGAGCGCATCGGCATGATCCTTGATCTCCTGCAAGGGGATCGGACGCTTGAGGTGGCGCACATACTTGACGTCGACCAGGATCCAGCGCGGATCTTCGGGATCGCTTTTCGGATCGTAGTACTTCGAATCCGGGTCGAACTGGGTCGGGTCGGGGTAGGGCTTGCTGGCTACCTCGGCGATACCAACCGCGGCCGGCGGCTTGCAGTTGGAATGATAGAACAGGATCCGGTCGCCGACTTTCATCTCGTCACGCATGAAATTGCGCGCCTGGTAATTGCGCACACCGTCCCACGGTTCAGTCTGCTTCGGACGCGCTTTCAGATCGTCGATACCGAACACATCGGGCTCGGATTTCATCAGCCAGTGGTTCAAGTCAGTGCCTCCATTCGCTTGAGCAGGTCAGCCGGAAAGTTTATCAGTCATTCCCTAAACACCCTCACCCCCTGATCAGTCACCACCGCATCCAGCGGCACGTCCCAGCTCTGGGCCGGCAGACTGTCGACTTCCTGCAGGCCATAAGCGGTTCCGACCAGCATTGGACCGGAATCGGGGTGTTCAAGGCAAAAGTCGAATGTCCTGTCGTAGAAGCCCGCCCCCATGCCCAGGCGCGTGCCGGTGGGCGAATACGCCACCAGCGGCATCAGCACCAGTTCCAACCGCTCGGGCGGGCACTCCGCGCCGTCAACCGGCTCCGGGATGCCAAACCGGTTGGGCCGCATGTCGGCAGTGGGTGTCCAGCGGATGAAGTGCATGCGATTGTCGTTGACCACCGGCAGGTGGATGCGTCGCCCGGCGTGATGCAGTGCCTCGAGCGCGGGCATCAGGTCAGGTTCGCCGTTGAAGGCGACAAACGCCGCCAGATGCACGCAGTCGCGCTCGTCGAGCAGTCGAAGCAGGTGGGCGCAGATCTGGCGATCCAGGCGCCGACGCTGGTGATCATGCAGTCTCTGGCGCTCGGCAACCAGCCGGGCACGCAGTTCGGACTTGTGATCATCCTTGCGAGGTGAGGTATCCATCCTGCCGCAGGATAGCGCATCGCGCGCTGGCAATCAGGTCTGAAGTGGAGAAAGTGGCGCTCTCCGCCTGTGCCGCTGCGGGTCGGTGACCTTGAACCAGAGGTTCAGGTGGGTCGGCTCTTCCAGCCTTCAGGCGATTCGCTCGGATGAGCGAATATGCACACCAGCCGGAAAGTCGCCATCCCAAGGTCGGAAAGTAGGGACAAGGCATATTGCGATCCCACTGGCGAACACCGCAGAGAGCGCCTTG
>SL_3KL_010_SEDDRAFT_10004495_pt1 | contig 12591 bp, 11 predicted proteins | sample SodLakKL_010_SED_2_FD_10381 | JGI IMG/M metagenome (IMG submission 10381)
GAGCCGGTATGAATCAGCACCACGACTTGCTGTTTGTTCAGACCGAATGCCCGTGCTGCTTCATCGTCGAAAAGGGAGTCCACCACCTGTATCTCCAGGAAGTGATTTCCGGAACCGAGCGTACCGAGCTGTTTAATCCCCCGCTGTTTGGCGCGGTCACTCACCTTCGACGCATCGGCGCTTCTGAGTTTACCGGTTTCTTCGATGCGATTAAGATCATTATCTTCGCCATACCCGTTCCTGACCGCCCAGTGTGCGCCGTGTTCGAGGACATCGTCTATTTCTCTTCCGGATAGTTTTCTTGTCCCCTCTTTGCCCGTCCCGCACGGTACTGCTTTGAAAAGTTCATCGAGCAACCGGTCGACGTAAGGCGCGATATCTTTTGCATCGAACGGAGTGGCGAGCAATCTGACACCGCAATTAATATCAAAACCGACACCGCCTGCGGATACAACTCCTTCATCGGGATCGACCGCGGCCACACCGCCGATACAAAAACCGTATCCCTGATGTGCATCGGGCATCGCAATAGATTCACTGACGAGACCCGGCAGCATAGCGACATTTGCCACCTGATCCAGTGTTTGATCGGCAGTGATGGCACGCAGAAGTTTTTCGTTTGCGTATATTTTACCGTCGACTCTCATACCTTCCCGATACGTTTTGGGCAAACGGTAACGGTATGTATCAATCATCTCTAACTTTGCCATTGCAATCACCCCCTCGTTATTTTTTTAAATATCAACGAAGATTTGAATAACATAACCATCGTTGCTTCTTTCAAACCTGAGTTGATGGTATGTTATTGCTTTTACATCGGTTCGTATTTCGTGGTTATCGGTTCTGGTTTCACCATCTAAAACAGCATGCAGAGAAGTATCACCCTGCAAAGAAACTTTAATCTTCGCGGGTAAAAAGGATTCACCGTCGATCAGATACAATATCTCATTCAGGTACCGGACGAGTAATTGCTGTCTGTCGTCCGCGGTTATTTCAAGCGTTTTCTGCTGACGTATGAGCACTGTATCCGGATCGGTTATGATAGATAAAAGTGCGATGCCGGCATGTTCCAATGCTTGCTCTCTCGTTGCACCGTATGCCTCAAATCCGATATCCGCCGTATGTTCAAGTATTCGATACGTATCTGCCATTTGTCAAGTAGTCTATACAGTAATGAATTCTCACCGGAAAAGTTCTATATCCATCAGCAGCGGAAAAAGTANTATGGCATAACGAGTTTTCGTGAATTATGCGCGATATCGGAGTGCAGTACGTGAAATATATCATAGCTATGTAAGATAAAGAATTTGATTAAAAATACCAACATTATTAATTGATTTTAATGGAGTTTTTCAATATGTTTGTAAAATTATAAAAATCAGAGATAAAGAAAAAGTATGAGTTACACCTACGAAAATTTCCTCGATATTGTCCGTAAACTGCGCCGGGAGTGCCCCTGGGACAGAGAACAAACCCACGAATCCATCCGTCAGCATTTAATCGAAGAAGCGTACGAAGTCGTCGACTCCATCGATGCCGGTGACATCGATGAATTGAAGAAAGAGCTCGGCGATTTGATGTTACATGTCGTTTTTCATTCCGTTATCGCCGAGGAATCGAATGAATTTACAATTGACGAAGTAATAACCCTGATATGCGAAAAGCTTATACGGCGCCATCCTCATGTTTTCGGTGAGACAGTGGTGAACGGCCAGGATGAGGTGATACGCAACTGGGAAAAGATCAAACTTGAGGAGGGGAGGACATCGACAATCGACGGCATTCCGTCGGCCCTGCCGGCTCTTGTCCGCGCATTGCGGTTGCAGGAAAAAGTTTCAAAAGTCGGATTCGACTGGAAAAAGAAAGAAGATTGCTGGGAGAAGGTTGAAGAAGAAATACAGGAACTTAAATCGATATCGGATAAGACTCAGGATCCCGATGTGCTCACAGACGAACTCGGAGATGTACTCTTTTCTATCGTGAATTACGCCCGGTTTTTGAAGATCAATCCGGAAGATGCTCTCAGAAAAACAAACGAAAAATTTATCAGACGCTTTCAAACAATAGAGAGAACGTTGAAGGAACAGGGTAAGGATATATATGAGACTCCCCTTGAAGAGATGGATCACATCTGGGAGGAGGCAAAGGATAAGGACGAAAAAGGATAACGGTTGAAATCTGCTTTACGTTTCAACGCCTTACAGGACATCGTTATCCTTTGCAATCGTTCTTATTGTTTGTGTCCTTCCGCTTTTTTCGATCCGTTTGCCTTGTAATCTTCATACGCATCGATGATGTCTTTCACCAGCTTATGCCGGACGACATCATTTTTATCAAAATACACGAATGCTACGCCTTCGATTTTTTTCAGAACGGATTGAATTTCGACTAATCCCGAGACGGCATTAAACGGCAGATCGATCTGGGTGATATCACCCGTGACAACCGATTTCGAATTCGCGCCGAGCCGGGTCAGGTACATTTTCATCTGCAGACTGCTTGCATTCTGCGCTTCATCCAGAATAACGAATGCATTATTCAATGTTCTGCCCCGCATATAGGCAAGCGGTGCGATTTCAATAATTCGACGTTCGATATACATTTTAAGTTTTTCGGCAGGGATCATATCNTCNAGTGCATCATACAGCGGCCGCAGGTACGGATCTACTTTTTCACGTAAATCACCCGGTAAAAAACCAAGACTTTCACCGGCTTCAACCGCGGGTCTCGTGAGTATAATCTTTGTGACCTGTCTGTTTTTTAATGCAGCTACTGCTGCGGCAACCGCGAGATACGTTTTTCCGGTGCCGGCAGGTCCGATTCCGAAAACAATATCGTTCCTGTTGATCGCTCTGATGTATCGTTTCTGTCCTTCGGTTTTCGATTTGATCATGCCGTTATTTGTAAACAACACGACATTATCGGCATCTTCTCTTTCGCTTTGTAATTCTCTGTGCGAAGTGATACCGTTTAACGGATCGATAGATGATATAACCAGATCGATAACGGTATCGACATCGTTCGATGTAAGGTTTTTATTTTTGTTTAGAATAAAGATGAGTTCCTTCACAATTCGTTCGATGTGCGCTACTTCTTTCTCATCTCCCTGAAGTGTGATCTGGTCTCCCCGAACGACGATGTTTGAATCGAACCGTTCCTCGAGTATAGCAAGATGTCTGTCGTTAAAACCCAGAAGCGATAATTTATCAACCCCTTCTAATGAAATCTTTTTCTCTGTCGTAATACTCGTTCCTCCTTTGTATGTGGTACAAAAAATAAAGCCCTCATGTCATCTTCAGTAGACTGAAGATGTCATAAGGGCTTTCGTGTAAAAGGTATACGAATCAATTATTTGAAATCAATTGTTCCCGAAACTATCTTAAACCTTCTCTGACCTCGCGATAATATCTGTTCGCTGCCTGCTGTTCTTCGGATGTCATATGACCATCACCTTTTGGCGGTACCTGGAGGCGCTGTCCCGGGTGAATGATATCGGGATCGCGGATCTGATCGCGGTTAGCCTGCCAGATGCGCGGCCATAGCCATGCGTTATTATATATCTCACCTTTTTTGGCTATGTTCCAGAGACAATCTCGATCTCGGGACCATGTTCCGACGGTATAAATCTGTACCATCTTCTCTAAACGATCTAACAGATTATTTACACGTTGGTCGAGTGCCATTAATCTGTCATAGACATCGGGATGTGCGGTTTGCCTGTTCATTTTCAGTTCATCAATGGCTTTCTTTATCTCGTCTACTTCACCCCGCCGCGCCAGTAAATCGCTGTCCGACAATCTCTCGAGTCCACTTACTTGGTTTTCAAGTTGCTGAATTCTTTCAACCAGGCTCATGATCTCTGCTTCGGATGCACCAACCATCGCTAGAATTTCTTCCCTGCAAGCCTGATATTCTTGTCTCTTCGCAGCAATCTGCTCATTTAAACCGTTAATCTCACTTTCCAGCGAATTTAACTGTTGCCGGAGTTCATCCCGCTTCTGGGTAAATTCTGACATTTGTTGCTGCCATTGATCACGGGTCATTCTATCTTGTGCTACCACATCCGATACTGCAAACGTAGTGACAAGCAGTGCAGCAACAAGCAGATAGAGTAGTGATTTATATTTCATATCCAACTCCTTACTTTTTCTGATTTATTTTTATAAACTGTTTCAAAATTGGGTCAGGATCGATTTTGTGCATTAGTTCCACTGCTGGAGTCTTTGACGAACTTTCTCCTTGTCTTCAGCACATTTCCTCATGTCTTGATCCAATTGAGATACTTGCTGCTGCAGTCCTGACTTTTCTTGTTCTTTGGCGGAAATTTCTCTTTCGAGTGCTGCTACTTCTGCTCTGAGATCCTGGAGTTGTGCTAATTCTTCAGCACTAGGACGGCGGGCACAACCCATAAGCAGGGCGGAAATAGTAATGATAACAAACGCGTATGTCATCATCAGTTTAAAAAACTTCATAAGTCCCTCCTATATTTGATGACGGATAAAGAAATAAACTAAAAAGCACTGCTGCTCTAGTGCTTTAAACTCTTTGCATAATATAAAATTAATTGTTATTTGTCAAGATGTAAATGCTACTATTTAAACAAATTTTGGATATTTTTAATAATATAGGACATAAAAACCCGTATACCTGAATAATACCACTCCCAAATAGTCCCATATGATGCTGTTATATTTGAGAATGCCGCCGAACCTTAAAAACTAATTCGAAACCGGAGTCCGCTTATTCCGTTCATCTCGACAAACGGAAATACTCTCAGTGTTAGGTCTTCGCCTACATCGAAGCCGGTTAATGTTGCTTCAACGTATGCATCGAGCAGATTAATCAAATAAAGGAATCCCATGTACCAGCCGAATCGATCGCGCTGATCGCGATAGAAGTCTCTTATAAAACGAATGTCTGTATTCCCGGTGGGATTATTTTCTGTGATACTGTCATGGTAGCGTTGACGATAGTCGACATATAAATCATGCAGAACTATTATAGCATAGGTGAAGTAACCGGCAAAACCCAGAATGACCGGGGTTTTCCAATATGAACCGTTATAGATCTGTCCCGCACCGGGCAACAGTGCGGAGAGTGTCATTGCCAGCGCGGGAGATTTGATATCGGATTTCTCGGGAGATTCCGTCGGAATATCAAGTTCGATTTCTTCAAACTGATTTTCGAGCACCTCGATTGTGTCGACCCGTTCCTGTGAGAAAAGCGATAAACATCCCATAAACAACACAAAACAGACCAAAGCCCCTCGGTTCATTTTAATCCTTTATCACCAATGCAATGGCCTCTATTTCAACTTTTACATCCTTCGGCAACTTCGCTACCTGTACTGCACTCCGCGCAGGCGGATTATTGGTAAAGAATTCACCGTACACTTCGTTCATATCCGCAAATTCACCCATATCTTTTAAGAACACCGTCGTCTTTACAACACTTTCCGGAGATGCTCCGCCTGCTTCAATCACTGCTTTTAAATTTTCCAGGACTTTTCGTGTCTGCGTCTTGATATCATCACCGATAATCTCTCCCGATTTTGCATCGAGCGGTATTTGTCCTGCAGTGTACAACATCCAGCCNTTACATTGTACCGCTTGATTATAAGGNCCGATCGGTGCNGGTGCATTCGTCGTATTCACTATCTTGCGTTTCATAATTCTTTCTCCGTTTGTTCTACGTGTTATCTGGTGTGCTGATCGATTATGTCGATAAGATCTAATATTCGGTCGAGATCATCGATCGAGTAAAATTCAACTGTTATTTCACCGCTTCCGTTTGATCTTGTTTTTACCAGCACCTTCGTACCGAATGTACGGCGGAGTCTGGATTCTAAACCGCTTGCACTGCTATCTGCGGCCCCGGCAGGTTTGGCTTGCACCGGTTTTTTTGTGCCGATAGTTTTTACCAACTGCTCTACCTTTCGGACAGACAATCCTTCACGGATTATTTTCTTCCAGAGTTTTAACTGCTTTTTCTCGTCCGTCACACCCAACAATGATCGGGCGTGTCCCATACTCAATGCTCCCTTTCGTATGCTGTCCTGTATCGGTTCGGGCAGTTTTAAAAGCCGGATGAAGTTTGTAACCGTAGTTCTGTCTTTGCCGATTTTCCGTGCGACTTCTTCCTGCGTATATTGTATTTCCTTTATCAGCCGCTGGTATGAAATTGCGATTTCAATCGGATTTAAATGTTCCCGCTGTATATTTTCAATGAGCGCAAGTTCGAGCATTTCCTCATTTGAAGTGATATTCATTATATAAGCAGGTATTTCGCTTAAACCCGCATCGGTTGCGGCGCGCAATCGACGCTCCCCCGAAATTAATTCATATTTCCCGTCAGCCACACGACGTACCGTAATCGGCTGGATGATCCCTTTTTGTAAGATAGACTGCCTGAGTTCTTCGAGTGCATCAGGATCAAAATCAAGCCGGGGCTGGAAAGGATTGGAGGAAATACGTTCGACCGGGATTCGTGCAACCATTTCGGAAGAACCGTCGTCAGCTGACAGCGTATCTGTTGTCAGATCGACCTCACGTGTCGGCTGACGTGAGAGTAATGCATTCAAACCTTTCCCGAGTACCGCCTTTGTTTTTCCCATAGTTTACCGTATGACTTTATGATTATTCTTTAAAATTTCGTTGGCAAGTTTCATATAATTCCGGGCACCCGTAGAGACTGCATCGTATAGAATAATCGGTTGTCCGAAGCTCGGTGCTTCACTCAACCGCACGTTCCTGGCAACAATCGTTTTAAACACCTTCGACCCGAAATATTTCTGCACCTCATGAACGATGAGCTTTGACAACCGCAGGTGGGAGTCGTACATAGTGAGGAGTACTCCTTCAATGTCAAGTCCCGGATTGTGGTGTTTCTTAACAATATTAATGGTGTTTAATAATTTACTTAATCCTTCAAGTGCATAATATTCACACTGGACGGGAATCACCACAGAATCCGCGGCAGTAAGAGCGTTCAGGGTTAATAAGCCAAGCGACGGCGGACAATCAATAATGATAAATTCATAACGCTCTTTTATCGGTGCAAGCAATTCTTTCATTTTGTATTCCCGGTTATCGGCTTCAACCAATTCGACTTCGACACCCACGAGATTTATGTGCGACGGAAGAATGCTGAAGTACGGTATCTGAGTCTGCACGATTACCTCCGAAGCATCCCTGGCACCTATAATACATTCATAGACCGAACGACCAACCTCGTTCGTCTCAATGCCCGATCCGCTGGTTGCGTTCGCCTGCGGATCGGTATCGACAAGGAGAGTCGAATGCTCGGCTGCGGAAATACAGGCGGCGAGATTAACCGCAGTCGTGGTTTTCCCTACGCCGCCCTTTTGATTTGCTATTGCTATAATTTTTCCCATGCACCATCTTTATATTATGTGTACCGGACTTTCTGCTTATACGGGACAACCGGTGGCAGATAGAATCATCCGATGTTATCCGGATCAGAGCTCAAGTCTATCGCCGGGTTTCAATATTTTCCCCTCAACGTCAGACGGGAGTTTTTTTAAAAAATCATCCGGGTTGATCTCGATTACCGGAAATGTATTGTAGTGAATCGGGACGGCCATCTTCGGTTTAACAAATGCAACCGCTTTTACTGCTTCATCAACTCCCATCGTAAAATTATCTCCGGCGGGAACCAGCATGACATCTATTGTACGCGACTCCCCGATGAGCTTCATATCCGAAAATAATGCCGTATCGCCGGCGTGATACAGGGTCTTACCACCCATCTCGATTATGAGACCGTTTGGATCCCCCATATACCGGCCGTCGGGTGTTGACGAGCTGTGAAATGCAACAGTCAGGGTGACTTTTCCAAACGGAAAAGTAAATGATCCGCCCGTATTCATGTGGTGTACTTTCCCAACACCGTTATTACTGCAATAATTTGCAAGTTCATAGGTGGCGATAACCATTGCGTCGTTCTTTTTTGCTAGCTCGATTGTATCTCCCAGGTGATCTCCATGACCGTGACTGAGAACTATAAACTTGGGACTAATGTCTTCGGGTTTTGCCGAAGCCAGAGGATTACCGGTTAAAAAAGGATCAATTGCGACTTCGTGGGTTCCATCAGAGAGAAGAACCGCAGAGTGTCCCATATACGTGATTTTGAGCATCTTCTCCTCCTTTTTAGGATTGTTTTAGGGTATATTGGTCGTGTGGAACATCGTGAAACTAATATACAACATTTCCCGAGCGAAATCAAAATTCGGGAGATTAATAGATTTTTTTCATATATTTAACTTTATGAAGAAAACCGAGGAAAAATTTATACAAATAACCACCGATCTGTTATCCTCGAAGGGATTACTTTCCAAATTTCTCCCTAACTTTACCGTCCGTGATGAACAAGTCCAAATGGCACAAATAAGTGCCCGGTCATTCTACAACAATGAAATAACCGTTATCCAGGCCGGTACGGGTGTCGGGAAAAGTTTTGCATACCTCGTGCCTGCAATTTTATGGGCGGAAGAAAATGATGAGACCGTCATCATAAGCACTGCAACGACAAATTTACAGGACCAGTTGTGGCAGAAGGATATTCCTCTACTGCATAGCATTTTCGATTTTGAATTTGAAGCCATCGTCGTAAAGGGGGCGCAGCAATATATTTGCCTCGACCGTCTTCAGGGACAATCGGCTCAATTACCGCTGACACTGAGTGGAAAAGAGCAAAAACAACTTGCTCACATACAGGCATGGGCTCCCGGATCATATGGCGGTCAAAAGAGCGAGTTACCGTTTGAGCCCTCATTGAAGCTCTGGCGGGAGATCGAAGTTTCGACGACATTATGCCTCCGTGAATCATGCCGGTACTATAACGATTGTGCATTCATCCGTGACCGTAATCGTATACCGAAAGCTCATATCGTCATCACAAACCATAGTTTATTAATGAGCGATCTCGCATTACGCACACAGAGCGACGGGTACGCGTCGATACTACCCGAATATTCACGACTCGTTATCGATGAAGCACATAAATTCGAGAATGCCGTCACCGAGGCACTTTCAGTTACCCTGAATCCGATTACAACGCGTAATCTTCTTTCCCGGATTTATAATCCGGATTCGGACGACGGTTTCCTNGTAAAAATACGCGCATACCAAAAACATCTCCCCACCGGAAGAGGTGATCGCACGGCATATGCACGCGCTATNACAAATAGCGAAGAGACTGTATCATCGNCAATGCAGAGTATGCGTTTTTTCTTCGAACGGATTATGCCGATAGCTCAAAGTAATATCGTATCACATCCTGCATACACGGTTAAACAATCGTATACAAATGAGTGGCTGAAAACCGATGCATTAACGGATATACGAGACAACGAACTGTACAACTTTTCGACCCTGCTCGATAAAATTTCTCAGGAACTCTACGGTTTCCAGCTTCGGTTCTCTAAACTGGAAGAGAGTGAGGAACTTCTCCGAATAAAGAAAGAAATACAATTTTTCCGGGAACAGATACATCAACTCATCAGAGGGTTGGCGATATTATTCAATGAGGAAGAGGACGATATACGTTGGATTGAAGTGCCTCCATCCGCAGATATCATCAGTTTCAGAAGCGCCCCCTTGAGTGTGGATGATTTTCTCGGACCCTTCCTCTATGAACAGATGAAAACTATCATTTTCACAAGCGCCACACTCGCACCGGGAAAGAAGTTTGATTTCTTTAAAAACTCGATAGGCCTTGATGCATTCGAGCGTGAACGGCAGGCGACAACCCTGCTTGATTCGCCGTTTCCGTATGAAAAAAATTCGCTCCTGCTTGTACCGACGAATATACCCGATCCTTCGTCTTCAGCTTATCAGCAAACAGTGAATGCAATACTCCCTGATGCCGTTGCTGCATCAAAAGGCCGCGCGTTGATACTTTTCACATCTCACGGCATGCTACGCTCGACCTACGATGCTACCTATGGCAGCATCGGGAAATTAGGATACACCTGTATTTCCCAAAGTGAATCATCCCGCGCGATAGCTCTGGAAAGGTTTCGTGAAGATACGAGTTCGGTATTGTTCGGGACAACTTCGTTCTGGGATGGGGTAGATGTTGTCGGTGAGAGTTTAAGTCTTGTGATCATTGTCCGTTTGCCGTTCAGCGTACCCGACGACCCGATTGTCGAGGCAAGATCACAGCAATTATCGGAGGAAGGGAAAAACCCCTTCCTTGAATTCCAACTTCCGCTCGCGGCAATGCGTTTACAACAGGGATTCGGCAGACTGATCAGAACCCATACCGACCGGGGCGTCGTCCTCTGTCTGGATAAGCGATTAATTACGAAACCGTACGGTAATTACATACGCGAATCGCTTCCTCCATGTGCATTTTCGAAAGGTAGTATTACAACCTGTATCGATTCGATACACACATTTCTGACTTGAATTCCGTGTAAAATATTTTAAAGGGATGGATATTTCGGAAGTATGCGCACAATAATTTCTATGGAGCCATCTCACCGAGACGGCCCCATAGTATATATTTCTACGATGTTACTTTTTCCGCTACCTGTTTCTCGGTCTCCTCTGCCGTCTCCTCCAGACCTTCCGGTACATCGGATGACGTAACCAGGATATTACGGTAACGTTTCAGACCTGTACCGGCGGGAACAAGTTTTCCGATAATAACATTTTCTTTCAGGCCATGGAGACGATCTATTTTTGATTCGATAGATGCTTCGGTCAAGACCTTCGTTGTCTCCTGGAAAGAGGCCGCGGAGATGAAGCTGTCTGTCGAAAGCGACGCTTGTGTTATGCCAAGTAATACCGGTTCCGTTGTTGCCGGTTCTGCGTCCCGGTGTTCGGCAACTTTTTTCGATTTCTTGCGAAGCTCGCTGTTTTTCTCACGGACTTCTTTCTTCTCCAGAAGCTGTCCGTTCTTAAACTTCGAATCTCCTTTATTGGTGACAACAACCATATTTGCCAGATTATTATTCTCCGTATTTAAGAGAATTCGATCAACATGATCTCCCTCGAGAAAACGGGTATCGCCGGAATCTACAATTTTAACTTTCTGCATCATCTGACGCACAATGACCTCGATGTGTTTATCGTTGATCTTCACACCCTGCATCCTGTAGACTTCAAGTATCTCATTCAAGAGATATTTCTGCAAACTGCCAACCCCGCTGATCCTCAGGATGTCGTGCGGATCAATTGCTCCGTCCGTAAGCGGTTCACCGGAATACATATGATCACCCGGTTGAACGGTAAGATGCTTTCCGAATGGTACGTTATATTTTCTCTCGTCTTTTCCGTCGTGACTGGCCACAATAACCTCGCGTGAGCCACGCTTTTGCTCTCCGAAGGACACGACGCCGTCGATTTCACTTAAGATGGAGGGATCAAAAGGTCGACGTGCTTCGAACAATTCGGTAACACGCGGCAAACCGCCGGTAATGTCGCGTGTTTTTCCGCTCTCACGGGGTATCTTAACAAGGGTTTGTCCGGGTTTGATCGAATCACCGTCCTCAACCGAGATATGTGATCTGGTCGGAAGAATATGAGTTGCAACCGTCTTCCCATTTTTATCGACAATCTTAAGCGAGGGACTGAGTGAACGGTCCCGGCTTTCTATAACCACCTTCTGAATGTAACCGGTTTGTTCATCCGGTTCTTCACGATAAGTAATGTTTTCTTTGAGATCGGCATACTTAACGACACCACCATGCTCAGCAACGATCACGGCATTGTACGGATCCCATTCGTAGACCATCTGACCACGGTTTACTTCCTGTCCCTCTTTTACGTGAAGCACGGCTCCGTAAGGTACCGAATACTTTGCCAGTTCCCGGTTATCCGGATCTATGATTTTTACAACACCGTTACGTCCGACAACAATGTTCCGGGACATATCCTCGGCTTGCTGTTCTATAGAACGGATGGATTCTAGTTTTATCTTGCCTTCGAATCTGGTTGCCACCTGCGATTGTGCCGTAATTAAGCTTGCCGTACCACCGGTATGGAACGTACGGAGCGTTAACTGTGTACCCGGTTCACCGATCGATTGAGCAGCGATAACACCGACGGCCTCACCGACCTGAACAAGCTCACCAGTCGTTAGATTACGGCCGTAACAATTCGCACAAACGCCGCGTTTAGATTCGCAGGTAATAACCGAACGGATTTCAACCTCTTCTAATGATGTTTCGGCTACCCGTTGTGCAAGGTCTTCATTAATCTGATCGCCCCCTTTAATGATTACTTCACGTGTCAGAGGATCGAAAATATCATTTGTTGCTACCCGGCCGAGTATACGTTCTGCAAGCGGTTCTTTGACATCCTCCCCTTCCTTGAGGGCACTTGTCATGACACCTCGAATCGTACCGCAATCCTGTTCGGTGATAATTGCATCCTGTGCCACATCGACGAGTCGCCGGGTAAGATAGCCCGCGTCCGCAGTTTTCAATGCGGTATCGGCCAATCCTTTTCGTGCACCGTGGGTTGAGATAAAATATTCAAGTACGGACAACCCTTCGCGGAAATTTGATATGATCGGATTTTCAATCAATTCGCCTGTTTGACCGGTTAAACTCTTTTGCGGTTT
>SL_3KL_010_SEDDRAFT_10004496_pt1 | contig 12591 bp, 11 predicted proteins | sample SodLakKL_010_SED_2_FD_10381 | JGI IMG/M metagenome (IMG submission 10381)
ACGGTTGAAAACGCCGGCCGCATAAATGCGAAGATCATCGGTGAGGGCGCAAATGGCCCCACATCCAGTGAGGCGGATACCATTCTTCGGGAAAGGGGGATACTGGTGGTCCCGGACATCTATCTGAATGCCGGCGGTGTTACGGTCTCCTATTTTGAATGGATCAAAAACCTCTCTCACATCCGGTTTGGCCGGATGGACCGTCGCTATGAGGAAAATGCGATGACGCGCCTTCTGGAAGCCATCGAGGGCCTGACCGGGGAGCATTTCAGCGAGCACGACGTCAAGCGGATCGGCAAGGGGCCTGAGGAGTGGGATATTGTGGATTCCGGTCTGGAAGACACCATGGTCACCGCCTATCACATGCTGCATGAAACAGCAAGACAGTACGATACGGATCTGCGGAATGCCGCTTACATCAGCGCAATAAAAAAAGTGGCCATATCCTATCAGCAAATGGGCATTTTCCCGTAAAAGCGGAATGGGTGGCGTTTGCGGGCGGACTGGTTGCAGCACCCGGTACACAAGTGCTTGATTTTTGGATAAAAAAAACGCTCTTTTATGCTGACAGTTGTCCTGTTTGTGCTACCGGCATTGATCATCGGCGCCGCTATCGTGCTTGCCATGCGCAATTCGGATGCCTATTGATGGGCTGGGGCTGTTTGCATGGGCGGGACTCGGTGCTGCCATTGGTCCGACCGCGCTGCTGGCGCTGTACTGGCGTCGAACGACAGCCGCCGGGGTCATCTCCGGATTCCTGTCCGGCGCCCTGGTGACCATTGTGTGGTATCTGGTACCGGCACTCAACGATATGATCTACGAACTGATCCCGGGTTTTGCCGCCGGATTAATCGTGACGGTGGCTGTGAGCCTGTCCACCAGTCCGCCCAAAGAAACAGACCGCTTTTTTGAGGCGATGAAGGAAGACGGGCTCATCCAATAAAAGGAGCCAGCTCAACAATATAATCGGCGAATTTGGAGAGGCCGTTTTGTGTTACCCGGTATCGGGATTCTGTTTTATTCCCTTCCGTGGTTTTCTGAACGGACACATATCCCGCATCAACAAGCTTGGATAGGTGCGTGCTCAGGTTTCCGTCGGTGGCATTGAGGACTTTTTTCAGTTCATTAAAACTGATATCATCCACTCTTGTGAGCACCGACATGATGGCAAGCCGGATACGCGAATGAACAAGATTGTCCAGCTTGCGGTAATCCAGTGAGATTGGTTCGGTAGCCATTGCCTTGGAGTCAAATGATCAGCTACAGCTGGTTGGCGTATATAAAGCGCACATTGACGTAAATAAAGCGCACTGGTTATGATTTTTCTATAGTATACATAAATTGCGTAAAATTATAGTAACACTTCCACTAAAAAATAAAGCAGGCATTCAGACAAGTGAAGATATCCACAAAAAGCAAGAAGCTGCCCCGGAAGAACGGCGATCAGCGCAAGCGGGCCGGCGCGTTGCTGGCAGAGTTGTACGGGCATTATCCGAATCCGCATTGCGCGCTCAACTTCACCAATCCGTTTGAGCTGCTGGTCGCCACCATATTGAGCGCCCAGTGTACGGATGTAAGGGTGAACATCGTCACGGAAGATCTGTTCCGGACCTGGCCCACTCCGCAGGCCATGGCCGGCGCGCCGCTGCCGGAGCTGGAGGAGGCCATTCGCACGACCGGTTTTTACCGGAACAAGGCCCTGGCGATCAAAGAAGCTTCCCGCAGGATTGTGGATGAGTTCGGCGGCGAAGTACCCGCGACGATGGACGAGCTGCTCTCCTTACGCGGTGCAGCCCGGAAAACAGCGAACGTGGTGCTTGGAAACGCATTTGGCATCAATGAGGGCGTGGTCGTGGATACGCATGTAAAACGCCTGGCCAATCGCTTTGGACTGACGAAGCACCAGGATCCGGTTAAAATAGAGCTGGACCTTATGGCGCTTTTCCCCCGGGAGGAGTGGACAAACCTCTCCCACCTGCTTATTGCACATGGGCGCGCGGCCTGTAAGGCGCGGTTTTCCACCCCGTCCGACCATCCTATATGCGAAAAATACGGCACCCGGTGCACCTGCAACACCCTTCGCGAGAACAACGGGCCGGCCGGAAAAAAAAACGGCAGCAACCGGTAAAAACCGACAGGAACACCTGTAAACACGGTTGAACAGCTAAATAAACGGCATGAAGAAGCATATCACGAGCCAGAACGGTCAAATAAACGGCAAAAGTAAGCACATAACGAGCCTGAACAGCTAAATAAACGGCATGAAGAAGCACATAACGAGCCAGAACGGTCAAATAAACGGCAAAAGTAAGCACATAACGAGCCTGAACAAGCAAAAGACAACCCATGAGTAACGAAACGCATCCACAAGAAAATAACGGCCGGTACAAAAGCAGTGGTCCTGGCGATGATGCATCGCGGAAGCAGGAGTTGCTGGTGAGCAGCATTGAAATGAAGTTGCCGCCGATACGCTCGGATGTGGAAATGATCCCCGTCACGCACGAAGGCTCGGAGCTGATCTATTTCCATGACCCCCGGGGATATCTGCCCGGGCCGATTGCGCTGGACCGCCAGATTACCGCACTGGTCCCCATGCTGAACGGCCGGTTTTCCGTTCGCGACATTTGCAGCGACCTGAAGCGGTACGGAAGCGAGGTGGATGCGGAACATCTGCTGGCATTTGTCAGGCAGCTGGACGAGGCGCGCCTGCTACTGTCGCCCTGGTTCACGCACTGCAAAACAGAGATCGAGGCGTCATTTGAGAAGCAGAATGTGCGTCCGGCTGTTTGCGCGGGCTCATCCTATCCGGCGGCAGCGGATGAAATAAGGGAGATGCTGGATGCGGCTTTTGCCTCGAACGGCGAGGATGGCATGGGCAGCAAGGATGTTTCCGATGGCTCCGATGGCGCCATCAAGGCCCTGTATGCCCCGCACATTGACCTGAGGGTCGGATTCGCATCATACGTGCCCGCATTCCGGCCGCTGGGGAGGCTGCGTCCCCGCCGGGTGGTGCTCCTGGCCACGTCGCACTACTCCGGGTCCTATTATCCGCTTTACGACGGCAAGCCGTTCATTGCCACCCGAAAGGATTTTGAGACCCCGTTGGGCACCGTGTCAACGGACAGGGAAACGCTACGCATGCTGGAAGAGCAGGCGGATGCACTCGGATGCTCCTTTTCGGACCGGGCGCACCGGACCGAGCACAGTATCGAACTGCACCTCATTTTCCTTCAGTATCTCTGGTCGCACCCGTTCACGCTCGTGCCATTGCTGGTCGGTTCGCTGGAAGAGTTGTATTATATGGAGGATGGGGATGTTGGCCGGAAAGTAGAGGGCATGGCTTCCTTTTTGCGGGATCAATTTGCGAATGACCCGGACACCTTGTTCCTGATATCGGGGGACCTTTCCCACGTGGGACACAAGTTCGGTGATCAGGCAGCGGCATCGGAAATGTTCGGGGATGTCCGGGCTTTTGACCGCGAGTTCCTTGATCATGCCGCCGCCGGCAGCGGCAGGGAATTGCTGAAGATGATGAAACGAGGCCTTGATCCCTATCGGATTTGCGGATTCCCCCCGCTATATACCGCTCTGCAGGCACTTTGTGGGATAAAGGGGAAAATGACCAGTTACGAATTGTGGGATGAACGCGAGCGCGAGAGTGCGGTCACGTTTGGTTCTGTTCTATTTCAAGAACCTCGTAAATAGCCGAAACAAGGTCCTTTTTTCCGACTGGTTTGTTAAAAAACCTCGTTACCAGGCCTTCAATTCCGTACTCTGTCATAGAGTGGGCATCATGTCCGCTGAAAACGAAAACCGGTACATTATCATACTCGGACATATTTTGCATATCCCGGATAAGTTCCGCGCCGTCCCCCTCTTTTCGGAGGTTCAGATCCACAATCACCAGATCAAATGACTGTGATTTCATAAGTTCAAGTGCATCGTCGGGATTGTCTACACCGGTCAGTTCAAGTGGTTCTTTCTTGAGAAACAGCTTAACCAGCATCAGGTTAGCCGAGTCGTCCTCCACATAGAGAATCTGTTTATCAACCATGATTACATCGTATTTATTTCAACGCGGGCTCTTATTTATCAGTTTCGTCTATTATATCCATTTTTTCGGCAAAATAGGAACAAAAATCACGCATGTCTCCTGCTATGCGCTCGTCTTCTATGGAACGCTCAAGTGTATCAGCCATGGTTTTTAGCGTTTCATAGAAAAAAATCTTCATCTCGTCCCGGGTCATGTCCCTTGTCCAGAGATCCAGCCGAAGCGTATCCTTGTTGCTGTGGTCCCACAAGGCCAGCAGCATGGCGCGTACCGGCATGTCGGATATACTGGTGTCATCCGCATTCCAGATAATCTTTTCGGGAATGCTTTTTTTGTCCAGGGTTACATTGATGCGAATTTCTTTTTTAACCATGTGAACGGGCGTTTTGATTATGTTGGATGTGTTTAAGGGTGTTTTTTTGGATGGCTCGTGACCGTGGATAATTTTTGATACGGGATAGCAGTGAGTTGCCGGTTGACGTCATGGCCATTGCACTTCATGACCGTCGGTTCATGTGCAGTAATGATCGAGTTTTTCCAGCACCTTTTCCATATCGTCCGGTATTTCCGAGGTGAACTGGAGCCAGTCGCCGGAAGCGGGATGTTCAAAGCCGAGGGTGCGGGCATGCAGGCACTGCCGTCCCAGCAAAGAAAAAATGTTCTGAAACATGGTTTTCCGGGAGCCGGTGTTCGGCCCGTACCGCACGGAGTCACCGCCGTAGACCGGATCGCCGAGAACCGGATGGCCCATCCATGAAAAATGGACCCTGATCTGATGGGTGCGGCCGGTTTCCAGTGTGACATCAAGCAGAGCCAGATGGTCGTACCGTTTCAACACCCGGTAATGGGTTATGGCATCCTTGCCATTGCCGGGCTCAAGAACGGCCATTTTTTTCCGGTCTGAGGGGTCGCGTCCCAGTGGCTGATGGATGGTTCCCCGGTTTTTCTGCGGAACGCCCCAGGTGACGGTGCGGTAGGTGCGTTCGACGCTTTTTTCAGCAAACTGTTTGGACAGGTGATGGTGCGCATGGTCGTTTCTGGCAACGACCAGCAGCCCGCTGGTTCCCTTGTCGAGTCGGTGAACAATGCCAGGGCGTAGCAAATCCTGCTCCTGGTTAACAGTTGAAAGCTTTTTTGTATGCCAGAGCAGAGCGTTGACCAGCGTGCCGGTCCAGTTTCCGTAGGACGGATGCACCACCATGCCGGCGGGCTTGTCGATTACGATGACGTCATCATCCTCATGAACAATATCCAGCGGAATGTGCTCCGCGCGTGCTTCCGGCGGTGGCGCCTTGGGGATGATGATCACGATTTCGTCGCCCGGCTGTACGCGATAGGAGGCTTTTTCCAGTAAACCGTTGACCCTAACCCAGCCTTTCTTTATCCCTTCCTGAACCTTGTTGCGGGTGGCGTTCTGAATGAATTGCGTGATGTACTTGTCCAGTCGCATCTGCTCATGATGTCCCTCGGGCACATCAAGGTCGTACCGGGTGTAGTCTTCCCGGTCTTCCTCTGAATGGATATGAGGAGCAGACGTGTTTGTCATTTTTGGCTGTTAGGCGGTAAAGTTTTTATCGTGACGGAGATTCCGGGTGTGTATCGGGATCATTTCCGATATCCCCCCGCGGCTCCCTGCAAGCCAGCCGGAATCCTGCGGTTATTCTACTCCAGTTGTTGCGTGACCGCATCTAAGAAAAAAAAGATGTAAGGTTTTTCCAATATCGTGGTCTTACAAGTAACTATTCAGATGGAGTGATGCTCTCACCTTCCGGCCGGCGACGGTTGGTGGGCGCTTTTTTTGCCCGGTCTCCCCCGCTTGTGCGATGGCGCAGAAGATGGCCGGGAGGCAAATCGGGCAGAGCGGAAGACATGCGGCAGAACCTCTGAAATGTGATCTACACCAATGATTTTCAGGCCTTTTTTTACTTTTACCGGAATATCTTCCAGATCCGGCAGGTTTTCCTTTGGCAGGATAACGGTCCGGATCTCCTTGCGCTGGGCGGCAAGCAGTTTTTCATTAAGCCCGCCAATGGCATAGATGTCTCCGCGAAGGGTGATTTCACCGGTGACGGCAACATCGTGGCGTACCGGTGTTTCGGTGAGCAGTGATATCATGGCCAGCGCAATGCCCATTCCCGCACTCGGGCCATCCTTGGAGATGGCGCCTTCCGGGATGTGTACATGGATTTCATTCTTTTCAAAGAAGTCTTCGGGCAGGTCGAATTCGGCCGTGTGCGCCCTTACATATGTAAGCGCCGCCTGTGCCGATTCCTTCATTACATCTCCAAGCTTTCCGGTCAGCAAGAGTTTGTTCTTTCCAAACATACGCGCTACATCCAGGTTGAGGATGCTGCCCCCCGTGCTGGTCCAGGCCAGTCCGTTCACACTGCCGATGCGGTCTTTCTTTTCCAGGTCCCGCTCCTTGAACTTCTCGACACCAAGGAATTCGCGTACACGCTTGGGGTTGATCGTGATTTGAGACGGTTTTTTGCCGTTTTTCTGCTGCTGAACCACTTTTTTGGCAACTTTCCGGCAGATGGATGCAAGGTTCTGTTCCAGTACGCGCACGCCGGACTCAGCAGTGTAGCGCTGGATGATCAGCCGGATCGCATCCTCCCGGAAACGGACCCGGGATGGTTTCAGGCCGTGCGACTTAAGCAGTTTGGGAATCAGGTGGCGCCGGGCTATCTCCACTTTGTCGTACTCCAGGTAGCCGTGCAGCGGGATGATCTCCATCCGGTCAAGCAGTGCGGGCTGGATGTGGCTGGCGACGTTCGCTGTGGTAATGAACATCACCTGCGAGAGGTCGAAGTCCAGATCCATGTAGTGGTCGTTGAATGTGTCGTTCTGCTCGGGGTCCAGCACTTCGAGCACGGCCGAGGACGGGTCGCCGCGCAGATCGTGTCCAAGCTTGTCGATTTCATCCAGAATGATAACCGGGTTCATGGTACCGGCCTTTTTTATGGCCTGGATGATACGACCGGGCATGGATCCGATATAGGTCTTGCGGTGTCCCCGGATCTCCGATTCGTCGCTGACACCGCCCAGTGATATGCGTACCATCTTTCGGTTCATCGCCTCGGCAATGGACTTGGCCAGGCTGGTTTTGCCGGTGCCGGGCGGACCTACAAAGCACAGGATCTGCCCTTTGATCTTTTTGACAAGATTGAGTACGGCGATGTACTCAAGAATGCGTTCCTTGGGCTTTTCCAGTCCGAAATGATCTTTTTCCAGCGCATCTTCAACCGCCCGGATTTCCAGACGGTCTTCTGAGAACCGGCCCCATGGCATGGCCAGGATCCAGTCGAGATAATTGCGCGAGACGCTGTATTCCGGAGACATGACCGGTGTTTTCCGCAAGCGCTCAAGCTCTTCAAGGGCCTTGGCGCGGGCGGCATCCGGTATGGGACGCGTGTCCAGGCTCTCCTTTATCTTTGCCAGATCGGGATCGGAAAATCCCTCCTCGTCCAGCTCTTCCTGCAGTACCTTGATCTGCTCCTGGATGTAGTACCGGCGCTGGGTTTCCTGGATCTCATCCTGGACTTTTTCATTGATTTCGTTGGATACGGCCAGTAGTTCCAGTTCGCCGGTCAGGTGGGTGAGCACTTTTCGGTACTGCCGGTCAAGATCGGTCTCCTCCAGCAACTCCTGCTTTTCATCGATATCCAGATCCAGATAGGAAGCGACGAAATAGAGCAGGTTTTGCGGGTTGTAATTCTGTTCAAAGCCCAGGAGCACCTCTTCCGGCAATTCGTGGTTCAGCAGGACCAGCTTTTCAAACCCCTCCTTTGTTTTTCGGATAAGGGCTTTGAGGCGAGGGGTCATCCGGGTTTTGGCCGGCTCTTCCATTTTTACGGTGGCCTCAAAAAAGGGCGTGGTCTGCTCAAATGAGACCGCTTCGGCCAGCCGGATGCCACTGATCAGGACTTTCTGCAGGTCGTTGGGCAGGTGCAGCACCTGGATGACCTGGGCAAGCGTGCCCTTTCTGTGGAGCTTGTCCGGAGTCGGGCTGTCGTCATCAGGCTCTATCTGTGCGCATAAAAGGACATATTTATCCTTTTCCACGGCCGCATTGACCGCGGCAATGGTGGAGGTGCGTCCGACCAGAATGGGAAACATGGTGTTGGGAAAAATTACGGTATCCCTAAGCGGGATAACCGGCATACGGGCCGGCACGTCACCAGGCAGTTGATGATGTGAATGTGATTTCTGTTTTTCCATATCAACACAAAATAGCCATTTTTTTACCAACTTTTCATTGTAAGCATTTTCTGTTTTCACGGTCTATACAATACCGGAAACGGTTCGGAAATCATGCCCGTATGTATGAGATGGGGTAATGGAAAACAGCCGGCCAAGAGGAACTCCACAAGAATGAAAAATAGTCCTATCTTTGCAAAACGCATGACGCTGGTCTCCTGCGGGGCGACCGGCGAAAACAACCATACCACTGGCGCCGTGATCAGGAGCTTGTACATCAAAAACTACGCACTGATTGATGAAATGGAGGTTTCTTTCGGAACCGGCCTCAACATTCTTACGGGCCAGACCGGTGCGGGGAAGTCGATTGTCATAGGCGCTTTAAATGCCGTGCTGGGTGAACGTGCGGATACGGAAACCGTGCGCGAGGGAACCAGCAAGGCCGTTGTGGAAGCCGTGATCGGAACGGGCGGCGAAACCGATCCTGTGGTCAGCCGCCTGATGCAAGAGCACGATCTGGAGGATATGAGTGGGGAAATTATCCTGCGCCGCGAAATTCGTCCCGCCGGCAGCCGGGCGTTTATCAACGATACTCCTGTGAAAATCTCCCTGTTGCGCGAGGTTGGCGACAGACTGGTCGACCTGCACGGACAGCACGACCACCAGCTGCTGCTCAGGCAGGATCATCATCGCGAGGTTATTGACGCCCTGCCGGGTGTCAGTTCACACAAGCGCACATACGACGAGGCCTACCGGAAAGTGCTGCATCTCCGGAAAGAGCGTGATGCCCTGGTCCGGAAAGAGCGCGAACTCAACGAAAAGATGGAGTTGCACCGGTTTCAGCTCCGGGAGCTTGAGGCTGCCGATCTTGACGAGGAAGCTTTTGCAGAGATGGAAGCCGAGATGAAGCGTCTGGACCATGCCGAGGACCTGGACCAGAAGGCGGCCCTGATCGGTGAGCTGGGATCCGGGGGCGAGCGGAACCTGATGGATCTTCTGGGCATGATCCAGGATGCCCTTGGCGACATGGCGGAGATGGACGAGGAGTTCCGGAGCTATACGGAAGAGCTGCGGTCGGCGCGGGTGAGTTTCCAGGAGCTGCTTTCGCACACCGAGAGGTACCGGTCGCGCATCGAATTCAACCCGGAACGGCTTGAGGAGATGCGCCGGAAACAGGCGGAGTTGCGCCGGCTGGAGAAAAAATACGGACGGCTGCTGCCGGATTTGATCAGCTATCGACAGGAACTGGAGGAATCGGTCAACCTGGCCGAGAATTTTGACCTGGAGCTTGAGAAAAAGGAAACAGAGCTTGCGTCTGCCCTGAAAGTGTTGCGGCAAAGCGCTATTGAGCTGCATGGACAGCGTGAAAGTTCGGGCGCCGCACTTGGAGACCGGATTTCGGAAGCATTGAAGAAGCTGGGCATTCCCAACAACCGGTTCGAAACCCGCGTCATGTGGCGGGAAGGAGAGGCCGGTTGGATCGAAGTGGATGGGAAGATGATAGCGTGCCATGCCGACGGTCCGGATGATGTGGTCTTCTACATCAGCACCAACAAGGGCGAGTCGCCGAAACCACTGGCAAGGATTGCATCCGGCGGAGAGATTTCGCGGGTCATGCTGGCTATGAAGTCGGTGATAGCACGCGAGCAGCATCTGCCGGTCATGATCTTCGACGAGATAGACACGGGAATTGGCGGAGCAGTGGCCGAACAGGTGGGATGGACCATGCACGACCTTGCAGGGTACTGCCAGATCATTGCCATTACCCACCAGCCGCAGATTGCGGGACAGGCAGATTATCATTTCCGCGTGGAAAAGCAGGAGTCGGGTGAACGGACGGTGACGTACATCCACAAGCTTGACGACGAGGCCCATATACGCCAGGTTGCGTCACTTATGAGCGGAGCCGAAATAAGCGAGCATGCGGTGGCAGGCGCCCGGGTGATGGTGCAGAAAGCACGCAACAGAAGAAAGACCGGATAATGATGCAGAAAATAAGCTTCCGTATGAAAGCCGAATAATAGTGCAGAAAATAAGCTTCCGGAAGAAAGACCGGATAATGGTGCAGAAAATAAGCTTCCGTAGGAAAGCCGGATATGCCGGAACGGGATTCCGTAGTGAATGGGACCCATGCGATGATACAGGAAGAGTACAAAGAAACCAGTAAACGTGCCCGAAGAAAACAGACACACATTTAACTATAATGGGTTGCCGGTGACCTGCCGCAAAACGGGCACGGGACCGCCGCTGCTCATGCTTCATGGCTGGGGAAGCAGCTCCCGGGTGATGTTGCCGCTGGCGCATTCGCTATCGGATATCCGTACGTGCTTCGTCCCGGACCTGCCCGGCTTCGGCGCAACCCCTCCGCCGGAAGTGCCATGGGGCATCGATGACTATACCGATCTGGTCAGGGCGTTTGTCCATGAAGTCATTGGCGGACCCGCAGATGTGTTGGCCCATTCCTTCGGTGGACGGATAACGCTGAAATGGGCCTCCCGAAACGGGCGTGCGACATTGGTGGCATCGGGAGCGGACTCCAGAAAGGAAGGCCGGCCGGATGAAGGGCTGCATGGCGGAGCTCCGGCCCCGGAGCTATTGAAAATAATCATCACCGGTGGCGCCGGCATGAAGCCAAGGAGAAGCTTTTCCTACTATCGCCGCCGGACGACGGCCATGGTCCTGAAGGCTCCATTTGTGTTGCTCCCGACAACTTTGAAGGCCAAAGCGCAGAACTGGCTTCGGAGCACATCCATCTGGAAATCTCTGGGTTCGGCGGATTATCAGAAGCTGGACGGTGTGATGCGTGAGACCTTTGTCAAGACGGTATCCGAGCATCTGGAGCATTGTCTGCCCGACATATCTCACGAGGTGCTGTTGTTGTGGGGCCGGGAGGATGAAGCTACGCCGTGGTATCAGGCCGAGCGCATGGAGAGGGGGCTCAGGAACGGCGCGCTGGTTGGGATCGAGAGGGCCGGACACTATGCCTTTCTGGATCAGCCGGACCGGTTCCAGCGCATCGTGCGCGCATTTCTGACGGCGGAATAAAAAAGAAAAGGCTCCGGTCAGGAGCCTTTTCTGTGGGAAACGGGTTGGGGTTTATCCCTTATTGTGTACTCAAGCAGGTCACATTGGCAAGGCGTCTCCTTTGAGTATTTCTAATTGAAAAGATAGCGCACGCCAATCTGCGCACTCCAGGTGTTGGCGATGCTGATACTACTGCGGAAGCTTTCGTCCAGGTCTCTGCCTGAGGGATAATTCACGTTGAATGTGGCATTACCGTTGGCATCCGGACCCTGGTAGGACATCGGGTTGTTCTGAACCGGTACTTGTGATACGCCCCAGGTGTTGTTGAGCAGGTTGCCAATGTTCAGGACATCCATGGTCACTTGCAGCCGTTGCTGTCCCCGGAAAAAGCTGACATCCTGAGCAATTCTGAGGTCGAAGCGGTGCAACCAGGGCAGGCGCGCGCCGTTTCTCTCGGTTATCTGTCCACGCATGCCACTCAGGTAGGGATCCTGTTCGATGAAGGCGTTGAGATCCTGCCACTGCTGCTCGGCAGTGCGCACGAGGTTTCCGTCATCATCTACCTGATCTACCAGCTGAGCCTCGCTGAAGTTTTCAGGAACATACATCAGGCGTACGCCGGAGCCATCGCCGAAGCTTCCGGCATAGGTATAGCTGTAGCGACCCTGGGTGCCGCCGACATATACGAGCGAAATACGGGTGAGGTAACGTGGGGCAAAAATCCGGGTATCAAAAGAAGTCAGGGCTACAATCCGGTTTGGAGTGTCAAAACGGGAGTATCCTGCTTCCGGATTATTCCGGTCATCACGTGCCACATCAGGCCACAGGGACTGTGCCTGGGATCCGCCGATCAGCCCGTAGTCACGTGAACGGCTGTAAGTATAGTTGAAGCTTGTAAACAGTCCGAAATCCCATGTTTTTTCAACACCAAGGTTAAGGGCAAAATAGGACCCTTCGTTGATGTTGGTCAGGTAATATATCTCTTCGAGCCGTGTTCCCTCGGCACCGGGTACTACCTGCCTGTAAAGGTCATAGCTGTTGCCTGCAATGTTGACACTTTCGCCGGTTCTCTGGTGAGCAAGGTTTACGGCAAGCGGGCTGTTATAATCGCGGGCATAAATCAGCTCGACGGTACCGATGATGTCGTAAGGCAGACGCTGATCCACAGCTATATTCGAGCGCCACACTTGGGGCAGCTTGAAGTCGTCGGCAGTCACATTGATCTGGTTGGGAATCTCGGCATCCAGCGTGGCGGGGTCCGGACGGTAAAAGTTCACGTCGGACTGGAAGCCCTGCCACTGCGGATTTCCATCCAC
>SL_3KL_010_SEDDRAFT_10004497_pt1 | contig 12591 bp, 13 predicted proteins | sample SodLakKL_010_SED_2_FD_10381 | JGI IMG/M metagenome (IMG submission 10381)
ACCGGCCGGCTGGCGATCGGCGTTCGGATCGAATTCGAATTCGCGCTCTACATCCTCGATGCCGGAGGTCAGGTAGAGCACGCTGCCGCCGATGCCGCTGATGCAGGGCAGGCTCAAGGCCAGTTCGGCGGAATCGGCGGCGACCGCCTCGGCTCCGCGTTCGAGCGCCGTGTCGCGAGTTTCGGCGGGCTTGGCCACGCGCAGCGCAAAGCCGGTGCAGGCCGGCCCGTGGGCGGCGGCGAAGCGGCTAGCAAACGAGTCCGGCATTTCATTGACCAGCAGGTTGATGCCGCCCTGGCGATACAGGGTCACCGGATGCCGGCGGTGCCTGGCAACCGCGATGAACCCCAGTTTGCGGAACAGGTCGTGCAGCTGGTCAGGATCGGGCGCGGCAAATTCGATGAACTCGAACTGCTTGACGCCGGCGGGATCAGCTCGGTGGTCGCTCATGGCCATCTCCTGAAAACTAGAACATTCAAAGTGGGAGCAAGACTGGATCAGCGCTTGCGTGAACCCGTGATATTAGTTACATTTGAAACTATTTTCAAGCGCCGAGCTCTCCTGCATGATCAAGCTCGAGAACTTCCTCCCGTACCGCCTCTCCGTGTTGGCCAACCAGGTCAGCCAGGGAATTGCCCAGACCTACTCGGAGCGATTCGGTCTGTCCATACCGGAATGGCGGGTGATCGCCATTCTCGGCCGCTTTGACAACATCCCGGCAAGCAACGTGGCCGAGCGCTCGGCCATGGACAAGGTGGCCGTCAGCAGGGCGGTCCGGCATCTGCTCGAACTGGAACTGATTCAGCGCCGGGACGGTGATGAAGACCGGCGATCCAAGCCGCTGGCGCTCACCCATGCCGGCCGGCGCATGTACGAGGCAATCGCACCGGCGGCGCTGGAGTTCGAGAGCCGCCTGCTGGCGGCCCTGAGCCCTGCAGAGCGACGCAGTCTGGATCGCATCCTCGACAAGCTGATGCAGGCCAGTGGCGAATCCTGAGCGTGCCAGCCGGCGCAAGGATAGGCAGCGGCTGATAGCTGCGCTATGATCGGGAGCATTTCAACCGCCGGGGAGACGGCAAGCCATGGCTTACAACCGCAATCACGCCAAAACGCTGTGCAACAAGACCGAGTACCAGTTTTTCGAGTCCAGCCTGCGCGGCAACATTGAAAAGCTGCCGCAGAAGCGCGTGCAGGACGGTATCAAGCGGGCGCGCACCCTGCGCGACAAGTACCGCGATCTGCACAAGCGTCAGCGACTGGCAACCCGTGATCGCACCGGCACCAAGAAAGGCGTGAAGCCCGCGACCAACGAGCGCACCGAGCAGAAGGCCAAGCTGTTTGCCGAGGTGCTGGAGCGCTTCGAGGCTCAGCTCAAGGTGCTCAAGCAGGCCGAGAAGGCCGCCCCGGCGGCGAGCAAGAAGACAGCGGCGAAGAAGCCGGTTGCCAAGAAGGCGGCCAAGAAGAAGACCGCGAAGAAGACGGTCGCCAAGACCGCAGCGACGGCAAGCAAGCCTGCCACCAAGGTCGCCAGGAAGAAAGCGGCCAAGAAGAAGACGGCAAAGAAGAAGGTCGCCAAGAAAGTGGCGAAGAAAAAAACCGCCGGCAAGAAGGTCGCGGCCAAGGCCGCCGCGCCGGGTCCGTTCGTGTCGGAAAAGGCATCGGCGGCCAGCGAGCGCAAGCGCCAGCAGAATACGCGGGCCAAGGCGGTCATGGGTCACAAGCGAGCCAGCACCCAGCGCAATCAGGCCAAGCGCGACGGCGGCAAGAAACGGTAAGCACGATCGATCGCCAGAAAACAGTCTCGGCTGACGGGCCGTTCAGGATTGTCCATCGCGACCGCTGGCTGTGCGCCATCGACAAGCCGTGCGGGCTCATGGTGCACAAGAGCCCCAGAGGCGATGACCGCCAGTTCATCATGCAGATGCTGCGCGACCAGCTGGGCCAGAAGGTGTGGCCGGTCCACCGGCTTGATCGGGCGACCTCAGGGGTCTTGCTGTTCGCGCTGGATGCCGATACCGCGGCGGCGATCGGGCGCCAGATCATGGCCCGCACCGTGCGCAAGCGCTACCTGGCGGTGGTGCGCGGATTCACCGAGGCGAGCGGTCGAATCGACCATCCGCTGTCGACCGGAGATCGACGCGAGGATCAGCCGGCGTGCACCGACTACGTCCGGCTGGCGACGCTTGAATTGCCGATCCCGATCGGGCGCTATCCCAGCGCCCGCTATTCCCTGCTGTCGGTGTGGCCGCGTACCGGGCGCACGCACCAGATTCGCCGCCACTTCAAGCACATCTTCCACCCGCTGATCGGCGACACCACCTACGGCGAGGGGCGCCACAACCGCCTGTTCAGGATGGAGTTCGGCTGTCACCGGCTGCTGCTGCACGCGATGGAGATGGAGCTGCAGCATCCGGAAAGCGGGGAGCTTGTGCGGCTGCATGCACCCTTGAGCGGCGAGTTTGCGTGCGTCGAAGCGGAGTTTTACTCCAGGGCTGATCAGCGCATGCCGGCGGACAAAGACTGCAATAATTGAGGCCCTCACCGCACGCTTGAAACGGGAGTAAGCATGAGCCTGAGCATTCACAGCCGCTTCGACGGCGGCAACATCGAGGTCCTGAGCCTCGACAGCGCCGACGACATTCGCCTGAAAATCCGCCCGGACGCCGGCGACCGGCACTTCCAGTGGTTCTACTTCCAGTTGTGCAACGCCGCCGATGTGGCTTGCCGGATGAGCATCGAGAACGCCGGCAAGGCGTCGTATCCGGACGGTTTCCAGGACTACCGGGCGGTCTGCTCCAGCGACGGCTTCGACTGGCATCGCGTGCCGACCTCGTTCGACGGCGAGCGCCTGATCATCGAACACACGCCGGAGGCGAACGCCGTCTACTACGCCTACTTCGCGCCGTACAGCCTGGAGCGGCACCAGCAGTTGATCGGCGATGCGCTGGCGTCGCCCAAGGTGCAGGGCGAAAGCCTCTGCACCACCCCGGACGGTCATCCCCACACCCTGCTGACCATCGGCGAGCCAGAACCGGGCCGCAAACGTCTGTGGATCACCGCGCGCCAGCATCCGGGCGAGACCATGGCCGAGTTCTGGGTCGAGGGTTTCCTCGATCGCCTGCTCGACGACGAAGACCCGGTGGCGCGTGCCGTGCTGGAGCATGCCGTGGTCTACCTGGTGCCAAACATGTGCATCGACGGCGGTGTGCGCGGTCACCTGCGCTGCAACGCGCACGGGCGCAATCTCAACCGCGAATGGCGCGATCCGTCGGCGGAGTTTTCGCCTGAGGTCTACCACGTGGTCGAGCGGATGAAGCGCACCGGCGTCGACTTTTCCCTCGACGTGCACGGCGACGAGGGCCTGCCCTACAACTTCATTGCCGGTCCCGAGGGCATCGCGAGCTGGAATGCCGAGCGCCAGGCCGAGCTCGATGGCTTCAAGCGGCTGCTGGCCGGCATCAGCCCGGACTTCCAGACCGAGTTCGGCTACCCGGTCGATGCGCCGGGCAGCGCCGATTTGCGCAAGTGCACGGACTTCGTCGCCGAGACCTTTGGCTGCCTGGCCATGACCCTGGAAATGCCGTTCAAGGATTCGGCGATCACGCCGATGCCCTACTGCGGCTGGAATCCAGGCCGGAGTCGTCACCTCGGGCGCAGCTGCCTGGACGCCATCTGGCAGTGGTTGAAACCCTAACCGGAGCTTGCCGCTGAGACGGCATCCACCCGCTGCTCAGGCAGAAAGCGCTGCGCCTCGCTTGTCGCGGTACATCGCCTGGTCGGCTTCCGCCAGTAGCTGCTGGTAATCCCCAGGCCCGGCGCCGGGCACGAATTCGGCGATGCCGAAACTGGCGGCCGCCGCTGCGTCCGGGTCACGGGCGGATTCCTGTGCCAGCGCCTCGCGGATGTTTTTCAGCAGGGCCTCCACGTCGGAACGGGTTCTCTCGCCGAGGAACAGGGCGAACTCGTCCCCGCCCAGGCGGCCCAGCAGCTGTCCGGGCGCGAGCTGCGAGGCGCAGATCTCGGCCAGGGACTTCAACGCGCGATCACCGGCCGCATGCCCGAACTGATCGTTGATCTGTTTGAGATTGTCCAGATCGATCATGACCAGGCAGGCCGGCTCGGCTTTCAGTTCGCATTGTTGCAGGCCCTCCCGAGCACCGTCCTCGAAGAAGTTCCGGGCCAGGGCGCCGGTCAGACTGTCGTGGGTCAGCAACTGCCGCATGCGGAAGTTGTCCCGATACAGGGCCGGAACCGCCAGGCCGAGGTGGCTGCTGACGGCCAGACTGATCACGATGAACTGCAGCATCAGCGCCTGGTTGGCCAGATCGCTGAGGCTGGCCGCGGCTGCCAGCAGCAGGCTGAACAGCAAAATGCCAAGCAGGCTGGCCAGGGCCGTCTCGCTATGCACGATCCAGAGCTGGAGGGGCAGACACAGGAACAACAGGAACACTAGGCTTTCGCTGTCCGGAAACGTGGCCGCGATGGCCAGCACGCCGGTTGTCAGGAGGGCCAGCGCCAGCAGTTTGCCGCCAGCGCGCCGCCAGGGCTGCCGTGGGGTTTCCGGATGGACGAAGGCGCGCAGGCCACCCGGGGTCGGCACAGCCAGATGATGAGCGGCCCTGGCCAGAGCAATGACCATCAGCGGCCCCAGGGTGATCAGCCCGGCATAGTCGCCGATCCACCGCGGCGCGATCAGTATCGTGATGTCGGCCGCCTCGGCCGCCCGGGTCGTGATCAGGCTCAGGCTGCCGAGCACCGCCGGCACGCCCGCAGCGACCACGCCACCGAGCAAAAAGGCATTGACCCGCGGAAAGCTGCCGAACGGCCCGTCGCGATCGGCCGCGGCGCGTATCACCAGGGCGAGCGCGCCGTAAGCCGCAGTGTGTGTCAGCCCGAAGCTCAGGCCTGCAAGCATGACTTCGGACATGCTCAGTTCGCGCTGAAAGATCTGCCCGTTCAGCAGCACGACGAAAACGCAGGCCAGGAACAGGATGGGCAGGGTGCGCGGCCCCATCACCAGCACCGCGGCGAAGGTGACGGCGGTCGGTGGGAACCACAGACTGGCGTGCTGGGCATACTCCATCACCGCGGCTGCGCCAAAGGCGACCAACCAGCAGCCCAGCACCAGCAGGTGCAGAGGAATCTCCCGGCCCAGGGGTTGACTCAAGCGAAGCAAATCCTTGGTGTCCGGGAGTCGCCCCGTGTGGTCCCCCATGGTGATGCCTTGATTCCCGCCGGCTCAGGTGTGGGCCGCAAGGCTATCCGAGTCCCGCGCAGGCGTCAATCGGCGCCGTGGTCCGACCCTGCATGCGGATTCACCGCACGCGCGCGGCGTGAGGAAGTCTCGCGCGCTATTCCACCCGGCTGGCCGGGTCGACCAGTTCCAGGCGGCGGAAGGCGACTCCGGCCTGGGTGCGATTGCGAACGTCCAGCTTGTGGAAGATTTCGCTCATGTGCGCCTTGACGGTGCGCTCCTGGATGTTGAGCTCGTCGGCGATCTGCTTGTTGAGCCGGCCGTCGGCAACCATGGCCAGCACCCGAAACTGTTGCGGCGTCAGCGCGGCCATGCGCCGCGCCAGTTCGCGGTCCTCGCGGGCGCCTTCGACGCCGGCGACGGCGCGCGCGAGATGGGCAGGAATCCACTCGCGGCAATCCAGGACGGTGTTCAGGGCCTCGGTCAGTTCTTCCAGTCCGGTGCTCTTGGGAATGAACCCGGCCGCACCGTGATCGAGCGCGCGCCGGATCACGCTCGGATCCTCGTTGGCCGAGACGACGACGACCGCCACCGCCGGGTACTGGCAGCGGATCGAGGCCAGACCGGTCAGTCCATGGTTCCCCGGCATGTGCAGGTCGAGCAGAACCAGATCGATGTCGTCCTGCCTGCCCAACTGTTCAAAGGTCTCCGGCAGATCACGCGCCTGCAGGATATCGGCATCGGGCAGACAGCCGCTCAAGGCCTGCACCAGCGCGGTCCGGAACAGCGGGTGGTCGTCGGCGATGAGGACTCTTGTTGACATCTTTTTTTGAGGGGTCAGGGACTAGGGGTCAGGGGTCAGGGCGCATCTGCGACGCGTCTGGGGCTTGAGCCATGGCCTTTGGGTTTCCCGATTGAGTCTTTGGCAACAAAGTTGAACTTTTCGACGAATCTCCCTGACCCCTGACCCCTAGTCCCTGACCCCTCACAGCGCGCAGCCCAGACCCATCAAGACCTACTGTACTGTCCAGCCGCCGTCGACAACAATCGCCTGGCCGGTGATGTTGCGCGCCGGCGGCGAGATCAGGAAGGCGCAGATGCCGGCCAGTTCTTCCATGCTGATGAAGACGCCCTTGGGCATGGGCTTGAGCATGATCCGATCGATCACCTCGTCCTCGGAAATGCCGTGGACGCGGGCCTGGTCGGCGATCTGCTTCTCGACCAGGGGCGTGCGCACGTAGGTCGGGCAGACCGTGTTGATGGTGATGTCGGTGTCCGCCGTCTCCAGCGCCAGCACGCGCGAAAAGCCGATCAGGCCGTGCTTGGCCGAGACGTAGGCGCTCTTGTAGGCGCTGGCGACCAGCGAGTGGATGGAGCCGATGTTGATGATGCGCCCGAAACCCTGCTCGCGCATGCCCGGCAGGACCGCCCGGGTCAGGCGGGCCACGCCGATCAGCATGACCTGAACCAGCTGCTCCCATTTTTCCATCGGGAAGTCTTCCAGCCGCGCGACATGCTGAATCCCGGCATTGTTGATGAGTACGTCGATCGGCGCTTGCAGCGAGCGGCGCAGCGCGTCGACGGAGTCCTCGCTGGTCACGTCCAGGGCGCTTGCCTCGGCGCGGCCGCCGGCCTGAACAATGCGTTCGGCGGTCTCGGCCGCACACTCGAAGTTGCAGTCGCTGAGCAGCAGATCGTGACCGGCGGCCGCCAGTTGCTCGGCGATGCCAGCGCCGATGCCGGAACCGGCGCCGGTGATCAGAATGCGTCTTGCTTGCTGGGTCATGGAAACCTCGGACAGGGCGCTGTTCGGGCCGACTACGCGGCAGTGGCTGTCAAGCCTAGCAAAGGCGACGCCCCCGTTGGCCTGTACCAAAGTCCATTGCGGCACTGGAGCACTCTGGTAGGCTCGGACGGGTCCTCACCCGCGGAGTGCTCGCGCGATGCGCACGTCCCTCTTTTTCGCACGCAGTGTCCTGCCCGTCGCGTTGCTGGCCGGCCTGGCGGCCTTTCCCGCGCTGGCAGAACGGCAGGGCGACTGGGTGGTGCTGGAACAAATCGAATCGGTTTTTGGCGCCGGGAATGACCTGCTGACGGCCGGTCTGGGACTGTCCGGCCTGCAGGCGCCGGCCCCGTCGCCCGCCGATCCGGATGCGCCCGGTCCGGATGAGCTGCGACTGCTGGCCATCCACAACGCCTGGACCGCGCTTTCCGTCCCGCGGCCGATGGGTGGATTGGGCGCGGGCGGCGTGTACGCGGATCTGCCGGCGGTCCCGGGGCGTGAGATCAGCGCCCTGCTCAGGCTGGCCGAAGCGCGCCACCCGTTTCGCGTGCTGGTGCAGATCCCCGATGAGTTGAACCTCGAGTTGCCGTGTCTGTTGGTCGCACCGGCCTCCGGCTCGCGCGGTGTCTACGGCGCGATTCCGCTGGCCGGGCCGCCGGGACTGCTGCGCGGATGCGCCATCGCCTACACCGACAAGGGCGCAGGCACGGATTACCACCAGCTGGATCGGGACCAGAGCACGGACCTGTTCGGGGTGATGCGATCCGGCGAGCATGGACAGCGCGCGTTCAGCCTGCCCGCCGCCGCCGGCGGCACGGACGCAACGCTGGCCATGAAGCACGCCCACTCCGGCGACCATCCCGAGGCCGACTGGGGCCTGCACACCCTGGCCGCGGCCGAGTTCGGTCGTGAGCAACTGCAGTCCGCCCTGCCGCAGGGCGCAGAGGTGCGGGTCTACGCGGTGGGATTGTCGAACGGAGCGGCCGCCGCCCTGCGCGCGGCAGAGGCCGACCAGGCTGGACTGCTGGACGCCGTCATCGCGGTCATGCCGAACATCACGGCGCCCGGCCTGCCGCCCCTGTATGACTACGGCACCCTGGCCGCCTTGTTTCAGCCCTGCGCGCTGGGCGATGGCGAGCGCACGCTGGCCAAGCCGCTGGGCAACCCGATCCTGGTCGCCATGGGGCAGCAGCGATGTGCCGGCCTGGTCGCAGCCGGACTGCTGGACGCGCCGGAGCCGGGGGCGGCCCGCGCCGTGCTGCTGGAGGCCGGATTCGACGAAGCGGCGCTGATGCTGGGGACCGGCAACGTCGCTCTGGACCTGTGGCGGTCCGTGGCCAGCAGCTACGCCTCGGCTTACCTGCGTCGCGGTCCGTCCGAGATGCCCTGCGGATATGCCTTGAGTGCCGCCGGCGCCAGCGCGGCCCAGCGCGCGGCCTGGTGGGCAACCCATTCCGGTGTCGGTCCCGGCGGTGGCATCGAACTGATCGACGGGCTCGCCTCGGGCACCGATGCGGCCTTGCCTGCGCTGCTGTGCCTGCGCGAGTTGTGGACCGCGGGGACCGAGAACGCTGTCGCCCTGCGCGAGGCTGTCGAGCAGACCCGGGCCGCGGCCCGACTGCCCGACATTCCGGTGCTTGTGATCCACGGGCGCGAGGACGGCTTGATTCCGGCGGCCCTGTCAGCGCGGCCCTACGTGCGCGCGGCCCGCGCTGCCGGCAGCGAGCGCATCGCCTACTGGGAGATCGAGCGGGCCCAGCACTTCGACGCCTTCCTCAACGCGCCCGGCCTGGGTGAGCGCCTGGTGCCCATCCTGCCGTACGGCTGGGCCGGCATCGAGCATGTGTTCGGAGTGCTGGAGGGAGCCGCCGAGCTCGGTTCGGACCGCCTGTTCAGTCCGCCGGCCGGCGAAGACTTGCTGACGCGCGAGCGGATGGGCTTGCCGTAGGCGGCACATCCAGAACCTCGGCCAAAAGGGCCTGGAACGCTTCCGGGTGGGTTTCCATGGGGTTGTGGCCGGCATCGGGAATCACCAGCAGCTCGAGTTCCGGCACCTGCTCCTGCAGGCGCTGGCCCACGCGCAGCGGAACCCGCGCATCGTTTTCGCCCCAGATCGCCACCGCGGGCGTGGCCTGCCAGCCGCTGCTGTCGGCGCCCTGGCTCATGCGCCGCATCAGCGCCGGATAAGTGCCGGGGATGCGCAGGGGTTCGCGGTAGCCGGCCAGTTCCCCGGCCGTTGGTTCGCGCCCCAGGGCGGTGGCCAGCAGGGCGGCAAAAGTCTCTTCCTCGAGCAGACGATGCGCGGCCATGACCTCCAGGGCGCGGCCGAAGGAGGGCACGACCAGCAGCCCGCGCCAGGCCGCTGAACGCTGCCGGCGCTGGCCGGGTCCGCCGCCGACGAAGACCAGCTGAGTCACCATGCCCTGGCTGCGCGCTGCGCTGGCCGCGGCCACGCCGGCGCCCATGGAGTGCCCGACCAGCACCACCTCGCGCCCGGGCGCGGTCTGCCGGGCCAGGGCCAGGACCAGATCCGACCAGTCCGCGCCGCCGCCGCTGCGTTCGCTGAATCCGAAAGGGGGCAGATCGGGTGCAATGACGTCGAACTGCCAATCTTCCAGCGCGTCCAGCGTGGCCGACCAGGAGAAGGCCGAGCCGCCGAAGCCGTGCAGCAGCACCACCAGCGGCCGCTCCGCTTGGCCGGATGCCAGTCGCGCGCGGTAGTGCAGACGGATACCGAGCACCTCGGAAAAGCGGGAATCGGCAAAGGGTTGTTGCGGAATGCTCCCGCCGATGCCCGGTCGGGGCAGCAGCCACGGAACGATCAGCGCCAGCAGGAGCAGGGCGATCAGGCTCAGACCGGTCCAGCGCAGCAGTTTCATCGAGTTCTCCTAAGGGGGCGTGATCAGCGTGAGGCGAGGACCAGGCGTTGCCTGGGCCCATCGAGCCGGTCCAGCCAGGCCCCGAAGACCTGTTCGGCCAGCGCCAGCGTCGTCGGCAGCAGTTCGCTGGTCTCGCGCTCGATGTGTTCGGGGCTTATCCCGAGACCCGAATCGAACAGTTCCCGTCGATATGCCGGTAGCCTGAGCCAGCGCTGGATCAGGCGTTCATCCAGTTCCAGGTGGAACTGCAGGCCCCAGGCATGGCCATTGAGCCGAAAGGCCTGGCAGCCGCTCTCCGGGCTGTCGGCGACCGAGACTGCTCCGCCCGGGCAGTCGAAGCCCCAGTGGTGCCACTGGAATACCGGCTGCGCCTGTTCGATGGGCTTCAGCAGCGGGTCTTCCGGCGTGGCGGCGGTGGGGTGAACCGGGTACCAACCGATCTCGGGACGCGGGCACGGGCCGACGCGACCGCCCAGCACGTGGGTCAGCAGCTGGGCGCCCAGGCAAATGCCCAGCACCGGAATGCCGCGCGCGAGCGCCTGCTCGATCAGGCGGCACTCTGTGACCAGGTGCGGGTGCTCCCGGGTCTGCGTCACCTGCATCGGCCCGCCCAGTACGACCAGGCCCTGGTAGCGCTCAAGGCCGGGTGCGGCTTCGGGATGACGGGCGAAGTTGACGTAGCGAATCCGGTGCCCGCGCTGCCTGAGCATGGGATCGAGCACGCCCAGCGGTTCGGCGGCCACATGCTGGATGACCAGGACGCGGGCCATCAGGCGCAGGCGGGCTGGACGGGGATCGGCGCCAGGCCGAATATCGACAGACTGATCATGGCGACTCGCCCCTCAGGGCATACTGAACACTGATGAAATTCTAGCGGTATCCACGTGGCTGTCATCCGAATGGCGCGTTACTGGCTGGCGATTCTCAAATCGGCGGTCTTCAACTGGCTGGAGAGCCAGGCCTTCATCTACGCTGCGGCCTTGGCCTTCTTCACCGTGTTTTCGATTGCCCCGGTGGTCATCGTGGTGGTCGCGATCGCCGGGGTGTTCCTGGGCGAGATGGCGGCGCGCGGCCAGATCTTCGAGCAGCTGCAGGAAGTGCTGGGGGCCGAAGCGGCCGAGGTGGTCCAGACCGCGGTGATCAATTCGCAGATCGATCAGAGCGGGCTGATGCCGACCCTGATCGGCCTGGTCGCCACGGTGATCGGGGCGACCACGGTGTTCGCCCAGATGCAGCAGTCGCTCAATCAGATCTGGGACGTGGCGCCGCGCCCCTCGCGCAGCAGCATCTGGTTGTTTCTCCAGGCCCGCGTCCTGTCGCTGACCATTGTTTTGGCGATTGGATTCGTGCTCATGGTTTCGTTGTTGCTGAGCGTGGCCCTGCGCGCCGTGATGGCTTTCGCCGAACAGTGGCTGCCGGTGCCCGGCTGGGCCATGATCAGCCTCGAGATCGCCCTGTCGCTGAGCGTGATCACCCTTCTGTTCGCCGCCATTTTCAAGATTCTGCCCGACGTGATCCTGGGCTGGCGCGACGTGCTGGCAGGCGCCTTCATCACCGCGCTGCTCTTCACCATTGGGCGCTCGCTGATCGCCATGTACCTGGCCAACACCGCGACCGCGTCGACCTACGGCGCGGCAGGCTCGCTGGTGCTGCTGCTGCTGTGGGTCAACTATTCCTCGCTCATCCTGTTGTTCGGTGCGGCGATCACGCGCGCCCACTGCGAGGCGCGCGGCCTGACGGTCAAGCCGAGAAACACCGCGGTCCTGGTGCATCGGGAACTGATCGAGGAGACCTGAGCCGGGGGTGCTCTTTACTTTGGAGTCGCTTTGGCAGCAGAATGAAGCCCGGATGTCCAGGAGGCTTCGATCATGCCAGTCAACAAGGATCGCGCGCTTGACGTCCCGCTTGACGACGATACGCTCAAGCGAGCGGAAGAGATGTGCAGCGGACTCTCGCTCTCGCTGTCGATCGAAAAACGCGGGCAGACTCGGCTGTACCAGGGCATGCTCGACGATCTGAATGTGATGGATCGGCGTCCGCGCCAGGTCACCGTGGCCGAGACCCCGGATCATCCGCACCTGACCCTGATCTGCCCGGAAGTGCTCGGCGAGTCTTCGCACGCCCTGCTGGTGTTTCGCTCCGAGGACGGGCGTTCGCGCAAGCTGCTGGGCAAGCACCGCAGCAGTCGTCCCGGCCTGCGTGCCGACGACGAGCCGGGCACGCAGGTGGCCGAATTCGCCGTCGACAGGTCGATCGAGCAGTGACGCACATTTTTCTGCACCCGCGCCACGGCGCGGGTCTCGCACGACAAGACGCTAAGGGGAGCAAGACGTGAAACGCGACGATAACGGGCTGAAGCCCTCCGACCTGCTGACCGAGGAAACGCTCAGGCGGGCCGAGGAGTTGTACCGGCGCCTGCCGAGCAAGCTGGCCTTGGACAAGCGCGGCGAGGCCATGTTCTACAACGGCGCCTTTACCGATCTCGACTCCCTGTCGCACCGCGAGTATCTGGTCCGGGTGGCCGATATCGGCGGGCAGCCCTGGCTGACGCTGATCAGCGACAGCGAGCTGCCGAAGACCAAGCGCGGACTGCTGGTCTACAACGTGCCGCCGCGCGATGGCCGGCGCTATATCGGGCACACGCAGAAGATCCGGGAAGGGCGACGTCAAACCGATCAGCCCGGTCAGTTTTTCGCGATCTTCGACATCGTCCAGGACGCGCGGCGCTGAGCCGC
>SL_3KL_010_SEDDRAFT_10004498_pt1 | contig 12590 bp, 8 predicted proteins | sample SodLakKL_010_SED_2_FD_10381 | JGI IMG/M metagenome (IMG submission 10381)
GGTGATTATGCAACTATGGGGGCGCTGCCGGCTGTTATGCACCCGGAAAACTACCGGGAAGGCCGTGTAATCAGTGTATGAACCGGATACTCAGCGGATACCTGAACCGTACTCCCTCATTGGCCTTGATTGCAGCAACTACCACAATGATAAGCCTGAAAAAGAAAAGTGCAATAAGCAGTGGTATGCCTACTATCAACAACACAAGTACTGCCGAAATAATATAATATATCAGCATAGAGATACTGAAATTTACAGCCTCTTTACCCTGATCATCAACCAGCTGGTACTGGTCCTTTTTCATAGCCCAGACAACTATAGGACCAATTAAACCTCCGAACGGTATAATAAATCCTGCAAAAGCGCTTAGATGGCAGAACATTGCCCATGTGCGTTCATTGTAATTCACCTCATCTATCCTTTCCATAAAAACAAATATTGGTTATTTTATAATTATGTGAAGTTAATTTTAGTCTGATTAAAAAGCCCTTAACTTGATTACCAAAGTCAGATTCTGCCGCAAATCAGTCTCCTGTTAGTTTTCTGTACCGTATCCGTTTGGGTTGGCTATCTCCCAGCCTTTTTCTCTTGTTTTCCTCATATTCCGAATAACCACCTTCAAACCAGTATACACTGGAATCCCCCTCGAATGCGAGAATGTGTGTTGCAACCCTGTCAAGGAACCAGCGATCGTGAGAGATGATCACCGCACAACCTGCAAAGCTTTCAAGGCCCTCCTCCAGCGCCCTCAGGGTATTAACATCAATATCATTTGTTGGTTCGTCAAGCAGTAATACGTTGGCATTCTCTTTAAGGGTAAGTGCAAGGTGAAGCCTGTTACGCTCCCCTCCTGAAAGAACTCCGCATTTCTTTTCCTGGTCGGCGCCGGTAAAGTTGAAACGCGCAACATAGGCACGGGCATTCATCGACCTGCCACCCAGATGAACAAATTCGCTGTTGTCTGCTATTACCTGGTAGACTGTTTTTTCGGGATCAATAGCAGCATGAGCCTGATCAACATAGGCAACTTTTGCTGTATCACCAATTGCAAAGCTCCCTTTATCAGGTTTTTCCGCACCCATTATCAGGCGAAAAAGTGTTGTCTTTCCGGCACCGTTGGGTCCGATAATCCCAACAATGCCTGCCGGCGGAAGCATAAAACTCATATCCTCAAACAACAAATTCTCTCCGTATGCCTTGGCTAAATTTGAAGCTTCAATCACCTTGTCGCCGAGTCTCGGACCGCTGGGAATAAATATCTCCAGTTTATCTTCCTTTTGTTTAACATCCTCATTGAGGAGCTTGTCATATGCCGATAGCCTTGCCTTTGCCTTTGCATGTCTCGCTTTTGGTGCCATGCGAACCCATTCAAGCTCCCGTTCAAGTGTCTTCTGCCTTTTACTGACAGTCTTCTCCTCCATTGCAAGACGTTTTGATTTCTGTTCAAGCCATGATGAGTAATTACCTTTCCACGGAATACCCTCTCCCCTGTCAAGCTCAAGGATCCAGCCTGCTACATTGTCGAGGAAGTACCTGTCATGTGTAATTGCTATTACAGTTCCCTTATACTGCTTCAGGTGTTGTTCAAGCCATTGGACAGATTCGGCATCAAGGTGGTTAGTGGGCTCATCAAGAAGCAATATGTCCGGTTCCTCCAGCAAAAGCCGGCACAGGGCCACCCGGCGTGCCTCTCCACCTGACAGATTGTTCACCGGCAAGTCTGCCGGAGGACAGCGTAACGCATCCATGGCTCTTTCAAGCTTGCTGTCAAGCTCCCACCCGTTCAGATTATCAATTTTCTCAGTCAGCTCACCCTGTCGCCCGATCAAATCATTCATTGCATCATCATCCATTGGTTCGGCAAACCGGTTATTTAGCTCCTCATACTCCTTCAGCAAGTCGGCAACCTCCCTTGCTCCTTCCATTACATTTTCCTTAACCGTCATTGACAGGTCAAGTACCGGATCCTGTTCCAGCATACCGACTGTATACCCGGGTGAGAAAACCACTTCGCCCTCAGTAGGCCTCTCCCTGCCTGCAATAATTTTAAGAAGCGTTGATTTACCGGAACCGTTCAATCCTATAATGCCGATCTTTGCACCATAAAAAAAAGAGAGGTAGATATTATTAAGCACCTTTTTCTGGGGTGGCCACATTTTGCTCACCCCTACCATCGAAAAAATTATCTTCTTGTCTTCACTCATAAATGCACCTGATATTTTTCGCGTTAATTAAAAATAAAATATAACAAATGTAGATGTAATTTTTTTCATTAAAAACTACACATGGACAAATGAAAAAAATTTGACTTTTTACAGAAGAAACCTACGATTTTTTTGGACCGTCCACAACAATATTTTGATAAAATAGCATGAGAGGGAAACGCAACATTGGTCGTATTCTTCAGTATAATCTTGTGTATTGCATCTTTGTCAGGTTAGAACAAGCAATTCCTAAGGCAAACTTTATAACGATATTTTGGTTGATATAAAATAACTTGTATCACAGTTTTTTATTACTTTTGATCTGTTAACCTTTCAGCACCCCGGAGTCGTCAGAATAATGCCGGCAAAGAATTTCAAAAAATGCCATAAATGGGTTCAATCAATAAACTGATTAATTATTTAAGTCCCGTATTTACAGAAAAATATGAGGAGAAAGTAATAAGCAGTATAGTTTTCACAAATCTGCTCAGCCTTGCCGGCGCACTATTTCTGATAATTTTCGGGATAATATCAATATCGATCGGAAAGTCTATTCACGGGATTCTCCTGCTTCTTGCATCCATCCCGGTAATCGGAAGCATCCCTTATGTAAAGAAAACCCAGAAACATACAATAGCTGCCAGATTTAACCTTGCTCTGATTATTGTAGTGCTGTTCAGTATTTTTGCGTCCGACCATACCGATGGCTCAGTCATTTTATGGTTTGCTGCAATACCTGTTCTTTCTGTTTTTATCCTGGGGAACCGTAAAGGAAGCATCATATCATTCACATTCCTGCTTATAACTGTTATTTTCCTGCTTCTGCCGGAACAGTATACATTCAGACCGGTATTCAGCACTATGCTTTTGATAAGATTTTTTGGTCTTTATGCTGCCCTATATATTACGGCAACAATAGTTGAGTATTACAGGATTAGCAATCTGCGATCGATTGAACTTCAGTTACTCGAAGCTAAGAATGAGACAAAACTAAAAGAGTCATTCATATCAAAACTTTCTCACCAGATAAGAACACCCCTAAGCAATATCATGCTTGTCGGGCATATGGTAAACAAAGTCAACCTGACTGAAGAGCAGAGAGATATGATGGAGACCATAATCGCCTCGGCTAATAACCTTGTTAATACAATTGAAAATATTGCTGAAATTGCTGAAGTTGACATTGAGAGTAAGAAGAACCTGCAAAAAACGGGCTTCAATCTATTCAATACTTTAAATAGTGCTATCAAGCTATTTACGGTTCAGAAAGAGCCTGTCGTAGACTTCTCACTGTCGATGGAAGACAATCTCAAAGAACAGGAACTTGAGGGAGATCCGGTTCGTCTGAAGCAGGTTTTCCTGAACCTTATCGAAACAATACTCAAAAACAAAAGACCCGGAAAAATAAAAATAAGTGTTATAGCCGATATACAGGGTAAGATTTCAGATATTACAGAGATACGGTTTGAGATCAAAACCAATAAACCCATCAATGTTAATTCAGGTGGAAAGGAGGCCCGCAGAGTGTCAGGAGGAATAACACCTCAGAGCTATACAAANTTCATCAATAACATTGATCTTAATATTGCCAGGAAGATTATAGTGCAACTTGGAGGCAAGCTCCATATTCTGCAGACCCAGGAAAAGAATCAGGTTTTTCTTTTTACCCTGCCCTTTAAATCAGCGGCACCTCTCACTCTGGATTCAAAAAAACTCCAACCGGGAAAACCTGATGAACCAGGTTCCGCCAGCCGAAGTGAAAAACTCAAGAATATTAACCTGCTCCTGGTTGAGGACAATACCATAAACCAGAAAATAGTGGTATTGAGCCTTAACAAATACATCAGCAATATTGATGTGGCAAACAACGGTAAGGAGGCGCTTGATAAATTCGGAACATCAAAATATGATATTATCCTTATGGATGTTCAAATGCCTATTATTGACGGTTTTGTTGCCACTAAAAAGATAAGGGAGATAGAAGCAACAACCAACTCCCACACACCCATAATAGCAATTACCGCAAATGCACTGCACGGTGACAGGGAAAAATGTATTGCATCGGGTATGGATGATTATATCAGCAAACCTTTCCAGGTGGAGATACTGGTTGAAAAAATAAACAACCTTGTGTAGATGATGTGTCTGGAGATATAAGGAGATTTTTACCCGATACCCGGCTTAACACCTATTATCAGAATATCATCCACCTGTTCATTATTGCCCATCCAATGGACAATGCTTTTTTCAAGCACTTTCTCCTGTTCGCTGAAAGGCAGTTTATGAATATTAAGTAAAAGGTGGCGGAATCTTCTGTACTTAAATTTCTTGCCATCTTCTCCCCCGAACTGGTCAGGATATCCGTCGGAAAATAAATAGATCATATCATCTGTTTCCAGCTTCATTGAATGGTTTTCAAAAGGTTCTTCAATCAAATCTTCCATCAGCCCAACTGAGAATCGGTTTCCCTTTATCTCAATGATTGAGTTATCCCTTATAAGGTATAAGGGTGAAAAAGCCCCTGCAAACTCCAGAACAGCGTTTTCGAGATCTATTACACAGAAACCTATATCCATCCCGTCACGGAACGAGAAGTCCTTTTCACCATCAGAGTCAAAAATACTGGAAAAATCAACATTCAATTCATTTAAAATCTCCGATGGCTTTTCCACTCCCTTGATATGAATTATATTTCGTAAAAGCTCGTACCCGATAATAGACATAAACGCACCCGGCACACCGTGTCCGGTACAATCAATTGCTGCAAAAAACACTTTGTTATTCTTCTGGTTTATCCAGTAAAAATCACCACTGATAATGTCTTTGGGATTATAATAAACAAAAGAGTCAGGAAAAATCCGCCTGAACTGTTTTGATGTAGGCATCATTGCCAGTTGTATCCGTTTGGCATAATTAATACTGTCGGTTATATTACGGTTCTTAAGCACAAGTTGCTCCTTTTGTCTTGAGATCTCTTCAGATGCCAGCTCCTTCTCCCTAAGAATCTGATTTGAATTTCTCAGGTTTATTGTACTGAACAGGACAACAATATAGATCAATGCCAGCAGGGCGATTCCGTAAAAAACATAAGCATAAACTGAAATCCACCAGGGTGTTATAATAACGATTCTTAATGACGCTCCCTCCTCATTCCATACATCATCACTATTCGAACCTTTAACCCTGAAAGTATATGTTCCTGACGGAATACCTGAGAAGCTTACCATACGCCTGCTTCCGGTGTACCTCCAGTTGTCTTCAAGACCCTCCATCCTGTAGGCATAACTGTTTCTTGCAGGCCGGGTAAAATCAAGCGCCGCAAACTCTATATTAATGTAATTCTCATGGGGTCTTAGAATAATCTCCTCCTTATCTTCCACCTGGATAACACGAGTGCCCTCCGGAGTTACAACCTCAAAACTAGTTATTGCAACCGGGGGCACATTCTTATTATGTGCCATAGAATCAGGGAAAAAACTATTCAATCCGTTAATACCCCCAAAGAAGAGTTCTCCTTCATCACTAATATAAGCGGCACCAAGATTGAATTCATGGCTCTGGACTCCGTCGGCAATATCATAGGCTGTCACCTCAAAGCTTTCGGGATCAAGCTTAGCCAGTCCGTTATTGGTGCTGAGCCATAAATTCCCGTTCATATCTTCAATGATGGAGTAAATCATATTGTTCGGTAACCCTTCCATTTCGGAAAAAACCATGAATGATTCTGTTCCGGGGAAGAACCTGTTAAGCCCGGCAACAGAACCAATCCAGAGGTTGCCTTTTGAGTCCTGGAGCAGAGATGTAAGCTCATTGTTGCTCAGACTGAATCTTCCCATATCAGGGTCCTTAAAAAATTTTGCAAATACCTCCGTCGATCTGTCAAAACGGTTAAGTCCGTTATAGGTAGCCAGCCAGATATCTCCGTCACTGCATTCAAGAATATCACGAACGTGGTTTGATGAAATGGATGCAGTATCCTGCGGATTATGATAATAACTACTCATCATGCCATCACTGAATGTATGTAGACCGTATCTTGTTGCAATCCATAAAACATTTGCCGAATCTTCATAGATCCTGTAAACCCTGTTTGAATTGAACACCAGGCAGTCCGCCTGATTGTCTGATGGGCAAAAAGGTACAAAGATCCGCTGACCGGCTCCCCTGTATATATCGATCCCGTCTCTTGTCCCAATTATTATCCTTCCTTGTGAGTCCCTGAATACAACATGCACAAAATCGTCCGATATTCGTCTGGATATTATTGAAGAACCGGCTGAATAGTGTTCAATATCACCTGAATCCCGGTTAAGAATGTACAGGCCACCACCCCAGGTGCCAAGCCATAATTCGTTATCAACCGGCAGAATCGAGGCTATGAACCTTGCCGCAGCCGGAGCCTCTGACTGATAATCGTGGATCCGGTAGGTAGCAAACTTGCTTTTGGAATCAATCATATAAAGCCCCCCAATAGTTCCGACCCATAAATTATTGGACCGGTCCTCAAATATTACTGAAACCGCAACATCAAAAAGGGGTCTTGAAATCGACCGGCCACTGAATGGTATAATTGTTCCATCATCAGGATTAAATCTAAACAGCCCGGCTTCAGTTCCTATCCATACAACATTTTCACTATCCTCAAATATGGCATTGATGATATTCATCCGGCTGCTGGTTGCACCCGGAATCTCAATGTCAAAATGGGTAAATTCCCCGTTTGCGAAGTCAAAAACACTTAAGCCTTCAGTTGTTCCCACCAGCAAATGTCCGCCGGAGGATTCAAGTACTGATTGCACCCTGTTGGCATTTATTGACCGGCGATCATCGGGTTCATGAGAAAAACGTGTAAAACGCTCAGCTGCACGATCAAACAAAAAAAGGCCATCCTTTGATCCAAACCACAAATTTTGTTGTGTATCTTCAATAATTGAAAACTTATCAGATCCTGTTGATAGATTTAATTCATCATAATAATGCTGAAAATGCCTGAAGAGTTCTGTCTCCGGATCAAATCGATTGATGCCTCTTTCAGTTTTGATCCAAATCACCCCCTCCCTGTCCTCATATAAAAAGTAAATATTATTGTGGCTCAATGTTGCCGGGTCATCAGGGTCGTTTCTAAATACCCTGAAGGTATTTGTGCTTCTGTCAAGTTTATTAAGTCCGTCCTGCGTACCGATCCAAATATTTCCATTTCTGTCCTCAATGACTGACTGTACAAAACTGTTGGAAAGTGATCTCACATCTGAAGGCTGGTGCCGGAAAACCACAAACTCATAACCGTCGAACTTATTTAATCCATCCTGTGTGCCTACCCATAAAAAGCCATAAGAATCCTGAATGACAGTATTGACCGAAATCTGTGATAATCCCTGATCAAGACTGTAATTTACAATACGCCAGTTCACCGGAGAAGTTGCTGACAAGTCTGGAAAAGCAAAAGTCAGAAGGATCCCACACATCAGCAATCTGAATAACCGGCACAGAAAAACACCCTCAAAGATACTTGATCCTTGCGGGTGAATTTCATGGAGCTTAAGATCTGATAGTTCTCTGTATGGATTCACCGGTCAGGTAATGCTAAAGATTATAATACTGCTAATTTACTATTTCTTAAATACAGAGTATGCACAAGAAACAAAAAAACCGGCATAATATGCCGGTTTTATATTTGGAACCCGGAACTTTACATCCCGGCCTGCTTTTTGAACCACTCCAATGGTTGAGATGTAGGCCTTTCAATGGGTAATCCGTATGCCCTGTCCCATAAAAGCTGGGAAAGTACTCCAAGCGCTCTTGAAACGCCAAAGAGTACGGTATAAAAATCAAATTCCTTAATACCGTAATGAAGCAGCAATACTCCTGAACCGGCATCAACATTCGGCCAGGGGTTCTTAATCTTGCTTATGCTCCCAAGAACCTCAGGCACCACCTCGTAAAGACATGTCATTGTGATTAACCAGGGATCGTCCGGCAAATACTTCCTGCCGAATTCAAGCTGCGCTGTAAAACGCGGATCAGTTTTCCTGAGTACAGCATGGCCGTAGCCCGGGATTACCTTACCCTCCTCCAGAGTTTTCATAACATATTTGCGGATTTTATCCTTGTCCTCACATGCAGGTCCGATTTCCTCGATCATGTTAAACATCCACCTTATTACTTCCTGGTTGGCAAATCCATGCAGGGGCCCGGCCAGGCCTGTCATTCCGGCTCCATAGGCATAATATGGGTTACTCAGCGCCGACCCGACAAGATGTGTGGTATGTGCAGAAACGTTGCCTCCTTCATGATCTGCATGAAGAAACATATACAACCGCAATAACCTGTGAACCTCATAATTGTCGAAGCCCATCATATGAGCCAGGTTGGCAGCCCAGTCCAGGGAATTGTCGGGGTCTATATGTTTACTGTCATGATACGTCCTCCTGTATATATAGGCTGCGATTCTCGGAAGCCTTGCTATCAGATCCATTACATCCTCATATGTAGAATCCCAGTGATCCTGTTTTCCAAGACCATCAAGGTATGCTGACATGAACCTGGAATCTGAAGCCATTGACAGGATAGCGGAGGAAAACTGGACCATGGGCCTTGTTTGTACCGGGAATGCATCAATAAGTTTGTAAACATAATCCGGTAATTCAGCCCTCGCAGACCACTCCTTACTGAGAAAATCTACATCCGCTTTACCGGGAAGTTCACCCAGCAGCATAAGGTAAAACAGACCTTCAGGCAGCGGCTCTCCTTCAGGTTGCGCCTTTGGCAGTAATTTCTGTAGCTCCGGTATCGAATATCCCCTGAAGCGAATTCCCTCGTCAGGATCCAGTTTTGATGTATCTGTCAGCAAGCTGACTGTCCCCTTCATCCCGCTTAAAACGCTTCCAATGGTTACCTCACCTATTTTCTTGTCTGCGTGCTCTGCAACAAGTTTCTTCAACTCTGCTACCTGTACACGAGCTTTTTCTTCAAATCTCTTCTTAATATGATCCATAGTTTTCAGTTGTATGATAATTGTCATAAAATTAACAAAAATCATCAACTAACCCAAATAAAAAAGAGGCACAGGCCCCTTTCTTATTATTCTGATGTTAAAAACTTTCTATTTCCTGTAATACTTAAAGTTTTTACCCGGGTAAACAGCAAGATCACCAAGAGTCTCTTCAATTCTGATTAACTGATTGTATTTGGCAACCCTGTCGGAACGTGATGCCGATCCGGTTTTAATCTGACCTGTATTAAGCGCGACAGCAAGATCAGCAATGAAGTTATCTTCGGTTTCTCCTGAACGATGAGATATTACTGAAGTCATCTGATTCCTGGTTGCAAGCTGTACTGCATTGATTGTTTCTGTAAGAGTACCTATCTGGTTTACCTTGATAAGGATCGAATTGGCCGAACCTTCATCAATACCTCTTTGAAGTCGTTTAACATTAGTTACAAAAAGATCGTCTCCAACAAGCTGTACTTTATCTCCAACCGCCTTGTACAAAGCATTCCATCCTTCCCAGTCATCTTCATCAAATCCATCTTCAATTGAAGCAATAGGATATTTTTCAACCCACTCTTTCCAGAAATCAGCAAGTTGCTGGCTTGTATATGTCTTGCCGGTTGATTCAAATTCATAAATCTTCTTCTCCTTGTTGTAGAACTCAGAAGCAGCAGCGTCAAGTGCTATGAGAATATCCTCCCCCGGTTTGTACCCGGCTTTTTTAGTAGCTTCAAGAACCACTTCGATTGCCTCTTCATTTGAACCGAGGTTAGGAGCAAAACCACCTTCATCTCCCACATTTGTTGAATGCCCGTTACCCTTCAGAACGCTCTTTAGATTATGGAATATCTCTGCACCCATACGAAGAGCCTCGGAAAACGATGAAGCACCTACAGGCATAATCATAAACTCCTGAATATCAATCTTATTATCAGCATGTGAACCGCCATTCAATATATTCATCATGGGTACAGGCAAAGTGTTTGCATTTACCCCACCTATATAACGGAAAAGATCCTGGCCGGTAGAAGCCGCGGCAGCGCGGGCAACTGCAAGAGAAACACCCAGGATTGCATTTGCTCCGAGTTTACCTTTATTTTCAGTACCATCAAGCTGAATCATTGCAGCATCAATACCGTTCTGGTCCTGAACATCAAAACCGGTAAGTTCGTCATTGATAACGGTATTAACATTATTAACAGCCTGCTCAACGCTTTTTCCAAGATATTTTGTTTTATCTCCATCGCGTAACTCCACTGCTTCATGTACTCCGGTGGAAGCTCCTGAAGGTACAGCAGCACGGCCAAAAAAGCCACTCTGTGTAATCACTTCAACTTCAACTGTTGGATTCCCTCTGGAATCAAGAATCTGTCTTGCATGTATCCGGGCAATTTGTCCCATAGTAATAGATTTTAAGGTAAATAAAAATTATCGTAAAAAAAGGACAAGGAGTAACATCCTTATCCTTTTCATATAAAACTTTATATGCAGTTATTCTGATTTTTTTGCGTCTGAAGGATCATCATTTTCATCTGATGGTTTTTCTTCCTCTTTTTTATCAGCTGCAGGTTTTTCTTCCTTCACTTCTTCTGCTGATTCTTCAACCTTTTTTTCAGTGGCCTGCTCTTTCTCTGTCTTCTCTGCTGCAGGTTTTTCTTCCTCCTTTTTATCAGCTGCAGGTTTTTCTTCCTTCACTTCTTCTGCAGATTCTTCAACCTTTTTTTCAGTGGCCTGCTCTTTCTCTGTCTTCTCTGCTGCAGGTTTTTCTTCCTTCACTTTTTCTGCAGATTCTTTAATGGTTTCTGAAACGGGTGAATCTTCTTTCTTTTCAGCAGCTTTTTCAGGTATTTCTTCTGTTTTCACCTCTTTTTCTGCTGCTTCCTTTACCTGTCCTGCAGCCGGAGTTGCTTCACTGCCGGATGGTGATTTTTTACCTCTTCCTCTCCTGCTGCGTTTTGAAGCTGTTTTGGTCTCCTTCTGAACAGACAGCATATTCTCGTTATAGTCGACAAGCTCAATAATACACATTTCAGCACTGTCGCCAAGCCGTGTACTGGTTTTGAGTATCCTTGTATATCCTCCAGGCCTTTCGGCAATTTTTGGAGACACTTCGCGGAAAAGCTCGGAGACAGCATACTTGTTTTTCAAATAACTAAAAACCATCCTCCTGGAGTGGGTAGAGTCGGTCTTCGATTTTGTGATCAATGGTTCAACATATACCCTGAGAGCTTTGGCTTTTGCAACTGTGGTAGTAATACGTTTATGCAGTATAAGTGAAGATGCCATGTTGGCAAGCATTGCTTTTCTGTGAGAACTGGTTCTTCCCAAATGATTTAACTTCTTTCTGTGTCTCATTTCTGTTATTCCTTGTCTAATTTATATTTTGATATATCCATACCGAAATTCAGATTCATTGATTCAAGCAATTCATCAAGCTCTGTCAGAGATTTTTTGCCAAAATTTCTGAATTTAAGGAGGTCGTTTTTATTGAACTTCACCAGATCTCCCAATGTGTCTACCTCGGCTGCTTTCAGACAATTTAATGCTCTTACCGACAGATCCAGGTCAACCAGCCTTGATTTTAGCAACTGCCTCATATGCAACACCTCTTCATCAAACTCCTCATTTGCAAATTTCTCATCTGTTTCCAGAGTGATCTTTTCATCTGAGAAGAGCATAAGGTGATATATAAGGATCTTGGCAGATTCCTTAAGTGCCTCTTTGGGATTTACAGACCCGTCAGTTTGAATTTCAAATATCAGTTTTTCATAATCGGTCTTCTGCTCCACCCTGAAATCCTCAACAGTATACTTAACGTTCTTTACAGGTGTGAAGATCGAATCTATGGCAATAAGACCAAATTCCGTTTCAACCGGTTTATTCTCCTCGGAAGGCACATAACCTCGTCCCTTGCTGATATTCAGTTCTATCTGCAGTTTGGTTTCAGGCTCCATCCTGCATATAAGCTGATCAGGATTCAATACGACAAAACCATTCAGAAATTTAGCAAGGTCGCCTGCCCTGAACTCCTCTTGTCCGGAAATTGATACGGACACTCTCTCTCCTTCAGTGTCTTCAACCTGCCTTTTAAACCGTATCTGTTTAAGGTTCAGAATAATCTCTGTCACATCCTCGAGAACGCCTGCAACAGTCGAGAACTCATGATCGACTCCCGATATCTTGACAGTTGTTATTGCGAAACCTTCCAAAGATGAAAGCAAAACCCTTCTCAGGGAGTTGCCGATGGTAATTCCATATCCCGGTTCAAGGGGACGGAACTCGAATTTACCATGTGTATCGGTAGATTCAAGCATTATAACTTGTTCTGGTTTCTGAAATGCTAATATGGCCATTACAATTTTATTTTGAGTACAATTCTACAATCAATTGTTCTT
>SL_3KL_010_SEDDRAFT_10004499_pt1 | contig 12590 bp, 12 predicted proteins | sample SodLakKL_010_SED_2_FD_10381 | JGI IMG/M metagenome (IMG submission 10381)
GCCGATGGCGACAACATCGAAAAAGCCAATGCCGCCCGGTCACAGTACGAAAACGCCCTCCACCTGTTTCCCCCGCCACCAACAGGATGGACACCAAAAGTAGTTACATGCTCCGCCATCACAAAAAACGGAATTGAAGCCGTATGGGACATGATCAGGCAACACGAGCAGGCCATGAAAGAAAAAGGGCATTTTCAGCGAAAGCGAAACAGACAGCAGACATACAGGCTGCACGAAACCATCAATGAAGCACTCAGCCAACATTTTTATAACAACCCCGTTATCTCAAAAAAGATAAAAGAGATCGAACAGTCGGTGGCAGAGCACAAAGTCAGCGCATACCAGGCTGCCTCACTCCTGCTGGACAACTATTTCTCACAATTGAAACAAAAAAATAAAAGATAATCGGCCAATGAGGTTTCCTCCAATCACAACCGGCAAAACAGCCATTTTGATGGCTTTTATCATCGCAGCATGGCTGTTACAACCCGCTGCTGCACAGAACAACAGCCTCCGATATAACGATGGGCCGGATGGCCATGAAGAAGAACTCCGCACCATTCATTTTGTGTATGGTCTGAACCTGGGGGGATATTTCCCAAACAACAGCACGGCCAACTATTATAACGGCACAGGCCGTCACAGCCTGGCAGAAACGCTCAACCGGCAGCATAACTACAACCGCATCCGGGAATCGCTGGGCTACGACTTTGAACTGCACGGCCTTCCTTTAGACATGTCTTATTCGCCGGCCATCACAGTTGGGATGTTTGGGGTTATGCTTCTGACAGAAAAAACGGGCATCCACGGTGAGTTCAATTTTGTCAGATTGCGTGCTTCCGATCAGTTTACCATTAAGCTGGACAGGCCAAGCTTCATTGAAGGCGACAATGTTGTCCGTTATCCCCTCTCCGGTGTGGAAGAGCGGTCGGAAATCAGGCTGGGCCTGCAGCATACAGCCATTTCCAGAGAAAATACTATTCATCCGTTTTTTGAAACAGGCGTGAGTATGGTTAATACCAAAGTTCGTGAAAACAGAGCCCGCATCGAAGGGGCCAACTACAACATCAGGAACATAGGCGACACCCATTACAATTTCCGTGACGATGGTATCGGCTTTGGCGGGTATGCTTCGGTGGGTATCCGTATGGATCTGGGCGACAGTTATGCCCTTGCACTTGGCGGCAGCAGCAGCTACCTTGGTATCAACCTGGGAGAATTTGACGCCTACTACCTCCAATTCATGCTCTTCACAAGGCTGTTCCTGAACCAGTAGGGTCAAAATGCCCGGCAATTGGAAATTAACGTTCAGCAGTATTTGACAGGTTGAATTTTTCCGGATGGCGGGCTGCCTTGTCGCGGTAAAAGTCTTCGATGATCCGGAAGTCGGCCTCATAATCACCGCTTGGATAGATCATCTTACCAATGCCCCCTTCTTTTTTCCTGTAATCAAGAAAGCCAAGGAATATCGGCACTTTGGCAGTGAGTGCGATAAAATAAAATCCCTTTTTCCATTTATTTACCCGGCGGCGGGTGCCTTCGGGCGTGATAAGCAGGTAAAACCTGTCGTTTTTATCGAATTTTTCTGTAACCTGCTTAACCAGGTTCTGGCTGTGGCTTCGATCGACCGGTATGCCGCCCATCCACTTTAACAGGATTCCCAAAACAGGTTTAAAGGCTTCCTTCTTGATGATGATCTTCGGAGAAATGCCATACACATAAAACCCGAGCCGGCCGATAATGAAATCCCAGTTGCTGGTATGCGGCGCCATGATGATGACCGCCTTTGGAATATCCAATGGGACCCTAGAATAAATATTCCATCCGGTCAGCCTGAGAATAAAACGCGCAATTGCACCCATGGTAATATAATTATGGGGTTAAACAGCTACAGGATAATACCACTGCCTGTTGCTGCTATTGCGTGCTCATCTGCTTCACACATCCGTCCAAAAGCAATGCACAAGCCCGCATCCCAAAGATACAACTTATTTTATGGCCGTCAACCGCTCAAAAAGGTGTGAAAAATATTTTCTGTTTCGTATATTTGTTGGTCAAAATATTGTGCCTGCGTGACATACGCCATTGCGCCGGTGTATGGCCGGAAAACTGCCAGGGTAAACAACGCAGAAAGCATATTTTTAACAGCAAACCGGCACTTTTTAACCGGCAGACCGGACGAAAGCCATGGAAAACACCTGCATCACAAAACAATTATACCGCAACCTGAAAAGACGCGACACCTATCCCTTTTAATTCCTGCCGGCAAGTCCTTTGCCGTATGCATTTTTTCATTTCTTTATTTCAGGAATTAAAAATCTATACACCATGGAACTACCATTTGCAGAACCTTATAAAATTAAAGTTACTGAACCATTGCGCCGTAGCACCCGTGAAGAGCGGGAAAAATGGATCAAAGAAGCGAAATATAATCTGTTTAACCTGCGCAGCGACCAGGTCTTCATCGACCTGCTGACCGACTCAGGCACCGGCGCTATGAGTCACCACCAGTGGTCGGAAATGATGCTGGGTGATGAGAGCTACGCAGGCTCAGCATCCTATTTCAAGCTGAAAGAAGTGATCAATAACCTGCTGGGGATGCCATATTTTGTGCCTACACACCAGGGACGAGCCGCCGAAAACGTGTTGTTTTCCGCTATGATAAAAAAGGGTGACGTGGTTCCCGGCAATGCACATTTCGACACCACCAAAGGCCATATCGAATACCGCCGTGCCACTGCCATAGACTGCACCATCGACGAAGCAGGCGACACCACCCTGTATCATCCATTTAAGGGAAATATTGATCTGGATAAACTGGAAAAAGTATTCACCGAAAATCCCCGCGAAAAAATCCCGCTGTGTATTATCACCGTTACCTGCAACACCTCCGGCGGGCAGCCTGTATCTATGCAAAATATCAGGGATGTGAGTGCCTTATGCAAAAAATACGGGATACCCGTCTTTTTTGATGCCGCCCGCTTTGCAGAAAATGCCTTTTTCATCAAAATGAGAGAAAAAGAATTTGAGAACCATTCCATACCCGATATTGTTTATGAGATGTATACTTATGTGGATGGTGCCACTATGAGCAGCAAAAAAGATGCAATTGTGAATATCGGGGGCTTTCTGGCGTGCCGCAGCAAGGAGCTGTTTGACAAAATCAGCATGTATTGTATTTTGTATGAAGGCTACCTGACTTATGGAGGGTTGGCGGGTCGTGACCTGGCAGCCATGGCACAGGGGCTCAAAGAGGGTTGTGATTATCATTATTTGGAAGCCCGTATCGGCCAGGTTGCCTATCTTGGAAAGCTGTTAAAGGAAAAGGGAATTCCTTGCCAGGAGCCTACAGGTGGCCACGCGGTTTTTGTGGATGCCAAAAAATTACTGCCGCATATCCTGAAAGAGGAGTTCCAGGCCCAAACGCTGGCCATAGAACTGTATCTCGAAGGCGGTGTGCGCGGGGTGGAGATCGGCACACTGCTGGCCGACCGTGACCCGTGCAGCCGGGAAAACAGGTACCCGAAACTGGAATTGCTCCGGCTCACCATTCCCCGAAGGGTATATACCAACAACCATATGGCCTATGTGGCTGCTTGCTTAGAAAACATTTTGAAAAGACGCGACGCAATTACATGCGGCTACCGCATCACAAAGGAAGCACCCATTATGCGGCACTTCACCGTAGAACTGGAACCGGCCACAAAGAGATAAAAGTGACCCTAGGCAGCATAAAAACAAAGAAAAAATGACCGAAAAAAACATGCGAAGCACCCCTGAAAAAGCAAAAAGCAAAGCAGCAAGATACCTGCGCATTTACGAGCAGCTCAAAGAGCTATTAGAAAAGCCCGGAAACCAGACATCAAAGCTGGCTACGATTGTAGCGGTGCTCCATCACAAGATGAATCACTTTTTCTGGACCGGCTTTTACTTGCTGGACAATGGTAAGCTCATCGCCGGGCCTTACCAGGGCCCGGTGGCCTGCCAGCTTTTGGCAAAAGATACCGGCGTTTGCTGGGCCGGGATCAACAGGGGAGAATCCATCATCGTGCCCAATGTGCATGAGTTCCCCGGACATATCGCATGCGACAGCCGGTCTAACAGCGAAATTGTCGTACCTTTGAAAGATGCCCGGGGTACGATCACCGGGGTGCTGGATGTGGACAGCAAAGACCTGGACGCCTTTGACGAAGAAGACCGCCGGGGACTGGAAAAGATTCTTTCGCTGTTAACATAGCACAGCCGATAACATCGTAAAAAACACGCCATGGACACGCTTATTTTGCTGATCATCGCATTGGGACTGGCGATGGACTGTTTCACCATTTCCATCAGCAACAGTTCTGTTTCAGGCCTGGTAAAACCGGGTGTGCCGCTCAAGGTTGCGCTGGTATTTACCCTGTCGCACATATTGTTCATGATGGCCGGCTATTGGTTAGGTGAGGTGGTCCGGCCCCGCTTTGCCGGAATAGAGGCATGGGTGGCATTTGCCGTACTGGGCATCATTGGCCTGAAGATGATCATGGAAGCACGGCGTCGCCATCCCGGAACGAAGGTGTTCGACATAAACCAGCCCAGTGTGATGGTGATCCTCTCTTTGGCCACGGCCATGGATGCTTTCCTGGCCGGCGTGGCCATTGGTGTTGTTGAGATGCGTTTGTGGAGTGCGGCGCTCCTGGTTGGGGTCACCGTTTTCATTCTCAGCTTAGGTGGCATGGCCGGCGGCAAGCAGCTTGGGATAGCCTATGCCCGCCGCACCGCCTATTTCGGCGGTGCATTTTTGCTGATGGCTGCGGCCATATTCCTCATGCGGATGATGGGCGGCGGCTTTTGAGACTGTCTCCGTTTGCGCAGATCAGCCCACCATCAGGTTGCAACCACGTACATCACTGTTGTCAAAACGTCCCAGTACCTCGAAGTGCCCGTCGGGATAAGTGCGGCCCAGATCGCCGGTGGCAATGAAACTGCAGCTATAAATATTGGCCAGGTCTATTACGTTGATGCCTCCTGTGCGCTGATGACCGGCCATGGTCAAAGGGTCATTGCTGTCGCGGATAAGGATGCGCAACCAGGGGGGGCAGGCAAACTTACCGTCGCCCTGAGAGTAGGCCTGCGACAACAGTTCCGTCATACCGTATTCCGAATGGATCCGCTCCTGTTGAAAGGCTGAGCACAAAACATGGTGCAGCTCTTCGCGTATCATCTCCCTGCGGCGTCCTTTCATGCCCCCTGTTTCCATCACTACGGTGTTTGTCAAAGGCATGGGGTACTGCTCAGCAAGGTCAAGGAGGGCAAAGCTCACCCCAAGAAGCAGTACGGGCTGGTCTTTCTGCATCAGGCTTTTTAGCTTTTCAGCCATTCCGGCGAGATCGTTCAGGTAAAAACCACCGTCGGGGTGGCCGCTCAAATCGATCAGATGCTTAGCCATATATACCAGCGACGAACCCTTTCTTTCCAGGTAAGAGGGCAAAAGGGCGAGGATGCACCATGAGGATGGTTCACCGTAAAAACGGCGAAAAGAGTGTACAAAGCTTTTTTCATACAGGCCAAGGTCTTTCACAGCATGAAAGGACGGTTCAGAGCCGGTGGTGCCAGAGCTCTCAAAAATGATTGCTGCCTCCTCATCAAAGGATTTTACGCGACCGCTGCGGAACAGCTCAACGGGCAAAAAAGGAATTTCTTCAATCGTTGTCACATCCGCGGGAGACACCCGGAGTGCGTCACAAAATGTTTGATATACATTGTTGTTTTCATATTGAAAATGAAAAACATCCATGGCCAAACCGCGAAAGTCATCGGGGGTTTGTAACGTAAAAACGCGCTCAGCCAGTTTTTTTGCCCGGTCCATTGTTTGTTTTTTGCAAAGATACAAATCCGTTGGCGTGCATACGCGTTCAACGCGGAAAGAAAAACAGCGGCTTTTTTTTCACCGCAAAGACGCAGAGCACGCAAAGTTTTTAACCCCCAAGAAACAAAAACATGCACGAACTTTTCCAAAATAATCCACCGCAGTCAACACCTGATCATCCACAAAGTTTTCCTATCTTTGCAGAAAATTTAACAGAAGGTTTTTCGTTAAATATATGACTTGCTAATAAATTAACAACTCGCAGCGGAAGTTGTTAACCATCAATAAGTTCATTATCAAAAAAATAATCATTATGCATATTTCACACATCGAGCACATCGGCATCGCAGTAAAAAACCTCGAAGAATCCATCAGATTTTATGAAGAAGTTCTTGGACTGAAGTGTTATGCCATTGAAGAAGTGGCCGATCAGAAGGTGAAAACAGCCTTTTTTATGGTGGGGCAGACCAAGGTAGAGCTGCTGGAATCCACCGATCCGGAAGGTCCCATCGGCAAATATATCGAGAAAAGAGGCGAAGGGGTTCACCACATGGCCTTTGCCGTAAAAGGGATTGAAGATGCGCTGGCTACAATGGACGAGAAAGGGGTGCGCCTCATCGACAAGGCGCCGAGAAAGGGTGCCGAAGGTCTCGACATTGCATTCCTGCATCCAAAATCGACCCACGGTGTGCTGATGGAATTGTGTGAAGACAAAAACAAGTAGGGGGTGGTTATGGCTTTTGAAGAAAAGATCCAGGAGTTATTGCAAAAACGGGAACTGGCCAAACTTGGTGGCGGCCAGAAGCGAATAGACACACAGCACCAGAAAGGCAAGCTGACGGCACGCGAACGCATTGAACTGCTTTTGGACGACGGCAGCTTCGAAGAGTTTGACATGTTTGTGACACATCGCTGCACCGATTTTGGACTGGAAAAACAGCATTATTATTCCGACGGAGTGGTGACCGGCTACGGCACCATCGACGGAAGGGTGGTATATGTGTTTGCCCAGGACTTTACGGTTTTTGGCGGATCCCTGTCGCTGGCCTATGCAGAGAAGATCTGCAAGGTGATGGAGAAGGCCCTGAAGATGGGTGCACCGGTCATTGGCCTCAACGACAGTGGCGGCGCCCGTATCCAGGAGGGCGTGAACAGCCTTGCCGGCTACGCAGAGATATTCCAGCGCAACATCATGGCGTCGGGCGTTATCCCGCAGATCAGCGCCATTTTCGGACCCTGTGCAGGTGGCGCCGTGTACTCACCGGCTCTCACCGACTTCACCATCATGACCAAGGAAAACAGCTACATGTTTGTTACCGGTCCCAAAGTGGTAAAAACCGTTACCGGCGAAGAGGTAACGGAACAGGAACTCGGGGGTGCCCTGACCCACGGCAGCAAGTCGGGCGTCAGCCACTTCATTGCCGACGATGAACGGGAAGGCATCCTGATGATCCGCAAGCTGATCAGCTTCCTGCCCCAAAACAACCTGGAAGACCCGCCAATGGAGCCTTGCGACGACCCCATCGACAGGCTGGAAGATGAGCTCAACACCATCATCCCCGAAAACCCCAACAAGCCCTACAACGTAAAGGATGTGATCTATTCCATCGTTGACTACAGCGAATTCATGGAAGTACAGCGCAACTACGCCATGAATATCGTAACCGGCTTTGCCAGGTTTAACGGCATGCCTGTGGGCATCGTAGCCAACCAGCCCAACTACCTTGCAGGCGTACTCGATATCAATGCATCCCGTAAAGCCGCCCGCTTTGTTCGCTTTTGCGACGCCTTCAATATCCCGCTTGTTACCCTGGTGGATGTACCCGGATTTTTGCCCGGCACCAGCCAGGAATACGGAGGCATCATTATCCATGGTGCCAAGCTGCTGTTCGCCTATGGCGAAGCCACCGTGCCCAAAATAACCGTCATTTTGCGGAAAGCATACGGCGGCGCCTATTGTGTGATGAGCTCCAAACACCTGCGCGGCGACATTAACTACGCATGGCCCATGGCTGAAATTGCCGTAATGGGGCCCAAAGGTGCCATCGAAGTCCTTAAAAACAAGGAAATCAGACAAATAGAAGAGCCGGAAGAAAAGGCAGACTTCATCGCAAAGCATGAAGAAGACTATGTAAAGAAGTTTGCCACACCTTACAACGCAGCAAAATACGGTTATATAGACGATGTGATTGAGCCGAGAAATACACGATTCAGGGTGATCAGGGCACTGCAGTCGCTGGCCACAAAAAAGGATGTGAATCCACCGAAAAAACACGACAACATTCCGCTGTAACCGCATTTATGATCAAAGCCGGAATCAGCGTGAACAGGTTCAACCATTAAAATTATGATTGTCAATATGTTTTTGATCTTACAGATGTTTTTGGCAGATGGCTTTTCAGGTCTGCCATATACCATACTCAGTGAGTTTACCACTCATGATCCCTACGGTTTCATCATGGCCATGCTCGGTATGGGTATCGTATTTACCATTCTGATCCTCATTTACCTGGTGTTTTCCAATACCCCCAAGCTTTTTACACAGTCATTCAGGCAAAGCCTGAAGAACGTGTTCAAAAAGAAGCGCATAGAGGAAGTGCAGGCAGCGGGGCTTGCACCGGAACCCGAGCCCGAGCCTGACCTGACCGGCGAAATCAATGCGGCCATTGCGGCAGCCGTTCACCTGTATCGCTCTGAGCTGCATGATTTTGAAGACACGGTGATCACTATGAAAAAAGTTTCAAGGATATATTCCCCCTGGAGTTCAAAGATTTATGGTCTGAGGAATATCAACCAGCAATAGCGGGGCTGGTTTTGGACAAGGTGCTTCAAACAAAAGAAATAAACTGACGCATGAAGAAGTATAAGTTTACAATTCACGGTAACGAATATGAAGTTCACATCAAAAGTGTGGAAGACAATATTATTGATCTTGATGTGAACGGGTCTGCCTACAAGGTTGAGGTTGACAAAGTGATTCAGCCGGCCAAGACACCCAAGCTGGTTCGCTCGCGGGTATTGCCACCGGCACCAGACACCACCCCAGGGGAAAGCACCGGCGTAAAAGCCCCCGTGGCACCGGCAGGGAAAATACATTCCCCGCTGCCCGGCACAGTAGTGAACATTATGGTAAAAGAAGGCGACACCGTGAAAGTAGGACAAAAACTGATGATCCTGGAAGCCATGAAAATGGAAAACAACATCGACTCCGACAAGGATGGAAAAGTGATCTCCATTCCGGTGCGGCCCGGGCAATCAGTCATGGAAGGTGACACCCTTATTGAAATAGGAGAATAACTGTTTTATGGATACCGGTTTTTTTAGCTTTGTATATGAACAGGTGCTGGAGTTCGTGAGCCACACCGCGTTTTCCAACCTTACCTGGGGTCATGTGGTGATGATTGCCGTCGGCCTCTTTTTCATCAACCTGGCCATCACAAAACATTATGAGCCATTGCTGCTGATCCCCATCGGCTTTGGCATCATCATCGGCAACATCCCCTTTGACCTGACCGCCGATTTACAGATCGGGATCTATGAAGAAGGCAGTGTGCTGAACATGCTGTACTTCGGCGTTCAGCGGGGCTTGTACCCTCCCATCATATTTCTGGGTATCGGAGCAATGACCGACTTTTCCTCCCTTTTGTCGAAGCCGAGGCTGGTATTGCTGGGGGCTGCCGCCCAGTTTGGTATTTTTGCCGCCTATGCCTTTTCTCTCCTCCTTGGATTTGAGCCGGCCCAGGCCGGTGCGATCGCCATCATCGGCGGTGCCGACGGTCCTACCGCGATTTTCCTCTCATCAAAGCTTGCACCCGAGTTTATTGGTCCAATCGCCATCGCAGCGTATTCCTATATGGCACTGGTGCCCGTGATACAGCCACCCATCATGCGGCTTCTTACCACCAAAAAGGAAAGGGTTATCCGGATGAAGCCCCCGCGGGCAGTTCCAAAACAGGAAAAAATCATTTTCCCCATCGTAGGCATCCTGATGACCACCTTTATCATGCCCACGGCATTGCCACTGCTCGGAATGTTGTTTTTTGGAAACCTGCTCAAGGAAAGCGGTGTAACCAACCGCCTGGCTGAAACTGCCCGTTCGTCACTTGTCGATATCGTTACCATCTTCCTCGGACTGACGGTGGGTGCATCAACACAAGCTACAGTATTCCTTACCACCGAATCGCTGATGATCTTCGGCTTAGGTGCAGCCGCGTTCGCCATCGCAACCTTCAGCGGTGTGATCTTCGCCAAGGTGATGAATTACTTTTCGCCGCCCGACGACCGCATAAATCCGCTGATCGGTAACTCAGGGGTATCGGCCGTGCCTGACAGCGCACGGGTGTCGCAGCATATCGGACTGGAGTACGACAAAAGCAACCACCTGCTGATGCATGCCATGGCCGCAAACGTTTCAGGCGTTATCGGCAGTGCCATCGCCGCAGGTATCCTTTTGAGCTTCCTGGCTTAAAAAGCAAGTGTCCGTTATCTGTAATACAACCTGTAGGCCCAGGGCTCCAGTTGCATGCGGAGCTCACCATCGAAGTCAACCGCTTCCTCACTGAACAATTCCGTGTAGCTTCCCGGGAAAAGCTCTCCCTTGAATCTTACATCCAACGGCTTATCCGAGAGGTTCAGCACCACAAACACCTTGTCTTCTTCCTTTTCACGAACGAAAGCAAACACCTGCCGGTCATGGTTTGTAGGTACGCGAAGCATCTCACCGCCAAAGTCACCGTTCCACAGTGCACGGTTTTCTCTTTTCAGGCCCAGCAGGGTTTTGTAGAAGTCATGATATTTGAAATCACCCCAGTCGATCTGGTCTTTTTCGAAAAACTCCAGCATACGGTCAAACCCGGCTTCCTGTCCGTTGTACAGGAGGATGGTGCCCGGTATGGTGGCTGTAAACACGGCAAATGCCTCAACACCGTCTCCAAGGCGGTCAAATTCAGTGCCTGCCCACGAGTTTTCGTCATGATTGGTGATAAAATACATTTTGTATGAGCCATAGGGGAAGCCACCGGCATCTTCAACAAAGAAATAATTATCAATGGCCTTTACATTCTTTTCTCCGGCGGCTATGTCGTTCATGATATGATGCAGCCGCCAGCCATAGCCGGCTTCAAAGGCGTATTCATGCAATTCCGGGTTTTCTGCCTCCGCAAGCATAAAGATGGGCTTAATGGCTTCGAGCTCTTTGCGCGCGCGCACCCAAAAGTCAGTCGGCACATAATCGGCCACGTCACAGCGGAAGCCGTCAAGGCCGATTTCCTCAATCCAGAAACGCATCTCGCCGATCATGGCAGTTCGCAAAGCTTCATTGGTGTAATCCAACTGCAAAACATCTGACCAGTCTTCGTTTGGCGGCATAAAGTTTCCGTCTGCATCGAGCTCGTAAAACTCCGGATTGGTTTCAGTCCAGTAGTGATCCCAGGCGGTGTGATTGGCTACCCAATCCAGTATCACATACATGCCTCGCTCATGAGCACCGTCAACCACACGTTTGAAATCAGCCATGGTGCCGAATTCAGGATTGATGGCAGTATAATCGGCGATGGAATAATAGCTGCCCAGGGTGCCTTTCCTGTTTTTCTCCCCGATGGGCTGGATTGGCATAAACCACAGGATGTCCACACCCATCTCCTGCAAGCGGTCGAGGTGTTCCTCAAACGCGGCAAAAGTGCCTTCAGGGGAGAACTGGCGCGTGTTGACCTCATAAATGTTCGCATTGATACTCCACTCCGGGTGGTTTACCCTGCTGATCACTCTTTCGGCCGCCCGGTCATCCCTTTCTGTAGCAGGACCACAGGCAAAGATGGAAAAAGGGGCTAAGACCATTAATAATCTCCTGGTGATGTTTGATTTTTTTATTTTCATGTTGAATGAGTTTTATGGTTTCAGATTATGTTGCTTTTGTTCTTTCCGGTTTTACTTAATTCCCTTAGCGGGAAGTCAGGATTTCGAAGCTGTTGGGATGCATCTGCACTTCCAGCATTCCGTCAGACACAGTGAAAATGTTATCAAAGTGATTCTCAAATCCGCTATTGGCCATTCTGCCGGGAAGTTCTATATAAATCGTTTGTTCCTGGTCGCTGCGGTTAAACAGCACAATAGCATGATCGTCAAAGTAGGAGCGGCTGTAAGCGTAGATATGTGGCTTTACCTTAAGCGTTTGGAAGTCACCGTAAACAAAGGCGAGCTTGTCGGCGCGGAGGTGGGTGAGCCTGGCTGCATTATCGCGCACCCAGAGTTGTTTTTCCGTAAGGTTTTCGAACTTCATGGGTCGGCGGCTGTCGGGGTCGCTGGCACCGGGCATGCCGATTTCATCACCATAATAGATCACCGGCACCCCGGGAATTGTCATGATGAAGGCCGTAAGCTGCGACAATTTGTTGTAACCAATGGGGTCGCCCACACCGATTTCCCGCTCCCAGCCCGGCTCCGTGTCATCCTCATCAAAACGCAAATCACCACCCGCGAGTGAGATGAAGCGCGGCAGGTCATGGTTGCCGGTAATATTTCCCATCAGGTTGTTAAACCCATAGTGGTCAAAACTCTGGTGAATGCTGTAGTCTAAAGCCTCGAAAGAAGCGTCGCTCACGGCAAACACCGTGCGGGCATCGAAATAGAGGTTGAAGTCGAATTGCCCGTCGAGCAATCCGCTGCCTACATAGCTGCCGATCAGTTCGCGACTGCCAAAGGTTTCCCCGATCTGGAAAAGACGTTTGTTATTAGGGATCATGTA
>SL_3KL_010_SEDDRAFT_10004500_pt1 | contig 12590 bp, 20 predicted proteins | sample SodLakKL_010_SED_2_FD_10381 | JGI IMG/M metagenome (IMG submission 10381)
CAACGTCGTAGGCCGGTGTAGCGGCCCGTAGACGCAGGAATCGCTCGAACGCCTCCGCTTCCCAGCGGGGGCGTTTCTGCGTCCGTGACGCCATCTTGACACCAGTAGGGGTCGTGACGCCGCGTTCCTGCGGGTCTGTTGCTGTGTTGGCGGGTGTTCATCCGTCTCCGAAGATGGCGGTGGCGGTGATCTCGGCGGCGGTGGCGTCGTCGCCTTCGAGGGCGTGGGCGTAGACCTGCATGGTCACGGCGGGGTCGGCGTGGCCGATGCGTTGTGAGACGACCTTGATGGGCACGCCTGCGCGGAGCGCGAGGGTCGCCCAGGTGTGGCGCAGCCCGTGGACGCCGATGCGGGGCAGGCCTGCGGCGTCGACCTGTCGGGTGAACTGCTGCGAGGCGCGTTTGGGTGGTATGGCGGTGCCGTCGGGGCGGGTGAAGACCAGGTCGCGATCATGTTCGTTGGTTGACCAGGCCGGGCCGGCAGCGAGCCGTTCCTCGAGTTGCCGCCGCCGGTGTTCGTTGAGGACGGCGACGGTGCGGGTGTCGAGCGCGATGGTGCGTTCGCTGTCGTCGCTCTTGGCGTCCCGTTGCCAGACGATGACACCGTTGGCGACGGTCACGGTCTGACGGATCGTGAGTCGTGCCCGGTCGAGCTCGAGGTCGCTCCATCGCAGCGCGAGCGCTTCGGCACGTCGCAGGCCGGTGGTGGCGATGAGGAACCACAGGGCGTGGTGCCGGTCGTTGCTCTCGCGGCTGTGGTCGAGGAAGGCGACGAGCTGGTCGCGGGTCCAGCAGTGGTCGCGGGCGTTGCGGGATCGGGCGCGTCGGGCCTTGGGTGGGTTGGCGAGGTCGGCGACGTTGCGGGGCAGGAAGCCGCGGGCGACGGCGGCTTCGAGTGCAACGTGCAGGCAGCCGTGGACGTTGCGGACGCTCTTGGCGCTCAAGCCCTCGCGGAGGTCGGGGGTGCAGCCTGCGACCGGGCAGGTCCGTCCGTCGGTGCGGCATGGTCCGCGGCGTTTGCCATCTACCTCGAGGCCGCGGTAGAGCCGGTCGAGGTGTTCTGGGGTGAGCTGCTCGAGGCGGATCCCTTGTCGGCCGGCACGGGGCGTCGACTTCAGACCTTGGATCGGCTCGCTGCCTCAATCAGCGTCGCTCGACGTCCAAGCCGCGTCGTCCGGGTCGCGGTCGACGGTGTCGATGGTGCCGGCAAGACGGTGTTCGCCGAGGAACTGGCGGACGTCCTGCGGCGGCAGGGCGTCGTGGTGCTGTGCGCTTCGGTCGACGGTTTCCACAACCCGGCTGAGATCCGCCGTCGTCGTGGGCGTGGCTCACCGGAAGGGTTCTGCCTGGACTCCTACGACGACAGCGCGTTGCGTCGTCTGCTGCTCAACCCCCTGGCGAACGGAGGCGACCGTCGGGTCGTTCGGCGCGTCTACGACGTGCATACCGAACAGCCAGTCCCTGCGGTCGTTGAGGCCGCGGACGATGTGGAAGTACTCGTGTTCGATGGGATCTCCGTGCATCGCTCCGAACTGCGTGACGAGTGGGACCTCTCGGTGCTCATGGAAGTCGAGTTCGGTGTTTCGATCCCGCGCGGTGCGGACCGCGGGTACGGGGACCCCGACCCCGCGGCTGCGTCGAACCATCGCTACGTCCAAGGCCAACGTCACTACTTCGCCACCTGCCAGCCCCGCCACCACGCCACGTGGGTCGTCGACAACAATGACCTCGCCGACGCCCACATCGTCGAGACAACCAACACATGGTCGCGTCACCTCAGGACATGTCGCTGGGATCCGCCGAACGTGTCAAGCGTGGCTATGGGCGCCGCAGGCGACAGGAACACACGGGCGTTGCCCACACGTTCCGACTGCCGTCTGCGCCCCCGCGATATCATGCGATACCGCCAACGGAGGAGTCACGCATGACCGACGTGCTGATCCGTGACGTTCCCGAGGACGTCGTCTCCGCGATCGAGGCGAAGGCCAAGCGGCTCGGACTGTCCCGGACCGAGTATCTCCGCCGGCAGATGCTGCGGGTCGCCTCGACGTCCGATGAGCCCGTCAGCGTCGAGTCGTTCCGCGAGTTCGCGCAGACCTTCGCGGACCTCGCCGACCCCGAGGTCATGCGTGGGGCGTGGGAGTGACCGACTGGCTCATCGACAAGTCCGCTCTGGTCCGTCTCGGCGACGCCGTGGATGGGCGGACGTGGGCCGAGCGGAGCGAACGCGGGCTGGTGCGTGTGAGCACCGTCACACGGCTGGAGATCGGGTTCAGCGCCCGGAGCGGAGATGAGCTGCGGGCGGGTCTGCGGCGGCCACCACTGGCCTCCATGCCGGTGGAGTACCTGACGCCGGCCGTCGAGGACCGCGCCGTCGAGGTCCAGCAGTTGCTCGCCGACCGTGGACACCACCGGGCTCCGGCGGTGCCCGACCTGTTGATCGCGGCGACCGCTGAGCTGGCTGGCCTGGCGGTTCTCCACCTCGACAAGGACTTCGACGTCATCGCCGCGGTGTCCGGCCAGCAGCTCGAACGGCTCCGTCTCCAGGAGTAGCTCGCAACGGGCGTTTCTGACCGGTCTCGTTCGTCGTGTGCTCTGCGCCGAACTGCATTGTTGCCACTTCGATGGCACTGTGACACCATCGAGGTGGTAGGCAAGGAGTCTCCATGACCGTCACCGTGAAGGTGGACGCACAGGGCCGCGTCGTCATCCCGCAGGCCGAGCGTGAACGACTGGGTCTGCCGCAGGGGGGTGCCCTTGAACTCGTCCCGACGCCCGAAGGTGTGCTGCTTGAGCGACGCCATCAGGCCACGGTCACCTCGGGCGAGGACGGGCTACCGATGGTCACGCTCAACGCGGTCAGCACCGTGAGCAACGCCGACGCGATCGAGGCCATCCACACCCAACGAGATGACCGGTGATCGATACGTCTGTCATGGTGGCGGGCCTGGTCACCAACCACGAGTTCCACGCGCTCGCCCGTCCCCACGTCGCCGCCGCTGCTCGCGGTCAGGTGCCAGGCATCGTCCTCGCAGAGACCTGGGCGGCGCTGCGCCGTGCACCATGGCACCTCGACGCGCGCACCGTCGAGGCGGCCCTGGCTCCGTGGAGCGACGAGCACCGCATCGTCGTGACACCGACGTCGGCCTACCTCGAGGTCCTGCGCACGGGCCGGTCGGTGAACCTCGGCGGGAACGTGCACGACCTGCTCATCGCCCTGACATGCCGGGACCACAGCCTCCCGCTGACCACGCTCGACCGACGTCAGTCCACCCTGGCAGCGCAACTCACCGGACTGGACACAACGCTCCTACTGCCCGCCGAGTAGCCATGAACGGTCGCGCCGTCGGAACTGGGTCCCGACGACTCGCACGGGTAGCGATTGCGGGCGTTGTCCACACGTCGAGCGATCTGTAACTGGATGCCCGCCGGCAGCCTATATATACTTGTGGAATCACGTATATCCGGAGGTGTCAATGACGAAACGACTCATCGACGTGGACGACGAAGTCCTCGAAGCTGCGCGGCGTGTCCTGGGCACCGACACCATGAAGGACACCGTCAACGCTGCGCTGCGCGCAAGCGTGCAGGCGGCCGAGCGGCGACAACATGTGGACCTGGCAGCGCTCAAGCGGTTCGCGGCCGCCTCACGTGACCTCCGTGACGACGACGTGATGGCGGACGCGTGGCGCTGACGCCCGCCTCCTGGCTGGTGGACAAGTCGGTGCTCGCCCGGGTTGATGTCGCAGCCGTCGCTGACGCCGTCCTACCTCGCGTGCAGGCCGGTCAGGTCGGCGTGGCGCTTCTGACCGAGCTCGAGGTCGGCTACTCAGCGCGATCCAGCCAGGACTACGACGCGACGCGCCAGGATCTGCTCGACCTGCTGATCCCGGTCACGATGCCGCTGCGCGCCGAGGAACGAGCCCGTGAACTGCAACGCGACCTGGTGGCCCGGGGGCAGCACCGTGGGGTGAGCGTCCCCGATCTGGTGCTCGCCGCCGTCGCGGACATCGAGGAGCTCACGATCCTCCACTACGACGCCGACTTCGATCTGATTTCCAGTGTCACCGGTCAGCCCACCGAATGGGTCGTGCCGCGTGGCAGCATCGACTGACTGAACGATCGCCGCGCGTGGGTAGCAAGACCGGGCGTTGCGGCTCGGTCAGGCGATGCCGGCGTGCGCGACATCCGAGAGAGTCAACCTCGTTCCGGGTTACCCCGCGGCTGCGATCTGCTTCTGGTCGAAGTCGACCACGACCGTGCCCGAGACCGCGTTGCCCTGCTGGGCGTCAGCGATCCGCGCGAGTTCCTCGGCGACCTCGTCGGTGACTGTGGTCGTCCCGCACCGGTCGCAGACCTGTGCAGGAACATGGCGAACAACGACGATCACCGCTCGGGTGTCGTCAGTCTCGGTGATGAGCTCGTCATCGAGGTGGCCACCCAGGTTGCAGACGGCGCACTGAGGTCGCTGCGCGGTCATCGCTTCCTCCGTCTCGTTCGGCCGTCCGGGAAGTCCTCGCGGTCAACCTCGTACACGGTGGTGACAGTGTGCAGGGTGTCGCCGGGGTTGACCACCAGGATGATGTGGAACTCACGCGCTCCGACACGGCCATACAGGCGCTTGCCGATGCGGCCATCGGTTGGGTTCGGCATCGTCTCACATACATCAGCGCGGTCGATGATCTCGCGTACCTGTTCGATCGTGAGACCGAGCACCCGGGCCTTGCGATGAGCATGGAGGGTGACTCGGTAGGCCGCCATATGGTCCTCGCTTGTCGGCCGCGGTCATTCGACGTGGCTGCACGCGCGGTCGCGCGAGCAACTCATGTTCACCGATGGGTGCGACACGGGAAGCGAGGCCGGGAATCTGAGCCGGATGCGCCGGCACACCGGTTACGCCTTGCCTGCCACCTCCTGTCTGAACCCCAAGGGCGGCCCGCCCTGCCGGTGCGACGGCGTCATCGGCAGTGCCCGAACTCGGTGATGAGCGCCACATGGCGCGGACACGGTCACTCGACCAACATGCGCACAACCGCCGCATGTGCACGATGCCTATGACCAGCGGGGCAACCGGGGCGGTGCAGTTATGGGCGACGCTGGCCGTCGAGCCCGGCGACCGAAATCACTGCCGTGCGGCGGTCGGGACGGTATCACTGTGGTACCGTCACGACATGGCCTTGACGCTGCGTACCGACGAAGAACTCGAACACGCGCTCACGACCCTGGCGGAGCAGGAAGGGCTGTCCCGCCAGGAGATCATCCGGCGGGCGGTGCTCGAGCGCTACGAGCGTGCTGGGCATCGCGCTCGCGTCGATGACAGCGCCCAACGGATGGTGGACCGCTGGGGTGATGTCCTCGAGCGGCTCGGGTCGGTGTGAGCGAGCTCGACCACCTCGATGTCGAGGACCTGCTCCGGCTGACGAGGCTGCTGCAGGCGGGCCCTGTCCGTGACGTCGGGCTCCTCGAGGCGGCGTGTGCACGACCGCGGGCCAGGGTCCTCGGGGACGAGGCCTACCCGACGCTCGAGCTCAAGGCCGCGGCCCTGCTGCACTCGCTGGTGCGTAACCACGCCCTCGTCGATGGCAACGAGCGTCTCGCCTGGCTTGCGGCCGTCGCCTTCCTCGACTGCAACGCTCACACGGTGGACCTGGACGATGACGCGGCGTTCGAGCTGGTCATGGCCGCCGCCGAAGGCCACCTCGACGTCGAGCAGATCGCCCACCGGCTGGTGAGCCACCCAAGCTGACCGCGACGGACTGGTTGGAGCGGATGAGTAGGGTCGCAGACGGCTACGCCGTGGACTGGCCTGCGACCCATGCGGTGCGTGCGCTCATCGGCCAGGCTGAGCAGGGATCCGCCGCGACCGGTGGTCCTTCGACGGGCAAGACCGCGGCGGGGGCTCATCGGCAACGGTCGTGGTGGTCACCGGTCGACCTGGCATGCAAGGACACCCGGAGCTGTGGACCTCGCTCGGTGGCTTGCCCCCGCTACCCGCGGACCGAGGTCGCCTCCGATCGGCTCGCTCACTGCTCGGCGGCTGGGTCGACTGGCTGGACCCCGTGGGGTCGAGGTCCCTCGCTGGCGGGAGGCCTACCGGTCCAGCCCGGTTGCGACTGGTCACCGCGCAGAAGCCACTGCGCGCTACCCGCGTCGCCTGGCCATGTCCGCGGGCAGGGCCCGAGCTACCGGGGTCCTGTGAAGGCATCGGAAAGGCCGGTACTCACGAGGATGTCACCATCGCTCATGCGATCGAAGAGCCCCAGGTCCCCAGGTCGGGGCGATCTTGACGTCGCTGGGGAGCCGGGACCTCCCCGTGAGCGTGTGAGCCTGTTCAGGGGGCCGTTGCCGCCCCGGACATCGCGGCTGCTCTCTGGCTGCGGAGAGCGGTCGAGCACGGTCGGTGTGACGGCGCACGGCAAGAGGTCCCGGTGGTCCTGCCCTCCGGTCGGGGCACTGGTCGCGCGCACGGTGGGCGCGGTCGTGTCCGTGGCCGTGGCCGTGGCCGTGGCCGTGGCCGTGGCCGTGGCCGTGGCGGGCTCCCTAGTGGGGCCAAGGGGCTGCAGGCAAGAGGACATGTTCCCTGTCTGGAGTCCATCGGCCCTGCCGTCCCGATGTGGCCCGGGGGCACGATGCTCAGGTCACCCCACATGGCGGGGTGCGGGAGGAGAACGCCGATGAAGGCTGCGGTGATCGCCCACTGGACGGGCATGGTGCCGGGACGGGAACGCGAAGCGTTCGAACTCGCCCGAGAAAGCGACGAGTTCTGGGGCAAGTTCCTCGAGGAGGGCAAGATCGACGACATGAGCTGGTTCCTCGGAGCTGAGGGCACGAGCTACCACATCATCCGAGGCGACGAGGCGTCACTGCGCGAGATCGGGATGACGCCCGAAGCCCTGCTGCTGGGGGCCAAGTGCAGCCTCGTCCTGACCGACTACGGGTACGGCGTGTTCGCGACCGGTGACGCCGCCGAGGCGATGATGGGCGCGTACGAGCAGACGGCGAAGGAGCTGCAGCTGGTCTAGCCGCCGTTGCGCGCTGGACCATTCCGCGGCTGCGGGTGTGTGAAGGGCCGGGACGCATGGGTCGCGACGCGAGCTCGTGAGCGTGTCACGGTCGGTGCCGTCCCGGCGTCCGGAGCGCACATCGCCATCCCGCTCGCCGCGGGAGCCTCCACGCCTGCTGGGCCTCAGGGTCTGGGAGTTGTACGCGCCTGCGGACCGCTCCTTGGGACCCTGAACCCACGCAGCACGACCCCTCTGTCGAGCGGTCCGGCGGTGGAGAACCGACGGCGATCCGTTCGAGGTACACCGTGTCAGCGCCACTCCGCTGCACTCTCCTCGGCAGCGATGAGGACGTCGTCGGGAACGCCCAGGCCGCCGAGCTCGAACACGGTCGCGACCTCCTCGAGAGACAGCGACCGGCCACTCACGATGTTCTGCGCGAAGGAGATGCCGTTCGCGCGCAGCTCGTCCAGCGTGACCGGCCGATCGAGCTCGGTGAGCGACTCGAGGTGGATGACCCCGATCTCTCCACCCGGCTGGATGCTGAGCCGCTGGTGGAGCTGGTGGAGATCGCCGACCCCGAGGAGGCGCCCGTAGCGTCTGAACAGTTCCGCGGCGAGGCCCACCTCGTAGTCGCCGGGGTAGACGGAGTAGCCGCGGATCGCCCGAAGCTCCTCGGGGACCGACCGGTCCTTGACGAGGTGGAAGAACACCCCGCCGGTCGCCAGCGCCTTGAACCCCTTCGTGTTGCGCCGCCAGAACAGGGCACGGTCAGTCTGGTCCCTGAGGTGGAGCTGCAGCTCCCACCAATCGCCGTTGGTGATGCCGATGTAGCCAGGCGCCGCTCGCGTGGAGCGGCGAGCCAGGGACCCGATGAGCTGACCGGTGCTGGCCTGCAGCCGGGTGAGTCTGCGGCGGTCCTCGCGCTCGAGGAGGCGGCGGTCACGTGCCCGCTGGCGGTACCGGTCCCAGTCACCACTGCGCCGCAGCAGGCTCAGCGGGGTGCCGTGTTCCCACACGAGCTCGTACCGCTCCCGCTGTCCGTCCGCCTCCGCGGAAGGATCGGGGAACGTGAGCTCCTCGAACTGCTCGACGTTGGTCGTCCAGCCTGGTCCGGTGAGGTTCGCGGATCCCGAGATCGTGCGCAGCTCCCCGCGACGCTCGACGAGGTACAGCTTGGGATGGAAGGTCGAGGCGGAGACCGCGCCGTCCGCCACCACCCGCACATCGATCCCGGCGTCGTCGAGCTGCTCGACCGCCAGCGGATCGCTGATGCCGAAGCCCAGGCCGACCACCGCGCGACTGCCTCGAGGTGGCTCCAGCTGGAGCAGCTTCGAGGTGCCCGAGGACTTGGCGTAGGCCGCGGCGATGTGGACGCACTGGGCACCGTCGAAGGCGGCGCGCATGCGGCTGTGCAGCGCGACCTGCTGGTTCAGCCCCGGTTCGTACTTCATCGGCTCCCCGCTCCCGTGGGGAGGCTAGGCGAGCGTCACGGCCGTAGGTCGGCTCGACGCCACTACGCTCCGCAGCCGGCGATGGGGTCGACGTGGCGAAGCTGTACTGGGGGACGACGGCCGCGTTCGTCGAGAGCCGCATCGACCACCTGGCCGTTGAGGCCGCCGCCGAGCAGGTCAACGCCGACGACGAGGTGGCACCGTGACCCAGGACGGGGTGGACGAGCTGCGGTTGCGGCTGCGCGAGTTCGCGCGAGAGCGGGACTGGGAGCAGTTCCACACCCCCAAGAACCTGTCCATGGCGCTGGCCGGCGAGGTCGGGGAGCTGCTCGAGATCTTCCAGTGGCTCACCCCCGAGCAGACCGCCGAGGTCATGGACTCCGGCCGGGCCGACGACGTCCGCGACGAGCTCGCCGACGTGATGATCTACGTCGTACGGCTCGCTGACATCCTCGGCGTCGAGCTGCTCGAGGTGGCCCACACCAAGCTCGAACGCAACCACCACCGGTTCCCGCCCGGGGACGTCCGGGGCCGGGCCGACGTCCAGCCCGATCCTGCCCCTTAGCGGCTCCCGCGTCCGGGCCGAGCCTCGCGGCGCCGGCCACGCTGCTTCGGTTCCGGAGCACCCGACCCGACCAGGGTCTTGCCGATCAGCCTGGGGTCGGGCTCCAGCTTCGGACGTGGCCGCTTGTCGTGATCGTTCTCGCTGCTGTGGCCGTCGTCGTCTCTGGGCCCTGTACCCATCACGCAGCCCCTCCCATCAGGACGTCGATGACCGCAACCGTCGTCGCAACCAGCAACAGCACGACCGCTACGGCTCAGAGTAAGGCCTTGCGGCGACTCTGTCGGTAGTTGCTGGCGAACACCTCAGCGTTGGTCGCGGCGACACGACCGACGACCACGGCTGGGCTTCCCTCTCCGAGCTACAACAGCTCAGCGGGCCGCAACCCGAGGCGATGTCGAGGCCACAGACCCGCGAAGCCCACGAGCAGGCACAGCGCGTAGAGAGCGAGCGCGGTCATCCACAGGATGCTGAACTTCGGTTCCAGGACCCTCACGGAGACCGCAGCTGCGGCGAAGCCTGCGATGACCGCTGCCTTGGTGTCGAGTGGCGCTGGAGCAACAACTGCCGATAGAGACTGACAGGCTGCGTCCTGACGTGGAGGCCATATGGAGCTGCGGGTTGTCGGTTGGAACTTGGATGGCTGGCACACGATCCGGGACGAGCAACGGAGACTCCTCGACGAGATCCGTGCGGATCTCGTCCTGCTGCAGGAGGTCACCCCTGCGTCGTTGGACCGGCTGCGGCACGACGGCTGGCACGGGACATCAGCCCTCGAACTGGTCGCTGGCAACCACACGGAACGCCGCGGCGCCAGACCACGGTTCGCGTGTGCCCTGCTGGCACGCGGGGACGTCACCGTCGTCACGTCCGGCCTCATCCCAGGGGCGCCGTCGCCTGTTCGCGCCTTGATGTCGCAGGTGCGCGTCCATGGCGCGACGCTCACCGTGATCAGCGCTGCCCTCCCGCCAGGATCGATGTGGGGGCGGGCTGCCAAGGTCGCACAAGCTGACGCGATCTCCGAGGCGCTCCAGGCGGCCGGCTCGCCGGCAGTCATCGGGATGGATCGCAACGGCCCGAGGTTCGAGCGCTGGGATCCAGCTGACACCGAGTGGTGGCCTGAGGACCCGGCACCCTTCTTCGCTGAGGACGCTGCGCATGGGTGCGTCGATGTCCTCGACCGCTGGTACTCCTGCAACCCCGATGCCCTCACCCTAGCCAGGCAACTACGTCCGGCGGGGCCTCGCGAGGTGTCGTTCATCGAAGTACGTGCCGATCCCGCCATCGAGCGACGCTACGACGTCATCATGGCCTCGAGCGCCTTCGAGGTCCGTGACGTCCGCTACCGCTACCGCGACGCCATCGAGGCTGGTAGCGACCACGGCATCGTGGAAGCAACACTCAGGCTCTGAACGCCCGCGATGATCGCGGTCGCATTCCTTGCGGATCGCCAGCGCGGCCAGGCTCACCATGGCGATCACGGCTACGGGACGTCCACCTCGATCACGTACGCGTCATGGTCCGACAGGCGACGGCCGTCCGCCTCCGCGTGAACACGCTCGGCTCTTCTGATGTGCCAGGTGGCTGGCACCGCGACGTGGTCGATGCTGTAGACGCCAGCGATCTGGTGCGGGAGCGCCGCGGTCGGCACCTGCAAGCCGAAGGCGTCCAAGAGCTCCACGAGTGACGCACGCCCGACGCGGCTGCCCAGGACTCGCCCATCCAGGGAGTGGTTCCAGTCCCCGCCCCAGATGAGATCCCCAGCCGGTCGTCGTGCCCGCAGCCCTTCCAGTACGGCCCGGATGCGATCGTCGTGCCGGTCACCGGCCCACGGCCCATGGCGTCCGCACGAAGGCCAGGGCAGGACGGAACTCCAGATCGTGACCTCGCCGCAGGTGGCGGCGGCGGTCGCAGGGTCGGGTTCATCCCCGGGGGTGAGGTCGCTGGCGAAGATGGCGGCCCAGAACTGCGCTCGGGCCATCTGCCCCTGCGTCGTGTGGCGACCGAGGCCGGGCAGAAACACGTGCTCGGGAATCTCGGTCAGAAGCCAGACGTCGCACGCCTGCTCGCTGACGAGTCGCTGGTGCCGCTCGTCCCAGCGCGCGTCGACGTTCCATGTCCCGATCCTCATGATCCCCCGAGTTCTCATCGACCGATCAGACTACGTGCGGTCGGGTCCACGGCGTGGGCCGCCCTCGCCTTCCGTGATAGCGAACCCCGAGTCGGTGCAAGTTCCAGTGCCCCACGAGACGAGCAGGAGTGCCTACCGACGACGATCACCGCGCATCTCACGGCTGACGCCTAGGTTCAGGTCAGCGAAGCGGAGGGGCCTATGCAGGTCGCGATCTGGTCCATCACCGATGGCCAACCGGTCCGACTTGAACAGCGTCGTGAGTTTCTCGAGGTCGATCTGGAGACCTGGATCGAGCGACATCCAGACCTCGCGATGGAAGGCATGAGTTGGGTGGGTCGACAGATCGTGCTGCCCGACCGCAGCCGGCTCGACCTCGTCGGGGTCAGTCGTGAGGGCGCATTGGTCATCGCAGAACTCAAGCGCGCCCACCTCGGGGTCTGGGCACTCACGCAGGCGATGCACTACCTGCTCACGATCTCGGCGATGGAGCCCGACGCGATCCTGCGCAAACTCAAGCTCGACAGCGACACCCGTGACACATTGGCCACGGCGCTGAGCGCGGAAGGGGAGCTCGACGTCATCCTGTTGCTGATCGGTACCGGACGTACCCCCGAGCTCGAGCGGGCGACCTCGTTCCTGAGTGACCGCGGGCTCGACGTCACGGTTCGAGTCGTGTCGTTCACGCCGTTCGTCGACGAGGGTGGGCGAGTGTTCCTCGCACGCGAGGTCGATGAGCACGAGCAACCTTCGGAGGAACTGACGCCGCGACAGCGTGGCCGTCGGGCGGCGAGTGTGGAACGGATCCAGGAACGTGCCCGCGACTTCGGAGTCGGGCCGAGCATCGAAGCGGCGATCGATCTCGCTCAGGAGCTCGGCCTGCGAGTCAAGCCGTGGCCGAAGTCGATCACCGTGGTGCCACCCTTCACGCACGGCAGGACGCTCATCTACCTGTCGCCGAAGGCGGACGGGCGGGTCGGCTTCGGATACAGCGTCGACAACCTCGTGGCGCTCTACGACGCTGATGCCGACGTGGTTGCTGAAGCGCTCGGGGGGAACTGGGAGGATCTGCCACCTGGCGAGCTCGATGTGCGGCTCAGCGGCTTCCGGGACCTCATGCTCCAACTGCTCCGTGACGACGAGAGCCCGAGCTGAGCCGGCCGTGCGTGCCCATGCGTCGCGGAGAGTCCGTGCACCGAGGGCTGTTCCACGGGATCGTCGATGGATACCGGTGGCACGGCGATGCGATCGCCGCCCCGGTCCCGTAGTCGCTCTCTGGGTGACGATCTTTGCTCCCGTCCGCGGCGCTACCCGTCGGTGCCTGCCTTCACCTTCCAGCACATCATCCCCGGCCTGGACGAAGCGGGTGCGAGCCGGTTCGACCTGCTCGTGTCCGGAGATGGCGGAGCAAGCGATGAGCCACATCAGAGCTACTGGCTCGTG
>SL_3KL_010_SEDDRAFT_10004501_pt1 | contig 12584 bp, 16 predicted proteins | sample SodLakKL_010_SED_2_FD_10381 | JGI IMG/M metagenome (IMG submission 10381)
ATCCGGCACCACCGGTTACGATACTGAACATTATAGACTAATAGGGGAGATAGACCATAGAAGTACCGTTATGTTCATCGGCATCGATCATGGAACGACAGCCATCCGCTTCGCCTCAGCAACCGGAGGTTTCAAGATGAGTCGGAGTGATGCGCGGGATTTTGTGATCGATGATCTCACCCGCCTCTGCCCGGTTGAAGAGATTGAAGGTATCGCTCTCTGTTACTCAATGGGTGATAACTTCACCGCAATCACCGATATACAGAAGTTGAAGAACCGGGGGGTTATTACCCGCGAAGGTGCGGGGGAGCATGTCGGCGGCGGCACCCGGGTCTATGATATGATCGCCGCCTCCGGCATCCCCGCTGTCGCCATCCCTGGCATTCATCGGGGATCCGATACCGATCCACGGTTCAAAGTCTATTCACATCAGACAAGCCCTGAGAAGATCGGCATAGCCTACGCAGTCTCAAAGGATCTCGGAGAAACCTTCGTTGTCTCGGATACAAGTTCCAATACCGTCACCCTCCTCATCAGGGAATCACGGATCATTGGGGGATTCGATGCCTGTATCTTTGCCCCCGGCACACGCCACGGCGCACTGGATGTGGATGCGATACGAAGAGTGGATGAAGGTATTGAGAGTGCAAATGAGGCATTCATGCATGCGGGAGTGACCGATAATCTCCCCGAAGATCTCCATCTCCCAACGATTGCCCTCTTCGCTGCGATGGAGTGTGCATCCCTCCTCCTCCTTGCCCCGGAGGCGAAAGTGGCACTCGCCGGATCGTGTGCGCCCGCCATAGCCGGAGAGGTGAGGCAGCTCCTCTGCCGTGATGTTGCAACCTATGATGAATGGTCCGCCTCGCGGGGCCTTTCGATGATCGCAGAGGATATCGCGGATGGTCGAAGAGAAATACTAGGAATTCCTGTGGACGTGTAAATTTATATGATTAATCGTGTAAGATTATACGGGGTTATTCTTGAGAGAGTTACGCATCCACGGAAGAGGTGGGCAGGGCTCTGTCACCGCGGCTGAGCTGATTGCAGTTGCAGCATTTGCAGGTGGCTTATATGCCCAGGCCTTCCCCGCTTTTGGTGTCGAACGGCGTGGTGCTCCGGTACAGGCATTCGTCAGGCTAAGTGACGAGACGATCCGCCTTCGGAGCCAGGTTTATGAGCCGGACTACATCATCGTCCAGGACAGCACACTGATTCGTGACGTCAATGTCTTCGCCGGTATGAAACCGGGCGGGATTGCCATCGTCAACACAGAGAAGTCAGGCGGATATAACGCACCCGAGGGTGTCAAACTGATCACTATCGATGCCACAAAGATCGCGCTTGAAGAGATCGGGTTACCGATCACAAACACAGCGTTGCTTGGGGCTTTTGCCGCAGCAACCGGCGAAATCGATTTTTCTGCACTTGAAGACGCAATCCGCGGCAGATTCGAGGGCAGGCTCGCTGAGACAAACATACGATCCGCCCAGAGAGCCTTTGAGATGGTGAAGGGAGGGAATGCATAATGCCGTTAAATGTCGGATGTACTGCCCGCCCTGGTCGGGGCAGGGATAATAAAACAGGTTCATGGCGGGTTTTCTACCCGATCTTTACAGAAGAGACCTGCTCCGGCTGTGAGATCTGCATACTCCTCTGCCCTGAGGGATGTATTGAGAAGCAGGGCGAGAAGAAGTATGTGCCGGATCTCGACTACTGCAAAGGCTGCGGCCTCTGCGCTGAAGAGTGTCCCGGAGACGCGATCACCATGGAAAAAGAGGAGAAATAGATGAAAGAGATACTTGAAGGATCACACGCGGTCGCCGAGGCTGTCAGGCTCTGCCGGCCACAGGTCGTCTCCGCGTATCCGATCACTCCCCAGACCCATATCGTCGAGGCGCTCGCCTCGATGGTCGCAGACTGTAAGCTGGATGCCGAGTATATCTGTGTCGAGAGCGAGTTCTCCGCACTCTCCGCATGTATCGGCGCCTCAACCGCCGGATCGCGGACCTACTCGGCAACCACAGCACAGGGCCTTGCCCTGATGTTTGAGGTCTGCTTTAATGCAGCAGGGATGCGCCTCCCGATCGTGATGACGATCGCAAACAGGGCGATGAGTGCACCACTCTCCATCTGGAATGATCAGCAGGACTCAATCTCACTTCGTGACTCCGGCTGGATCCAGCTGTATGCCGAAGATAACCAGGAGGCACTCGATCTCCATCTCCTTGCATACCGGGTCTGTGAAGACCATGACATCCTCCTGCCGGCATTCGTCTGTTTTGACGGCTTCATCCTCTCACATACCTATGAGCCGGTCGACATGCCGGCACAGGAAGAGGTCGATGCATATCTGCCCGCCTTCAACCCATACCAGCGTCTGGATGCAAAAGATCCCATCTCCTTTGGGATGTATGCCACCCCGGACTACTACATGGAGTTCCGCTACGAAAACCAGCGGGCAATGCTCCGGGCCAAGGAAGCGATTGTAAAGTATGGAACCCTCTTCAAAGAGCAGTTTGGACGTGATTACAGCGGACTCATTGAAGGGTACGAGCTTGAGGATGCAGAGATCGCCCTTGTTGCAATGGGATCGATCTGCGGCACCGTGAAAGACGCAATCGATGAGATGCGAAAAGACGGTATCAAAGTCGGGCTCCTGAAGATCCGGTGCTTCCGTCCATTCCCTGACGAGGAGATCGCCGCCGCACTTGCACATGTAAAGACGGTCGCTATTCTTGACAAGAACGTCTCCCTTGGATCAAAGGGTGCAGTCGGCCTTGAGATCAAGGATGTACTCTATGGATCGTCTATTGCGGTCTATGACTATATCCTCGGGCTTGGTGGAAGAGATATCAGAAAGAAGGACATCAGAGCGATAACAAAACTTGCCGAACAGGGGAGTGGAGATATGTTCTATGGACTGCGCGAGGAGTTGTTGTAAATGGTCGATAAAAGTATTGAAAACTTCGAGTGTGGTCACCGGGCCTGTGGCGGGTGCGGTGCGGCAACCGCTGTACGGATGATCCTCAAAGGCGCCGGGGAGGATGTCATCGTCGTCTCCCCGACCGGATGTCTTGAGGTCTTTACGACACCCTACCCGGAAACAGCATGGAAGGTCCCCTGGATCCACTCACTCTTTGAAAATGCCGCAGCGGTCGCTTCAGGAATCGAGGCTTCACTCAAACGGCAGGGGCGCAGCGAGAAGGTTCTCGTCATCGGTGGCGACGGGGCAACGGTCGATATCGGGATGCTCTGCCTCTCGGGGGCCTTTGAGCGGAACCACGACATCACCTACATCTGCTATGACAATGAGGCGTACATGAACACCGGGATCCAGCGATCCGGGGCAACACCCTTTGATGCAAGCACATCAACAAGTCCGGCAGGGTCCTGTTCGATGGGGAACAAACATGCAAAGAAGGATGTTCCGGCTATCCTTGCCGCTCATGGATCACCATATGTCGCAACCGCTTCACTCTCATACCCGACCGACCTCATGAAGAAGGTTGAGACTGCCGTCAACACCCCCGGAGCCACATATATCCAGGTTCATGCACCATGCTGTACCGGGTGGGGCTTTGAGGGTGATCAGACGGTGGCTGTCGGAAAGCTTGCCATCGAGACCGGTCTCTGGGTAAACTATGAGATGATCAATGGTGTTGTCAAGAAAGCGAAGAAGGTGAAGAGGAAGCCGGTCGAGGAGTATCTCTCAGTCCAGAAACGGTTCCGCCACCTCTTCAAGCCAAAGAGAAACGAAGAAGAGATCGCAAAGATCCAGGCGATCGCGGATGCAAATGCCGCAAAATTTGGGATCGATATTTAGACCCCAACTACTCTTTTGTACTCACCCTCATCGCATAATAGCCGAAGAGGAGAATGATCATCAACATTATCCAGATGGTTCCAAAAGCATAGAGGATGACCTCCCTGGTCTCATCATAATAACGAATGTCGGCATACCGGGTCTTCTCCCAGGTGATCATAAGACCCCCGTCAGCGACCGTTGTCTTTCCACCCTGGCTCACATATCCAAGGAGCGGGTTTCTGACATCATACCCTTCCGGCAGAAAGACCGTGATATTATGCCGATCGGAAAAGACGGCGGCAAACGAGTTACCAGAGAGCGTTCCTTCATAGAAGAGCAGATAATCCCCCCTCGGGAAGGTGATCCTCGACTCTTCATCTGCTGAGAGTACCACGTCTCCTGAACCGTCAGTAAGACTGATGTTGCGTGCCTGGATCGGAACTGCTTCCCCGAGAAGGCCGGGTTCTGTGAACCGGTACTCCTCGGCATCCACTATCCCGATTACTGCCGAGTACCCTGTTCCGTTCTCATACACCGTAAATACGGCATCCTGAGCAGATACAGGAACGATCAGTATCAGAGCTGCAAGGCAGAGAGCAAGGCAGGCAATGTTGCATCGATCTCGATGGGGGGACTGCATTGAGCTATCACCGTCTGGGGATCTTTGAGGAGGTGGCCGGTCACGACACAGACGATCTCTTCGTCAGAATCGATCATCCCCATCTCCCTGAGTTTTCTGATGCCGGCGACCGATGCGGCCGAAGCCGGTTCAACACCGATCCCCTCAAGCCGGGCAAGGTCCCGCTGCATCGAGAGGATCTCTTCATCGGTCACGGACTCTGCGATACCGCCGGTCTTCCTGATGGCAATGAGTGCCTTCTCACCATTTACCGGGGCGCCGATCCGTATTGCGGTCGCAATCGTCTCCGGTGAGGCATCAGGGACCACTGAAGGGAGATCGCCCTGGATCGCACGGACAACAGGTGCGGATCCTGCTGCCTGGATACCAGTCATCTTCGGGATCGTATCGATCCAGCCGAGATCGCGCCATTCAGTAAGTCCTTTATAGACTGCTGAGATATTACCGGCATTCCCGACGGGAAGGACGATTCGATCCGGAAGATAGCCGAGCTGATCGATCACCTCGTATCCGATGGTCTTCTGCCCCTCCAGCCGGTATGGGTTCACCGAGTTGAGAAGATAGATGCCATGCGAGATACAGAGTTCATGGACCATCTCAAGGGCGCGGTCGAAGTTGCCGTTGATCGATATAACCCGCGCCCCATGCATCAGGGCCTGGGCAACCTTCCCGATGGCAACCTTTCCTGAAGGAAGGAGGACAACCGAAGGGATGCCTGCCCGTGCAGCATATGCAGCAAGGCTGGCAGAGGTATTTCCTGTACTGGCACAGGCGACCATCTTCATATTCAGCTGGATGGCCATCGAGACACCGAGTGTCATCCCGCGATCCTTGAATGAGCCGGTCGGGTTCATCCCCTCATGCTTGGCATAAAGATTTTTAAGGCCAATCTCTTCACCAATCCGCTTGAGATGGTAGAGAGGTGTGCCCCCCTCCTGCAACGTCACCGGCGGAATATTGACCGGGAGAAGTTCCCGGTACCGCCAGACCGAGAGCGGCCGTGAGAGGAGATCCGAGTGTGAGACAGAGATGCTATCAATATCATACTCGACCGTCAGGAGGTGGCCGCATGCAGAGCAGGTGTATATGATCGCATCCGGTGGATAGTGGGTGTGGCAATGGATGCAGACGAGACGATGCATGCGTATAGATGTGATCCGATGGATAATAAGGGGAAGGGATTCACCGGACACCTGCCGATACGAAGAAGAGGAGCCAGAGAAGTGGAAGAAGAACAGCCCCTGAATACGGATAGAGGTCATCCGCCACGACCCCGTATGCCGGGAGGAAGAGGATGAAGAGACCTGCAAGGCCGAGTGTGCAGAGGTAGAGGAGGGGGCGGATATCATCCCGATCCCCGGTTCTGATCGTACCTGACAGTCGCCTTCGGGAGAGGGGGAAGAGCCATCCGATCCCGGAAAATGTACAGGTATCTGCAGTTAGGTGGATGAGCGCACCACAAAAGAATGCCAGAGTAAAGAGGAGGATCTGCTCATTTGGGGAGATCCCACAGTAGCCTGCAGATGCGAGGAGGAAGAGGCCGATGAGAACCGACATGATGGTTATGCCCGGAAGTGAATGAAGCAGGCCCCGATGCCGGGGTGTGCACCGCTTCCCATAGACAGCCATGAAGATGAGAGAAGCGGGGTAGTAGATCAGATATCTGATGATATACATAAAAATCATGGAAGGAAGAGAGGGCCCACCGCGACCATGTTGGGCTGAGCGCCTGACATCGGCATCAGGCGCCAGCGAGCCGGTAAGAAGGCCCGAAAAGAGAATGATGTAGGTTACAGGAGAGGGAGGGAGGAGGGGGACGAAGAGCAGTCCGCCGGAGAGAAGTGACAGACCAAGGTGCTCAGATCCTTTCATTCTCCATTATATGGGCTTATATCCATGTAAATGTCACGCCTGAGGTCTCTTTGCATAGGAAACGCCTCGCGAACCCTCCGAACCTGATCTGATGAGATCGGGGCAGATATCAGAGCCTCACCATCACCCGCCCGGGAGATCACCTCTCCCACAGGATCAACGATATACGAGCCGCCACAGTAGGTATCGACAGGCGTCTTCCCCGTTGTACAGACTGCAGCGATATAGAACTGGTTTTCCACCGCCCGTGCCCTGGCAAAGAGATGGAAGTGATCCAGCCGGCTGCACGGCCATGCCGCAGGAACGATCATACACTCAGCCCCACGATCAGCATACTTCCGAAAGAGTTCGGGAAACCGGAGATCGTAACAGATGGCGCATCCAACCCGGATACCTGCGACATCACAGATAACAAATCTGTCACCGGCTGTATACAGCTCTCCCTCCCCCCCGGGAGTGAAGAGGTGGATCTTTGCATATCGCCCCTTCAGCGCCCCATCGGGGTCGATGAGGAGGGTTGTATTCTTCACACCGCTGCCAGATAGTTCCCGGTGTGACCCTGCAATCCAGGCACCATACTCCTCTGCGATCCGGCGCCACCCGGTTATAATCGGGCCGTCATCACCCTCGGCATGGCGAGTGGATTTCGGATCCCACCCGGTGGCATACTGTTCAGGAAAGACGATAAGATCAGCGCCCCGGCAGACAGCCTCGGATACTGCTCCATCAGCCTTCTGAAGACTGGCATCCGGATCATCAATAACGGATGCAAGCTGGGCCAGGCAGACCTCCATCTACTCCTCCCGCCCTTCCTTACCTGAAAAATACCCGGTGAGGATGACCACAACAGCGACCATTGCAATAAGCATCGCGATTGTGATGAGTACAATAGGAGTGTAGTGTACCTCATACCCAAGTGTCATCAGCCCGACAAGTCCTGCTCCGATGATCATACACCCCCCGAGGAAGAGGAAGAAGAGATCAAACCCGTTTATATGCACCATTATAGACCTCCAACAAGGATCGGAAACGCCGTCCTGAGCCCGGTAATGACAAACTGAACAGCTATGGCGATCAACAGTATCCCCATCAGCCGCCCGATCACACGGTACTCCCTCGGGCCAATATATTTTGTTATGATATCAGCGTTCTTCATCATATAATAGCTGATCCCGATGACGAAGGGGCAGAGAAGGATAACGATGGCATATGCATACATACCAAGATACGATGCCTCGTTCATCAGCACAATGACTGTTGTGATCGTGCCGGGACCCGATATCATCGGAACCGCCAACGGGACGATCGAGACCTCATCGGTATCAATCCCTTCATACTTCTCGGTGGCGGTCATCTTCGTCCGCGATGTCTTTGCGTAGACCATCTCCATCCCGATCCCGAAGAGAAGGATGCCGCCTGCAACCCGGAACGCCTCAAGGGATATCCCGAAGAGCTGGAGGATCAAACCCCCTGCTATTGCAAATGTCAGCACCACAAGGAGAGCGACACGGCTTGCATCGTATGCAACTTTGAGCCGGTCCGTCTTCTCCATCATATCCGTCAGGCTTACATAGATAAGTGCCACTGCAAGTGGATTGACGATGATCAGGAGTGACGAAAGGGAGAGAAGCCCAAAGGTCAGAAGATCAGCCATTGATCTACGATTGAACCTCTATGTTTAAGGCATTTCTGGAAGTGGATGAAAAAGAAGAGTGTGGAGGTGATAGATCTTATTCGTACAGCATCGACTCAGCGATACCAGAATATGCTACGAGATCATCGCTTCCGAAATGGATGGCAATCTCGCGCTCTCCTGATGCCGGTGAGTCGGAGGCATGAATGACGTTTCTGCCGATATCAACTGCAAAGTCGCCACGGATGGTCCCGGGAGCTGCCTCGACGGGGTTAGTTGCACCAACAAGCGACCTGATGATACCGACCGCATTCTTTCCCTCCCAGACCATCAGAAAGACCGGGCCGCTCATGATATAGGTCTTGAGACCGGGGAAGAAGGGCTTCTCAAGGTGCTCGTTGTACTGTGCTGCAACCCGGTCCTCAGGGAGGCATTCGAATCTGGCAGCGAGCATCTTCAGGCCTTTTCTTTCAAACCGGGAGATGATCTCACCGATGAGTCCTCTCTGGACACCATCAGGTTTAATCATCACAAAGGAGCGTTCCATCAGGATCACTCCTTGCCACGGGCCTTACGGCCTGCTGCGGTCCATTCGACACGGCGCGGAACTCTGCGGAGCCTGTAGTTGCTCTGGCACTTTGAGGAGCAGAAGTAGAAGATCGCGCCGTCCTTGCGGACGAAGAGTTTACCAGTACCTGGTTCGAGCTGATCGCCACAGAAACTGCAGGTGTACTTCTCGACCATCCTGCTCACCGCCTCGAGAGCTTCTTCGCTTCACGTTCAGTCTCAAGGAGCATCAGGATATCACCCTCCCGGATTGGACCGAAGGTATTGCGGGTGATGATCCGCCCCTTGTTTGGGCCATCAAGGATCCTGCACTTCACCTGGGATGCCTCACCGTGCATCCCGGTAAGCCCGATCACTTCGATGACTTCTGCCGGCGTTCCATTATCAGCCATAGAACACTCAGCCTCTCAGTGCAGTAACTTTTGTTACAATCTCTTCAACGAGATCCTTGGCTTTTCCGGATTTAACGATTGCAACTGCTGCCGATCCGACATCAAGACCACAAGCGGCACCGATCTCGGACTGTTTGCTAATGAAGATGAATGGAATCTCTTTCTCCATGCAGAGCGGGGGGAGGTGCATCACAATCTCTTCCGGCTCGACATCTCCGCCGACCAGCACAAGCTGGGCGATGCCGCGTTCCACAGATTTTGTTGCCTCGTTTGATCCTTTCTTGATCTTTCCGGTATCACGTGCAAGCTCGAGCGCTTCAAGCGCACTATTCTGAAGTTCTTCGGGAACCTCAAATTTCTGGTACATCTTTGACATAACTCACCTCATTCAGGAGGAATATCCTCCCTCATCACTCATCAGCGGTTCAGGAACCGATGCTGGCGTAACCATATTATTATGAAGAGAACGGGGATAAAGGTTGTTCTCACCACATCAGGTGACAACTTCATAGACAGAGGCCCCATCCGCTTCAAAGACGAGTATGAGCCCTTCATCCGGGAGGTTTACCCGGTACCGTTCCATCTCCAGGTCCCCGACGATGAGGTGGGTGATCCCATACTCCTCAAGGAGGAGAAGGGATCTGTCTGGATCCTGGTAGATCGAGCGGACATCGGCGACTCGCCGGCCGTACCAGCCATCCTCATTACCCCGCCATACCAGCTCATGGCCCTGCCACCCAAGGATCGTCGGGATACCAGTAAATGAAGAGATACGTCCTGCATAGGAGTACCCCTCCCCGACAGCCTCGACGATACGGAGATCGCCGTCAAGGGATCTGAGGTATGTGATCGCTGCTGCGTCACCGGGGTATCTCTCGGAGAGCCATGCTGATCCATCGAGGGTCTGCGTGGTATAGCCATAGGTGAGCGGGGTAAAGGGAGGGATCACTATGAGGAGGAGAAGACCCGCTACCAGAACGGATCGGATCCCCCACGAGGGGAGAGCGCATGGCCAGGTCTGCATGGAGAGCCATCTGCCGATGATGACCGTCGCCGAGAGTCCCATCATCACCCAGGCGGCCATCGAGAACTTGAAGACGGTATTCATGCGGTAGTAGAAGTCTCCCATGTTATCCTTCAGATAGATGAGTTCACAGAAGATGATGACAAAAAGACCGGCTATACCGATGAGATCTTCCGGTCTGGAAGATCTCTTGACCGCTATCAGCAGCAGCGCAAGGGCGGCAAGGCCTGCTGCCCCGTATCCGGATAAAAAGCCGAGGAGAGGAAGTACCAGGAGCCAGGGGTACCGATACAGTTCATTCCATCCATACAGAAGGAAGATCGCCAGGAAGAATCCATGTACCAGAATGAATGATACGAGACCGCTCCCCTCAGGTACAATCCCTATCCCGAGGATTCCAGCCCCTTCAATTGCAGCAAGGAATGGCGCATACAGAAGGATAGAGAGGGGAGGGACACAGATGAGCGGCAACCAGCCCCGGACATTCCTCCCTGCATACCGGATACCGGTCAGCAGGGCGATCAGACAGTAGAAAGGGGCGTACAGTAGGACATCCCAGGAGTTCACCCCAGGCATGGTACCAAGAGAGAGGGCGATAAGGCCGGCGAGTATGATACGGGATCGAAGAGAGAGATCTCCATACCTGAGATAGAGAACCGTACAGAGGGTGATGAAGAGTATCTGGTTGAAGATACCGAGGATATGGGCATGAGGATCTCCCCAGAAGAAGGAGAAGATCGGGTATTCGGTGATCGTCCCGGTGATGACCCGGGTACTCTCCCAGGGGATTGATGCAATCGGTGTGCCGGTGATCAGGTGCCATATCGCAGCAGGGTTTGGGATCAGAAGGACAGCGGCAGGGAGGAGGAAGTACCGCGGGATCAGGAGATATCCAAGAGCTGTTGCAGATACTACCGCCATACCGGCGACTGTCGGGAGCATCAGGTTGAAGATGACGACGGACTCCCCGCCTATTGTGATGCCAAGGGCTCCGGCCATCCAGTGGCCGAGATAATAGTAGATGGAGAGATCCCCGCCGGCGAACCAGGGATCAAGAGGCGGGGCGATCGGGTTTCTCATCACTGATGCGAGGAAGGCGTGATCCATGAACTTCTCAGCGAATGATATCGATGGATTGAAGAACCGGATCTCAAGAAGATAGAGGAATCCGGCGAGGAATACAGCATCCCATCTGAGATTGCGAAACATTTCCCCGGTTTCATACTCCTTTCGGATGAGCATCGAAAGAGCGAGGATGATAAAGATCAGTGCAGCGGCCTGTACCGGGAGGTGAAAGACGCCCGCATACCATGAGAGGAGGGTAAATGAGAGGAGAGATAAGGGGTATGAAAGGGGATAGGCGATCTCTGCAAGGATAGGCCTGAGGAGGGGATAGATCGAGATCTGGAGTATCTTCAGGGTGATAAGCCAGATGATGACCGTCAAGATCTGTGCCTCAGCTCCGACCATCGACCTCGCCCCGGATATCCCCGGAGTATGCCCTCTTTAATAGAGCAAGAGTCCATTCTCCGAAGTAGTAGATCGATATGACTCCTCCTCCAAGGGTGACCAGATTCTTGATGAGGTGATCGATGATGGCAATAAGGACTGCCGTCCCCGGTGCAACGCCAGCCAGTTCAAATGTCAGGGCGAGTGCCAGTTCATAGGTCCCGACACCGCCCGGGGTGATCGGGACGGCCTTGACGAGATTGCCGATGACGATTGCAAGAACGATCACCTGGAAAGGTATCGCCTCTCCAAACATCATCGCAACCATCGCACAGATGATACAGTCGATGATCCAGATAGCGATCGATGCAACTGAAAGGAGTGCGAGTGCCGATGTCGTCCCTGAGACAGAGCGGATCTCATCTAAGATCTTTAAGATCTTACCAAAGATCCGGTTCTCTGAAGAGCACCTTCCTGAGAAGAGGAGAACCAGGATGAAGAGGAGGCCTGCAAGGAGTGTGACACCGATGAGCGTCGTAAACCATGTAGCAGAGGTGACGACGAAAGGAAGCGCAATTGCACCGATGAGAGCGATGGTGATGATATCAAAGACGCGCTCAACGATGAGGGAGGAGAGACCGGTCGAGTAGGTCGTCCCCTTTTCATGCCTGAGGATCAGAAGCCTGATGAGATCCCCGAGGCGTGCCGGGATGATCAGATTTGCCGTCTGGGAGACGAAGATACAGGCGGTAGAGAAGGTGACTCCGACCGCTATTGCCAGGCGGGAGAGGATGAACCGGTACCGGTACCCGCGGAGGTACCAGGCGGTGAGGCAGATGAGGGTTGCAAGAAGGAGAAACCGGAGATCTGCTTCATGAAGTGTGATAAGAAGCTCATCCCATACACGGGAGAGGAGATATATGATTATCGCAGCTGCAAGGAGCGTCGAAAGGATGACGGTACTAATCTTTCGAAGCATGAAGGCGCCACCAGAGCTTCAGGATGTCTGATCCCATCCCGGTTACATCGGAGAGTTTCACCGTTGTCTGCTCACCCTGCCTCCAGACGACAGGGAACTCACAGACACGGTATCCTGCACGCTCTGCAAGCACAAGGATCTCGGTATCCCAGAACCAGTGGGGTGCCTGGACGGAGGGGAGGAGGGAGGTGAGGAGATCCCGGGAGAATGCCTTGAAGCC
>SL_3KL_010_SEDDRAFT_10004502_pt1 | contig 12578 bp, 5 predicted proteins | sample SodLakKL_010_SED_2_FD_10381 | JGI IMG/M metagenome (IMG submission 10381)
CATATATGTTGAACCAAAAATTGTACATTAGCAATATGGATAGAAAATGGATTGTAAGATATGAAGGATGGAACAAGGATGAGCATCCTCTCAGGGAGGCATTATGCACACTTGGTAACGGTGTTTTTGCAACAAGAGGGGCTTTTGAAGAGGTTCCCGACAATGACTACAATTATCCCGGCACCTATCTTGCAGGCGGTTATAACCGGATGAAATCCCATGTTAAGGACGAAATTGTCGAAAACGAGGATCTTGTAAACTGGCCCAACTGGCTCTATCTTACTTTCCGGATTAACGGGGGTGAATGGCTTGACCTTGAAAAGGCCGATATACTGGAGCATATAACTTCACTTAATATAAGGGAAGGGATACTGGAGCGAAAGATCCGGTTCAGGGATGAAGATAATTATGAAACATCCATCATCAGCAGGCGGATTGTCAGTATGGACGACTATCACGTGGGTGCCATCGAGTGGACACTCATACCGGAAAACTGGTCGGGTACAGCAACTATCCGTTCCGGCATTGACGGAAATGTTATAAACAACAATGTGGCGCGTTACCGTGATCTTAACCAGGATCATATTGAAGTTCTGGAGAAGGGTAGTTTCAACGGCAACGGCATTTACCTGATAAGCCGGTCTAAACAGTCGAAGATACTGATGACCCAGGCAGCAAGAACCGATATATATGTTAATAACCGGAAAGCAGATATAAAACCTGAGCTGTTTCAAAACGGCGGTTTTGTCTCCTCCGATATTTCTTTTGAGTGTTCCAAACTTCAGCCGGTGAGGATAGAAAAGCTGGCTTCGCTTTTCACCTCCAGGGACTTTGCCATAAGCGACCCTCTTACAGAAGCTCGGAAAAAGACGCAGAGATTGAAATGTTTTGCCGATATTGCTGAAAAGCAGAAGATGGTATGGTCGCAGATATGGAGCTACAACGACATTGTTCTTGAATCGTCAAATACAGACCAGCTCATCCTCAGGCTGCACATTTTCCATCTATACCAGACCGTTTCAAAAAACAGCATTGATTATGATATAGGGGTTCCCGCCCGCGGGTGGCACGGAGAAGCTTACAGAGGGCATATTTTCTGGGATGAGCTTTACATCCTGCCCTTTATCAATCTTCACAATCCCCAGCTTTCAAGATCATTGCTGCTGTACCGTTTCAGAAGACTGCCGGAGGCTTATCATTCAGCAAAGGAGGCAGGGTACAGGGGGGCTATGTACCCCTGGCAAAGCGGCAGCAACGGACGGGAGGAAACGCAGGTTATTCACCTGAATCCTAAATCCGGCCGTTGGATACCCGACAATACCAGGTTTCAGCGTCACATAAACGCCGCTATACCTTACAATGTCTGGCACTATTACCAGAGTACGGGTGATATGGATTTTCTTGAAACCTACGGTGCCGAAATAATTACTGCCACGGCACTTTTCTGGTCAAGCATTGCCACATGGAATCCTAAGCGGGACAGGTACGAAATTATGGGGGTTATGGGTCCGGATGAATACCACACAAAATACCCCGGTTCCAATTCACAGGGACTTAACAATAATGCTTACACCAATGTTATGGCTGCATGGGTAATGCAAAAGGCTCTGGATGTTTGCGGACTGATGGACGGTCATTGCATTGAAAAACTCTCGGAGAAAGTGGGGTTCAACGAGGAAGATATTGAGAAGTGGAGGGATATAACAAGGAAGATGTATGTGCCTTTTTATGAAGGTAAAATAATTGAACAGTTCGAAGGTTTTTGCAATCTGAAGGATCTTGACTGGGAAAAATACCGGAAGAAGTATGGCAACATAATGCGCCTTGACAGGATACTTGAAAGTGAGGACGATTCCCCCAATAATTACAAAGCTGTTAAACAGGCCGATGTTCTTATGCTTTTTTACCTCTTTTCAAGAGAGGAGCTGGAATCGATATTCGGCAATCTCGGATACAGTTTTACCCCTGAGATGATTCCTGAAAATATCTCTTATTACCAGGGGGTAACCTCACACGGTTCAACACTCAGCCAGGTAATACATGCCTGGGTATATTCCCGCTCAGACAGGGACAGGTCATGGAAGAAATTCAGACAGGCGCTGATGAGCGATTTCAGAGATATACAGGGCGGAACAACTCATGAGGGGATACATCTCGGAGCTATGGCGGGGACGATAGATCTGGTTCAGAGGTGTTACTCCGGACTGGAGATAAGGGATGATGTTTTATGGCTCAATCCGTGCCTGCCCGAAGATATCAGCTCGGTTTCATTTCATGTGCGCTACCGGAGCCATTGGATAAAACTCTTTATTAACCATAAAAAACTGAAAATTGAATTCGATAAAGGATTTGCCGAGCCTGTAAGGATCGGCGTGAAAGGAAGGAAATACAGGTTTGAAACGGATGATAAGAAGGAGTTCACTTTGTAAAAAATAATTGCCATGAGATTAATAATTGTTTCCAACCGATTGCCGGTAACGGTTTCAAAAGAGAGTAAGGGGTATTCGCTTAAAAAGGGTGCCGGCGGACTGGTTTCAGGGTTGAGCGATTTTCTTGCTTCAGTAGGTGAGTCAGGTTCTGATATTGAAGATTATATATGGCTCGGATGGCCCGGTATCACTGTGCCCAAAAAAGATGAGGAGCTTGTCAGAAAAAAGGTCAGCTCAAACTTTAATGCAACTCCCGTTTTTTTCTCAAAGGAGCTGATGGATGATGTATACCTTGGTTTCTGCAACAGGACAATATGGCCGCTTTTCCATTATTTTCCCACATATGTGAAGTTTGACAATGATTACTGGGAGCAGTACAAAAAATTGAATGAGCTGTTCTGTGATGAACTGCTGAAGATTATCAGACCCGATGATATAATTTGGGTACACGACTACCACCTGATGCTCCTGCCGGAAATGCTGAGGGAGAAGGTGAACAATCCGGTCGGTTTCTTCCTGCATATACCGTTCCCTTCCTATGAAATGTACAGAATGCTGCCGAAGGTTAGCCGCGACGGGATACTTGAAGGGATAGCAGGAGCCGACCTGGTGGGGTTTCACACACATGACTACTCGCAGTATTACCTTGGTTGTGTCAGGAGGATACTTGGAGTGGACAATCATATGGGTAAAATAAATTTCCCCAGGAGGGTTGCAAGGGTTGAAACATACCCCATGGGTGTCGATTTCAACAAGTTCAATAAAATGGATACAACCAGGTTCGATTCTTCAGCATGCGAATCTGCTGAACGCAAGGTAATTCTTTCGGTTGACAGGCTGGATTATTCAAAAGGCATTATAAACAGGCTTGAGGGTTTTGAGATTTTTTTAAGGGATAATCCTGCATGGCACGGGAATGTGTGCCTGAACATGATTGTTGTACCGTCCCGGACAGGCGTTTACATGTACCAGAAGATAAAAAGGAGTCTTGATGAGCTGGTGGGCCATATAAACGGTGCTTATGGGAGTGTCGACTGGGTGCCTGTGATCTACCGGTTTACATCTCTGCCTCACGAAGAGCTTATTGCTCTTTACCGCAACAGTGATGTTGCACTTATAACACCGCTCAGGGATGGTATGAACCTTGTTGCCAAAGAGTATATCGCATCACTGAATCACCTGAAAGGAGTGCTGATACTGAGCGAATTTGCCGGTGCTGCCGTTGAGCTTAGCGAAACCGTGCTTGTAAACCCCAACAATGCCGGCGAAATTGCCTCAGCCATTCACGAAGCTCTTGATATGCCCCTTGATGAGCAAAAAAGAAGGAACCAAATTATGCAGGAAAGGCTCAGAAGATATGATGTGACCAGGTGGGCAGGTGATTTTGTAGGTGATCTGACTGAAATAAGGAAAGAGTACCGGCAAAAACTCGGGGAAAAGACATTTACCCCCGAGCGTTCCGGGAAACTTATTGAGAAATACATAAGTGCCGGTAAGAAGATAATATTTGTCAATTATGACGGTACACTGGTGCCTTTCAGCCGCGATTCCGAACCGGTCAGACCGGGAAGTGAGCTGCTGGGCCTCATGCAGGAGCTGAACAAAAAACAGGATACGGATATAGTCATCCTCAGCGGCAGGAGCAAAAAAGACCTTGATACACTGCTGGGCGAACTGGATATCAACCTTACCGCCGAGCACGGTTCATGGATCAGGAAATCGGGTCAGAAGAAATGGGCGCAGCTCAAACCAATGTCAGCCGAATGGAAAGAGGAGGTTCTCGATATACTGGAGATTTATACCGACAGGTTGCCGGGTGCATATATTGATGAAAAGGAATTTTCGGTTTCATGGTATTATCACAGGGCTGATATTGAACAGTCAAAATTCCTTGCCCACGAGGTTAATGAGCATCTGCTGAACCTCACCTCCAACCTTGATGTGCAGGTAATACACGGAAACATGGTGATAGAGGTGGCCAACTCCGGGATAAACAAAGGTGAGCTAGCCCTTCACTGGCTTTCTATGAAGGAATACGATTTTATTTTGGCAATAGGTGCAGGCTGGGCCGATGAACTGCTTTTCCGCACTCTTCCGGCGCATGCTTTCACTTTCAGGGTTGGAAAGGTGCAGACCGATGCCGGGTACCTTCTGGATGAACAAAAAGATGCGGTGAAACTCCTGGAGAGCCTCACCGCCTGAATTATTGATTAAATATTTCTAACCGGTACGGCTAACTGCTGATGAAATTAATCTGACCCGAACCTCTGCCGTTCATCAAAAAAATTAAACCTTTCGCCCCGGATACTTACTCAGGGCAATTTCCAGGCATTTCATGGCATTTGCCAGGTCCTCTTTCTTCAGAACGTATGCAATACGCACCTCCTGCTTACCGTATCCCTGTGTTGCATAAAACCCGGAAGCGGGTGCCAGCATTACTGTTTCATTGTTATGCTCAAAGTCTGAAAGAAGCCACTGGGCAAATTTATCGGCATCATCAACCGGCAACTTAACCGTTGCATAAAAAGCTCCTTTGGGCATGGGGCATTCAACCCCCTCCATATTCCTCAGAGCCTCCACCATCATATTCCTCCTGCTTATATACTCCTCCTGCACCTCCGAGAAATAGTCGGGCGAAACATCGAGTGCCGCTTCACCCACTATCTGTCCGAATGAAGGCGGACTGAGTCTTGCCTGTGCAAACTTCATGGCTGTTGCCATAACCTCCCTGTTTTTGCTTACAAGAGCTCCTATCCTTACTCCGCAGGCGCTGTAACGTTTTGATACGGAATCTATCATTACCACGTTTTCTTCGGCTCCTTTCAGGTGCATAACAGAGAAATGGGTGTTCCCGTCATAGCAGAACTCCCTGTAAACCTCATCTGAAAAAAGATAGAGGTCGTGCTTCTTCACGATCCTGCCAAGCTGTTCAATCTCTTCCTGTGAATAGAGGTATCCAGTAGGATTGTTGGGGTTGCAGATAATTATCCCTTTGGTTTTCTTGTTGATCAGTTTTTCAAGCTCGTCAACGGGAGGAAGTGCAAAACCCGATTCGATGTAAGAGGTTACCGGTACTATTTTTACCCCTGCAGCAACAGTAAAGCCGTTGTAGTTGGCGTAAAATGGTTCGGGCACGATCACCTCGTCCCCCGTATCAAGGCATGACATAAGGGCAAAAAGGATTGCCTCAGAGCCGCCGGCCGTTACAATAATTTCCTTCTCGTCAACATTTATATCGATATTCCTGTAATATTCCGAGAGCTTGCGGCGGTAAGATTCATTACCGGCGGAATGGCTGTATTCAACCACCTTAAGTGGATTGTTGCGGATGGCGTCCATTGCGATCTGCGGGGTAGGTATATCGGGCTGTCCGATATTAAGGTGGTATATCCTGCGTCCCTTTTTCTTTGCTTCTTCTGCAAAGGGCACCAGTTTCCTGATAGGCGACTGGGGCATTTGCTTTCCTTTTTCTGATATTTTCGGCATGATTATTTGTTGTTTAAAGGTTTTTATATATTATTAATATTATATAAAATACGGAATTAAAAAACGGGGCTGTTTGTACCTTAACGCAAAAATAAACTTAATTGACGAATAAAAGAATGAGATAACAATTTTTTAAATTATATGCCCCGGAATGGCAGGATTAAGTATTGTACAACACTGCTCCGGATTTAAATATGACGGGTTGCATATTCAGAACAATTTGAGGCTCTTTACAGCAGAATTGTTTATTTTTACAAAATTTTAAAAATAGAGTCTTATTGATTACCAATTAATAAATATATTTTACAATGGATATTCCTTCGAAGTATGATCCCGGAAAGACAGAGGGAAAATGGTACGGTTACTGGCTTGGTAACGGTTTTTTCTCTTCAGTCCCAGATAAAAGGGAACCCTATACTGTTGTAATACCGCCGCCCAATGTAACAGGTGTATTGCATATGGGTCATATGCTCAACAATACGATACAGGACATCCTTGTCCGCAGGGCACGAATGACCGGAAGGAATGCCCTGTGGGTGCCGGGGACAGATCATGCCTCTATCGCCACTGAAGCAAGGGTTGTTGCCAAGCTGAAGAACGAAGGGGTGAACAAGCACGACCTGTCAAGGGAGGAGTTCCTGAGTCATGCCTGGGAATGGAAACATAAACACGGGGGAATAATACTTGAACAGTTAAAAAAGCTGGGGGCTTCGTGTGACTGGGATCGCACGGTCTTTACCATGGATGAAGGTTATTCTGAAAGCGTAGCGGATGTATTCATCCAGCTTTACAGAAAAGGTTACATCTACAGGGGGGTTCGTATGGTTAACTGGGATCCGCAGGCAAAGACCGCCCTGTCTGACGAGGAGGTGAATTACAGGGAGGTTGGATCAAAACTTTATCATGTTCGCTATGATGTGAAAGGAAGTGATGAAGGAATAGTAATTGCAACTACCCGCCCTGAAACAATCCTTGGTGATACTGCCGTTTGTGTCAATCCTGCAGATGAGCGTTACCGGAACCTGAAAGATGCAGGGGTGGTAATACCTGTTGTTAACCGGGAGGTCCGGATTATAGAAGACAACTATGTTGACATGGAGTTCGGCACGGGCGCCCTTAAAATAACGCCGGCGCATGATATTAATGACTATGAGATTGGGTTACGCCACAACCTGGAGGTTATAGACATATTCAACGATGACGGGACACTCTCTGAAAAGGCCGGGGTATTTGTTGGAATGGATCGTTTTGAAGCCCGCGGGGCGGTAATTAAGAGGCTTGAGGAAGAGGGGAGGCTTTTAAAGGTAGAGGATCATGTCAACAATATCGGTTTTTCGGAGCGCACAGATGCCGTTATCGAACCGAAGCTTTCCATGCAGTGGTTTTGCAGCATGAAGGAGATGGCTGCCCCGGCCCTGGAGAATGTAATGAACGATTCAATAAATCTTCATCCCAAAAAATTCAAAAATGTTTACAGGCACTGGATGGAGAATGTGAAGGACTGGTGCATCTCCCGCCAGCTTTGGTGGGGACACAGGATACCTGCCTGGTACCTGCCGGACAGCAATGAATTTGTTGTGGCAAAAACCGCAGAGGAAGCCCTGCCGGAAGCAGTTGAAAAATCCGGTAACAGCAACCTTAAAGCTTCCGATTTGAGGCAGGATGAAGATGTAATGGATACCTGGTTCTCATCATGGTTATGGCCGATAGCCGTTTTTGACGGAATACGCAATCCCTCAAATCACGGTTATAAATATTATTATCCTACAAATGACCTGGTGACCGCACCGGAAATACTTTTTTTCTGGGTTGCGCGGATGATAATGGCAGGGTATGAGTTTGCCGGCGAAAGGCCTTTCAGGAATGTGTACCTGACAGGTATTGTAAGGGACAACAAGGGCAGGAAAATGTCGAAATCGCTTGGCAACTCCCCGGAACCCCTTGAGCTGATTAAAAAATACGGTGCAGACGGTGTGAGGGTCGGAATGATGCTTTGCTCACCTGCCGGAGGGGATCTTTTGTTCGATGAGAGCCTGACCGGACAGGGCAGGAATTTTGCAAACAAGATCTGGAATGCATTCAGGCTGGTGAAAAGCTGGAAAGCTTCCGGCAATGTGAAGCAGAAACCTCAAAACAGAATTGCGGTTGAATGGTTTGAAAGTGTTCTGAACAGGTCGGTCGTTGAAATAAACAAAAATTACGAAAGCTTCCGCCTTTCGGAGGTGCTGATGATACTTTACAGGCTTTTCTGGGAAGATTTCTCATCCTGGTACCTGGAGATAATAAAGCCGTCACACAAGGAGCCAATTGATAATGAAACTCTTGATGCCACCATAACTTTTTTCGACAGGCTGACGAGGTTGCTCCATCCTTTTATGCCTTTCATTACCGAAGAGATATGGCAATTGCTTGAAGAGAGGAAAAAGAGGGAGAGTATTATGGTTTCAGAAATGCCGGCAGCAGGTAAGGTGGATAAGAAGCTGCTCAGGCGCTTCAGCTTCACAAAGGAGATTGTTACTGCAGTCCGTTCAATCAGGGCTGAAAGAAACATACCGCAGCGAAAAGCGATAAAGTTGCTTGCCGGTATAAGTGAAGAGGAGTACAACGAAATACCCTGCGAAGTAATATCAGGTTTATGCAACCTGTCTGAAATAAGCCGGGTTTCCGGGAAACCTCAGGGAGCTCTCTCATTTATGGTACAAACCACTGAATTTTTCATTCCTGTTGAAGAAAATATTGATTTAACAGAGGAGATAATAAAAGTAGAAAAAGAGCTCAGCTATACAAAGGGGTTCCTTGAATCTGTCATGAAGAAGCTCGGTAACGAAAGGTTTGTAAACAATGCTCCGGAAAGAGTGGTTAAACAGGAGAACAGGAAAAAGGAGGATGCCCTCAGCAAGATCAGGCTGCTTGAGGGGAGGCTTTCCGAGCTTAAAGGAAATTTCTGATGGCGGAAGGATATATTTTATAACATATAACGGTTTCAGGAGAATTACAGGCAATTTGTTAATATTGCGTCACATTTGTTAAATCTGTTTTTTTAAGGATGAACAGTTACAGGTATTTAGAATAATAAAAACTTTTAGTAATGAGTGATTCGGACATTTTGCTAAATCCAAATGAACTGGTGAGTTTTTTGAGAAAACCCGCTTCAAGGTTTACAATGCAGGATATTGTGAGATTTGTGGAAGAGAAAGGGATCAGGATGTTGAATTTCAGGTATGTTGCAGAGGACGGGAAACTTAAAACCCTCAATTTTGCCATTTCCGGCAAGGATTACCTTGAAACGGTGCTTACGTCAGGCGAAAGGATAGACGGTTCCAGCCTTTTCTCTTCGATAGAGGCAGGATCAAGCGACCTTTATGTTGTTCCGAAGTACAGGACAGCATTTGTGAATCCGTTCGAGGAGACCCCCACGCTAGATATGCTATGTTCTTTTTATGACAATCAAGGCAATCCGCTTGAAAGCGATCCGGGGAATATATTGAGGAAAGCAAACAGGCGGTTTCGTGAAGCAACAGGTTTCAATTTCAAAGCACTTGGGGAGCTTGAATATTATGTTATAAGTGAAACTGAGGATATTTACCCTCCTGTTGACCAGAAAGGGTATCATTCCTGCAAGCCGTTTGCAAAGTGGGAGGACCTCAGGTCCGAAGCTCTGTTGCTGATAGCAGCCGCAGGCGGGAAGACAAAGTACGGCCATGCCGAAGTAGGAAGCTTTGCCGAAAACGGGAAACTTTATGAGCAGCATGAAATAGAGTTTCTTCCGTGTGACCCTGAAGATGCGGTTGATCAGCTTGTTGTGGCCAAGTGGATAATGAGAATGCTTGCTTACAGTTACGGGGTGGAGATAAGTTTTGCTCCCAAGATAACTGTCGGTAAGGCAGGAAGCGGTATGCATGTTCATGCTTATCTTGAAAAGGACGGGAAGAACATGATGGTTGAAAACGGTCAGCTCAGCGACAATGCCAAAAAGATGATTGCCGGCTGGCTTGACTGTGCAAAGGCGCTATCTGCATTCGGCAATACCATTCCCACTTCTTATCTGAGACTTGTGCCGCACCAGGAGGCGCCCACCAACATCTGCTGGGGTGACCGCAACAGGTCTGTTCTGGTGCGCGTTCCTCTCGGATGGCACGGGGCGAAGGATATGATAAAGGATGCCAATCCCGGGGTTTGCGACAAGTTTCCCGATCCGGGTGAAAAGCAGACTATTGAGGTGCGTTCACCCGACGGATCCGCCGATCTTTACGGACTTATGGCGGCACTGGTGGTGGCGGCACAGCACGGTATTGAAATGGAGGATGCCCTCGAAAGAGCTGAAAAGCTTTATGTAGGGGTCAACATATTCAGGGAGGAGCACAGGGAAGAGATGGAACGGCTTGACAGTCTCCCTGCATCGTGTGTTGAATCTGCCGAAGCACTTGAGGCAAAACGGGAAGTGTTTGAGAAGGACGGTGTTTTCCCCGCGAGCCTCATCAACAGCGTTATTAAGAGGCTGAAATCATATAATGACCGCGATCTCAGCGAGAAGCTTTACGGCAAAAAGGAGGAGATCGGCAAGCTGGTTGAAAAATACCTTCATTGCATGTAGTGCAACCTTACCTGGAGAGGTTTTCCGGGCGTATTAATTCAAAGGTTCCCTGCCGCCCGGCCGGGAACCTTTTTAATTGGGATTCTGCTGTAAACTATTGCTGCAGGTTGAAGTTTCTGAGGTTATATGTAAATGTCAGCATAAAAAACCTGGAAATATCGTTTGTCCTCAGATCTTCAACGTAGGAATCCGATACGTTCCTTACAATATTGTCATTTTGCGCAAGCAGGTCAAATACACTCAGGGTTATTTCACCCTGGTTGTTGCTCAGGAATTTCCTTCCAATATTCATGTTCCAAAGCAGGTAATCCTGGTTGAAATCGTCGCCGAGCCCTGCATACATCATGTAACTAAGATCGTTGCGAAACACCCATTTTTCAAGGAAAATAAAACTGAAACGTGTGCCTGCCGTCTGGTACAAATAGTCATTGTCAAGCTGTGGCTGTATTTTGTTTTCCACAATATTGTAACTTCCGTTGTATGATAAGGTAAAATCAATATTTTCACTTATGTTGCTTGTCAGGACAACTCCGCCTGACAGGGAGTATGTACTGGCCGTGTTTTTGTTGCCGTTTAAAAGGCTTGGTGTAAGGATATATCCTGCGCCGGCACTCAGATTCAGGTTGCTTTTGATGAATCTCAGGGGGAATCCGTAATTTATGTGCGAGCGGATATTGGCATAGCCGTCAAGGTTGACCGGCCTGGTGAACTGCGAACCTTTGGGAAGTTCATAACCGCTTGCCAGTGTGGTGTCCTGACGTGCTATTATTGTGGAATTACCGATATAGTTACTGGAAAAGTTTGCAAAAACAGCTGCAAAGAAGTTTGTTGATTTTTCGGTGTTCACCGAATTGTAGCGGGTCATCAGGAAATGGCTGTAGCTGTGGTCCAGGTCGGGATTCCCCGATGAAAGCAGCACAGGATTGGAGTTGTCCACTACATCCTGAAGCTGGTTTACCGATGGGGCGCTTGTAAATGTCCGGTAATTCATACGGAGGCTTTTACCATCTTCCATATTATATCTGAGCATTACACCCGGCATAAAATTTTTAAAAACCCTGTCCAGTTCATGTTCATAAGGTAACTGCTGACCCGCTTTTAGTTGTGCATGCTGATAGCCGAGTTCCAGCGTCATGTTGAAATTGTCACCCCGTAAACGGTAGCCCAGGGTTCCTTTTTGTGTAAGATATCTGCTTTCAAGACTGTTTGACAGTCCGTTTTCAATAAAGGTGTAGGATTGAGTTGCTTCCTCCCAGCTTCTTGTAATCCTGTCGGTTTCATTTGCCGAGCGGGATATGTTGTAGCCTGCCTGAAGCAGTCCGTTATCACCCAGGGGCTCGGTATAGGTTATATTGGAAGAGAGGGTGTTGTTAATTGTTTCGGAATCTGATTTTTGAGTAAGGTATTCGCTTATAACTGTTTCATCAGTTGTCCCGTCACCCTCTTCTGAAAAATATTCGTTGACGGCATCAAGGTAATAGAGACTTTCATTGTTGTTGAAATTAGCACCGATGTTTGCTGACAGGGTGCGTCCCGTTTCACTGAAACGGTGCCTGTAGATAAGCGAGCTGCTCAGGTTATAACCGTCCAGATCCGAATTATACAAGGTTTCGGTCAGGCTTAAGGGGTTGTTCAGTCCGAGAAGGTTTGCTGCGTTTACATAATTGTCTGATGTATTGTTTTGTATAGTGGCCCTTGGGGTGAAAATAAAAGAGTTGTTTTCGTCAATGTCAAATGTAATCCTTGTATTGAATCTGTGGTTGCCGGTTTTGCTTGATGATTCGCTCTCTTCCTCATACAAACGGTTAGTTGCTTCATCCAGCAAATAGTGCCTGTCTGTTACCTGGTCTGTGTAGTTGTCAGAGATATTGAAAAAATAGCTTCCGGTAAAGTTCATCCGTTCGTCAAACCAAACGTTGCTGTAATTGAGACCCAGTGCATGAGTTGTGTTGTCCCCGTAACGGTTGGCCGGGGTGAAATCCCTTATATGCTGGATGCCGGCCATATCGGGAGATCCTCCTCCGCCCGGCATGCCGCCTCTCATGCCGCCCGTTCCGCCTCCCCCGCCA